>Ga0163162_10003512_pt1 | contig 14989 bp, 17 predicted proteins | sample S55metaG_FD_115310 | JGI IMG/M metagenome (GOLD analysis project Ga0163162, IMG submission 115310) | Switchgrass rhizosphere microbial communities from Kellogg Biological Station, Michigan, USA - S5-5 metaG | ecosystem: Host-associated > Plants > Roots > Rhizosphere > Soil | place: USA...
CAAGGCTTCCTGCACGATGGCCATGGCTAGTGCGCGATCGTCCGACCGTTCGATCGGGCGCAGCATCGGCGGCGCCACCTGGTCCAGCGGATCGCCACGGCGCAACACGGCATCGAGCAGGCGCAGCGCGGCGCGGCGTGCGGGTACGCCGGGGGTTTCTTCGGTCTTTGGATTAGGGGCCATCGTTAGCGCCTATCGCGCCTTATGCCCCATTTGGCAATTGCGCGCGGCAACGCAAAGGCGCATGGCTGGGGCATGGAACAGCCGCTCCCCGCCAACCGGCAGCGCGCGACGCAGCGCCCCGCAGCCTTTGCCAAGCCCGCCCACTGGACCGACGCGCCTGCCCCGGCCCCGCGCGTGGCAGAGCGTGGCGAGGATCCCGATGGCCTTGACCCAACCCGCTATGGCGATTGGGAAAAGAACGGAATCGCGATCGATTTCTAGCGTGCGATGACAAAAAGTGGGAACCTGTTTTTGTCGGGAAATCGCCCGCCAACAAAGGCTTTGAATCAGGCCTGCGGCAGGCGATCGGCATAGATCAGCCGGCCGGCCGCGAGGCGCCACAGGGCCTGCGCAAAATCGGCTTCCGGCAGGGCAAAGCAGCCATCGCTGCGCCCCAGCTTGCCCCATTTGGCCAGCATGTCCGGATTGGCGTACCACGCCGGATGGACCACGATGGCGCGGTCTTGCGCCATGTTGTTGTCCGGGTCCACGCCGGTCAACCGGATCGAGCTGCCATATTTCCCGCGATACCACTCGTTGGTGATGAACGCCCCGCGCGAGGTGGCCAGGCTGTTGATCTGGTTCGAGAAATATTTGAGAAAACCGTCGTGCTCGGGGTCTGACCCGCGCCCGTGGCAGACCAGGATCGAATCGACCCGCCCTGCTTCCAGATTGGCAAAGTGAAAGCGCGGCAGCGACGAGGGCAGCGAGAAATCCGCCACGCCCACCACATCGGTGTGCCACAGCAGATTGGCCACCCGATCGCGCTGCTGCGCTGCCGTGTCGAGGATGCGGCGGTGCTGCTCTGGCATCGACCAGGCTTGCGCAAAGGCGCGCGGCGCCAGCATTGCCCCGCCCACGGCCACCGCGCCGCGCAACAGGCCACGGCGGCTCACGGCCGTGCCGGCAACAATGGACCGATGCTGCTTCATAGTCCCGATCATGTCATGATTAGCATGGGTGAAAGCTGAACAAGGTTAGCACGAATCAACCCTGTGTCACAGACCCCAGTTGCTGCAATGCAGCACTGTCTACACGCATGATCCGCCAATCGTCCATCATCCGCGCGCCGAGCGAGCGGTAGAACGCGATGGATGGCGCATTCCAATCGAGCACCGACCATTCCAGCCGCGCGCAGCCGCGCTCCACGGCCAGCGCCGCCAGCCGTTGCAGCAGCGCCTTGCCCAGGCCCGCGCCGCGCGCCTGCGGCCGCACGTAAAGGTCTTCCAGATAGATGCCAGGCCGGCCTTCGAACGTGGAAAAATTGTGGAAGAACAAGGCGAAACCTTGCGGCTGCCCATCTACCTCGCCCACGATCACTTCGGCCATGGGGCGCGGCCCGAACAAGTGGCCGGCGAGCGTTTCCTCGTCGAAGCGCACCTGGTCCAACAGCTTTTCGTATTCGGCGAGGTCGCGGATCAGTTGCATGATCAGTGGCAGGTCTTCGCGCGTGGCGGATCGGATCGTGTTGGTCATGATGCGGCCACCAGTCCGTCCATGGCGATCCAGATCGTCATCGCCTGTCCGCCCGTGGGCGGCGTGGCCATGACCACGGCATAGGCATGGCCTTGTTCGCGCACCAGATTCTCTCCCGTTACGGCAAAGCCCAACAGGGCCAGTGCGGCGTCCTTTTCCGCCGCGCTCACCACGTTCCACGCCTTTTCCCGCGCGCCGCCATCCTGCCCACCCGTGATGCCGCGCAACAGGATGAGGATCTGGGCATGGCGCAGGCGCGCTTCATCGGCGCGGCCCAGGCGCGGCAATGCCTGTTCTTCCAGGTACAGCGCATTGAGATTGAGCGGATCGATCTGCCGCTGCGCCTGCGCCAGGGCCAGGCTGCGCGCCGGATCACGCTCGATCGTGGCCCATGCGGCCTGGGCCTGGTCCCATTCGGGCACGCTGCCGCCCAGCCGCGCGCGGTTCTGCCAGCGCAAGGCGCGCGCATCCACGCTGGTATCGCCCTGCTCGAAACGCGCGAGCCCCGCCTGGAACGCCGGATCGACCGGCGCGGGCGCGGCCGCCAGCAAGGCCGGCGCCGTGATCACCAATGCCAGCCTGCTCATTCGGCGGGTTCGCCCACCTTGGCCGCGGCGGCATCGGCCGCCGCTTCGATCTCGGCCGCCTTGGCTTCCACCAGCGCGACGATGTGATCGAGCATGTCTTCCGATTGCACGGTGTGGTCGGTCACGCCCGAAAGGTAGACCATGTGCTTGCCATTGCCGCCGCCGGTGAGGCCGATATCGGTCTCACGCGCTTCGCCCGGACCGTTGACGACGCAGCCCAGCACCGAAAGCGAAAGCGGCGTCTTGATGTGTTGCAGCCGGGCTTCCAGCGCCTCGACCGTGCGGATCACGTCAAAACCCTGGCGCGCGCAACTGGGGCACGACACCACGCGGACGCCGCGCGTGCGCAGGCCCAGGCTCTTGAGGATTTCGAAGCCGACGCGCACTTCCTCTTCCGGCTCTGCCGACAGCGAAACACGCAGCGTGTCGCCAATGCCGGCCCACAGCAGGTTGCCGATGCCGATCGAGGATTTGACGGTGCCGCCGATCAGCCCGCCCGCCTCGGTAATCCCCAGGTGCAGCGGGCAATCGACCGCTTCGGCAAGGCCCATGTAGGCCGAGACCGCGAGGAACACATCGGAAGCCTTCACGGCTACCTTGTATTCGTGAAAATCGTGATCCTGCAGCAACTTGATATGGTCGAGCGCGGATTCCACCAGCGCCTCGGGGCATGGCTCGCCATACTTTTCCAGCAGGTGCTTTTCCAGGCTGCCGCCGTTCACGCCGATGCGGATGGCACAGCCATTGGCCTTGGCCGCGCGCACCACTTCGGCCACGCGATCGGCCGAACCGATATTGCCGGGGTTGATGCGCAGGCAGGCCGCGCCCGCGTCAGCCGCTTCGAGCGCGCGCTTGTAATGAAAGTGGATGTCCGCGATGATCGGGATCCGCGCGGCTTTCACGATCTTGCCCAGCGCCGCCGTGCTTTCCACGTCGGGGCACGAAACGCGGATGAGATCGGCCCCGGCATCCTCGCAACGGCGGATCTGGTCGATCGTCGCCACCGCGTCTTCGGTCGGCGTGTTGGTCATGGTCTGCACGGTGATCGGGGCATCGCCACCGACCGGCACGCTGCCAACCATGATCTGGCGGCTCTGGCGGCGCACGATGGTGCGCCAGGGACGGATCTCGCTCATGGTGCTGGCTTATACCCGCAGCCATGGCGCAGCGCCACCCGGCATAAGATGCGGTCAGAGTTTGCAGGCATAGAGGAATTCCGGGTCACAATGGTTGCCCACCCAGAACTCGATATCGGCAATCTTTTCAAAGCCAAAGCGGTGGTAAAACCGCTGCGCATCGGGATTGTCGCTATAGACCGTAAGCTGGATTTCATCGGCACCGCGATCGCGCGCGGTCTCCAGCGCCCAGTCCATCAGCCGGCGGCCCAACCCGCCACCGATGCGTGTCGGATCGGTGTAAAGCTGCTTGAGTTCCAAGGGCTTTTCCGGCCGACTATACTCGCGCGGCAGCGTGCTATCCAAGACCAGCTTGCAGAATGCGACCAGGCGGCCCTCGTCCTCGATCACGGCAATGCACATGCCCGGATCAACGATCTGCCGCGCGGTGACCGCGTCGCTATGCGCTTCCTCCATGAAGGTGGCGAAGTCTTCAGGCGCATAGAGATGCGCGAACTTGGCGGAAATGGCCCGGCGGGCAAGGGCCGCCAGCGGCAGGGCATCGTCGGGCGTGGCAAGGCGCAGCGTGGTCATGGCGCGCAGGCATAGAGCGGGCGCGCGCCGATTTCTACCAATGGTTACCTGCGGCCACCGCGCGCCGCTCGGCCGCAGTGCTGCGCCGGCCCAGCACGGCATTGCGATGGGGAAAGCGCCCGAAGCGCAGGACCATGCGCGCGTGATCGGCGGCAAAGGAACGGATATAACTGCTCCCCAGCGCGGTGAAGCGGGCCATGCTTTCGCGCTGGTCCGCGCGCCGCTCGCTGTGCATCAGCGGCATGAGCAGGAATTGCCGCGCGTCACGATCCAATCGCTTGTCCCACCCGCGCCGCAGGGCAATGCGGGTGAGCGCCAGGGCGCGGGCATCATGGGCAAAGGCAAGCGCGCTGTTGCGGAACGCGTTGCGCGGCACCTGGTCGAACAGCAGGATCGCCGCGCGCAGCGTATCGCGGTCGCGCGCCAGGCTCTCGATCGGACGAGCGGCCATCGGCGCCAGCAATGGCAGGAAGCGGCGCACGATCACCGCGTCTACCGCCGGATCGCTGGCAAAGCGGGCCTGCGCCGAAAGCTGGTGGAACCAGAAATGCAGCAGGCCCTGCGCCCAGAAACGTGGGCTCACGCCCGTCAGTCAGCCTTCGCCATCTTGGGCGGCTTGGTATAGGGAACGAACTTGTCGAGCCCGACGAAGCCGCGCCAGAAGCCACTGGCGCGATCACGCAGTTGCACGGTGTCGATCGAGCAGAGCTGCGGACCGGTCAGCCGGGTGACCAGGATATCGTCGCTGCGCAGCGAGTCGGCACCCGTACGCGGCTTTTGCACATAGAGCGTGCTGCCCGAGTCATAGACGATCGCGGTCTTGTCGTAGACCTGCGAGTTGGACACGGTGGGCATGTAGATGCAATCGACCGGAGTGCCCGCCACGCGGCCATCCAGCCGCTTGTCGAGTTGCTCCTGCGGGGTGAGCTTGGGCTTGGCCTGTGCAACACCACCAGCCAGCACCATACCGCCCATGGCGAGCGAAAGAGCCAGCATCCTTGCCTGCTTCGTCATGATTCGCCTCTCTTGCATTCCCATCGTGGGATCGATGAAAGATCGATACCACGCCAGCGATGAACTCCACCTGAAAAATCCGACCTAGGCGGTGCCGCCCACGGTCAGCCCGTCGATCAGCAAGCTGGGCTGGCCCACGCCGGCGGGCACGCTCTGCCCGCCCTTGCCGCATATGCCCACGCCTTCATCGAGCGCGAAATCGTTGCCGATGCCGCTCACGCGGGTGAGCACGCTCGGCCCGTCGCCGATCAGCGTGGCGCCCTTGATGGCTTCGCCCAGCTTGCCGTTCCTGACGCGATAGGCTTCGGTGCAGGTGAACACGAACTTGCCGCTGGTGATGTCCACCTGCCCGCCGCCGAAGGACTTGGCAAAGATGCCGTCCTTCACGCGCGAAAGCAGTTCCGCCGGATCGTCTTGCCCGTCCCGCATGAAGGTATTGGTCATGCGCGGCATGGGCGCATGGGCATAGCTTTCGCGCCGGCCGTTGCCGGTCGGCGCCACACCCATCAGGCGGGCATTGAGCCGGTCGTGGATATAGCCCTTGAGGATGCCATCCTCGATCAGCACGTTCTCCTGCGTGGGCGTGCCTTCGTCGTCGATGGACAGGGAGCCGCGCCGGCCCTGCTGGCCCACCCCCACCAGCGTGCCATCGTCCACCACGGTCACGCCGGGCGCTGCCACGCGCTGCCCGATGCGGCCGGAAAAGGCACTGGTGCCCTTGCGGTTGAAATCGCCTTCCAACCCGTGGCCTACTGCCTCGTGCAGCAAGACACCGGGCCAGCCGGGGCCGACCAGCACGGTCATTTCGCCGGCCGGCGCCGCCACCGAGCCAAGGTTGACCAGCGCCTGGTGCAGGGCCTGGTCGATGCCCCGGTTCCAGGTCTCGGGCAGGAACAGATCGTCGTAGAGCCGGCGGCCGCCGATCCCGAACGAGCCGGTTTCGCGCCGCCCGTTTTCCTCGACCACCACGCTCACGTTCAGCCGCACCAGCGGGCGCACATCGTGCGCGACAAAGCCATCGGCCCGCACCACCTCGATCACCGACCACGAGCCAGAGAGCGAGGCCGAAACCTGCGCCACGCGCGGATCACGGGCACGGGCGGCCGCGTCGATCTCTTCCAGCAGGCGAACCTTGGCCTCGAACGGCACGGCATCGAGCGGAGAGGCATCGGTGTAGAGGTGGCGGTTGTTGTTGCGCGGCGGCGGCGCCGGCCGGTCCTTGGCGGGATCGAGCAACTTGAGCGTTTCGCCCGCGCGGGCAATGGCCGCGGCAGACACTTCGTTGGCATGGGCAAAGCCGGTCATCTCGCCCGAAACGCCGCGCAAGCCGAACCCGGCATCGCGCGAATAATCGGCGGTTTTCAGGCGCCCATCGTCAAAGCCAAAGCTCTCGCTGGCCACGAATTGCAGGAAAAGCTCGCCATCGTCGCAGGCGCCCAGCGCATTGCGGACAAGCCGCTGCGCATCATCGGGAGTGAGCAGGCCAGGGCGATAGAGCAGCGAGCGGGTGTCGGCAGAAAGCGTCATCCCGCCGATATAGGCATCCCCTGCCCGCGTGGCCAGCGCCACCGGGCAGGCAATTCCACAAATTCAGCCGGGAAAAATCAGGCTGCCTGGCTTCCCGCCGTATCGGCCGGGCCACCGCGCAGCACGAAGCGGCGGTCGCAATAGCCGCATTCGACAAAGCCATGCTCGTCGATTTCCATCCACACGCGGGGATGGCCAAGCGCCGATGGCTTGAAAGCGCCGGTGGTGCGGATGCCGTTGGACCCGTCGCAGCTCACGCGGGTGGCATCGGTGACGATCGTTTCGGGTGGCTGGATCATGCCCGCCCGCCTAGCAAATGGTATCGCGCCGCACAATTGCCGTTTTGTACCGATTGAATCCTTTACCTTGCAGCCAAGGGACGGCAGGAAGCGGAAGATGAACGCCCCCGCCTCCCCCGCCACTCTCGACACCGCCGCACACCTTGGCGCCGAACCCGCCATCCGCATCCGCGACCTGGTCAAGCGCTATGCCGCCACGGGCAAGGCGCCGGCCAAGCTGGCGCTCGAAGGGGTGAGCTTCGATGTGCCGCGCGGACAGATCTTCGGCCTGCTCGGCCCCAATGGTGCGGGCAAGTCCACCCTGATCAACACTTTGGCCGGGCTTGTGCTGAAAACCTCGGGCTCGGTGGAAATCTGGGGCCACGATATCGATGCCGATCGGCGCAATGCCAAGGCCGCGATCGGGATCGTGCCGCAGGAAATCGTGTTCGATCCGTTCTTCACCCCGATCGAAGTGCTCGATATCCAGGCCGGCCTCTATGGCGTGCCCAAGCACTTGCGCCGCTCGATGGAACTGCTCCGCGCGGTGCACCTGGCCGACAAGGCCAGGGCCTATTCGCGCTCGCTGTCAGGCGGGATGAAGCGCCGCCTGCTGATCGCCAAGGCGATGGTCCATACCCCGCCGATCCTGGTGCTGGACGAACCCACCGCCGGGGTGGACGTGGAACTGCGCCGCCAGCTGTGGGAACTGGTGGGTGAACTCAACGCCGGGGGAGTGACCGTGGTCCTGACCACGCACTACCTGGAAGAAGCCGAGCAGTTGTGCGATCGAATCGCCATCATCAATCACGGCCGGTTGATCACCAACAAGCCAACGCGCGAACTGGTGGCCATGGCGCGCGAAAAGGTCGTGGTGTTGACGCTGGACAGGCCGCTGACGCAGGCGCCGCAGCATCCCGCGTTCATCAAGTCCACCCTTAACGAAAGACAGGTGGAAATCACCTATGACAAGGACCGCAGCAACGCGGGCGAGGTCTTGGGCCTGATCCAGGCACTTGGGGTTCAGATCCTGGACGTTTCCACCCGCGAGGCCGACCTTGAAGACGTGTTCGTGAGCTTGACGGCCGGCGCCTGATATCCGGCCGGCCACGGCGCGGCAGGCGCGCCGTCCATCTCGGATGCCTGGCAGGGATCAACCAGGATTGTGCCCCTGTTCCTGGGCCTGCGGCGCGCGGACGGCTCGCCAGCCACCGCCGTGAAGGCGGAAGATGCGCTTGCCGCAATGGGCGCAATCGGAATTGTAGTTCAACCCGTCCCACGTGACTTTTTCACGGTTGGGGCGATGCCGGTTGAACAGGCACGAGATGCGACCGAACGTCATTTTTTTACTGCACTCCAAACCCGTATGGCCGGGGATGATCCTTAACATTCTCACCAAAGTTTACGAAGCAAAATTATCCAATTTTAATATCTTAAGTTAGTAGCGCCAAACCGGAGACAACCGCTCGGTGACGCACCGCATCGCCGCCAAATCTCTTTTCAAACTGCCCGGTTGCGGGCAAAGAGGCCCGCGTGAACGCCCCGACCTCTTCCCATCGCCAAGGCCAGCCATGAGCGGGCCGGATGTTCTCATCATCGGTTCGGGCGCAGCAGGACTGACTGCTGCGCTGGTCCTGGCCGAACGTTGCCGCGTCGTCGTGCTGGCCAAGGGCCGACTCGACAGCGGTTCAACCGCGTGGGCGCAAGGCGGCATTGCCGCCGTACTCGACGAAGGTGACACTTTCGAGGATCACATCCGCGATACGATGATTGCCGGCTGCGGCCTCAATCGCCGCGAGACGGTGGAATACGTGGTGGAGCATGCGCCAGAGGCAATCGCCCGCCTGGCGCAGATCGGCGTGCCGTTCAACGAGGAAGCCGGCAGCCTGCACCTGACCCGCGAGGGTGGCCATTCGCACCGCCGCATCGTGCATGTCGACGATGCCACCGGCGCTGCCGTGCAGCAGGCGCTGATCCGCGCAGCCGTTGCTCACCCCAACATCACGCTCAAGCCCGACATGGTGGCGATCGACCTCGTCACCGATCGGCATCGTGCGCATCCCAAGGGGGATCGCCGCGTGTGGGGCGTCTATGCGCTCAACACCGCCTCGGGCAAAGTGGAGTGCCTGACCGCGCGCGCCACGATCCTGGCAACGGGCGGTGCGGGCCGCACTTATCTGTTCAGCACTGCCCCGCGCGGGGCCACCGGCGATGGCATTGCCATGGCCTGGCGCGCCGGTTGCCGCGTGTCCAACATGGAATTCATGCAGTTCCACCCGACCTGCCTTTACAATCTGGACGTCAAGAACTTCCTGATCACCGAAGCGGTGCGTGGCGAAGGCGGGCATTTGAAAATTCCGCCAGGCTATCCGGGCGGCGGCGAGCGCTTCATGCCGCGCTTCGACCCGCGCGAGGAACTGGCCCCGCGCGATGTGGTAGCGCGCGCCATCGACCACGAGATCAAGCGCCTGGGGCTGGACTATGTCCACCTCGACATCAGCCACAAGGACCCCGAGTTCGTTCGCGGCCACTTCCCCAATATCTACGAGCGGCTACTGGGCCTGGGAATCGACATGACGCGCGAGCCGATCCCGGTGGTGCCGGCGCAGCACTATACATGCGGGGGCGTGCTGGTGGACCTGGCTGGGCGCACCGACCTGGCCGGGCTCTATGCCGTGGGCGAATGTTCGGAAAGCGGGCTGCATGGCGCCAATCGCCTGGCATCGAACAGCCTGCTCGAATGCTTCGTATTCGGCGATGCCGCCGCGCGCGACATCCTCGATCGCTGGGATGCCTTCACCCTGCCGCCCGAAGTGCGCGGCTGGGACGAAAGCCGCGTAGCCGATTCAGACGAGGACGTGGTGGTCAAGCAGAACTGGACCGAATTGCGCCGGTTCATGTGGAACTATGTCGGCATCGTGCGCACCAACAAGCGGCTGGAGCGCGCGGCGCACCGCATTGCCCTGCTGAAAAGCGAGATCAACGAATACTATGGCAATGTACGCGTGACGGCCGACCTGATCGAGTTGCGCAACCTGCTCCAGGCCGCCGACCTGATCGTGCAAAGCGCCCGCGCGCGGCGGGAAAGCCGTGGCCTGCACTACAACCAGGATTTCCCCGAACCGCAGCCGGCCGCGCGCGAGACGATCCTGGTCCCTGGATAAATCGCGCCGCCGCCTACCACAAATGGCGGCCCAGGTAGATCAGCAACATCGCCCCGATCACCGAGGCGAGGCAGCCTGCGCGATTGAACCCCTCGCCCACGCTGCCGCGTCCGGCCAGGCTCGATGCCAGCCCCGCCACCAGCGCCCCGCCGATCCCGAGCGCGATCGTGCGGGCCAGGCCCAGATCGACCGCGCCGGGATAGAGAAACCGCGCGGCAATGCCCACCAGCAGGCCCGAAAGCAGCATCGAGAGAATATCACGCATCACCCGTACCTTCTCGTTTCCATCCTCGGCATCGCGCCTGAACCACGCCGGCACCAACGCAGCCGTATTTGCCCTATGGTTAGTCCGGCTGGGGATATCCCGCCACAGGCTCTGGACATTTTCTTGTCCACAGCAAAGCCCGCCCGCCGCAAAAATATTTCAGCACTGTCATTTCGCGCTTGAACCCCGGATTCTCCGCGCGTCGCAGCGGCGGCTGCGGTGAAGCGAATCGTGCATGCGACGAATGGAAAGGCCCTTTCACGTGTGCGCCTCTTGCCTGCCGCACCCAGTTAAAGCACTATGGGTTGTGGTCGAAACGACCAAGGGCAACCAAACCTAGTTATTCATCGGGAAAGCCCCCATATCGGGGATGCGCTGCCGGCGCAGGTTGGCAGACCCTTTGACGTCTCTGGGATTTTTGGCGTGTTCTGGCGTCGCCACCAAGCGAAAGCGGAACCATGTTCCTCTTTCGTTCCATTTCTGGCATGTTCGGTTGGCCGCGTGAGTCGTCATCCGTGCTGCTGCAGGACCGGGGCTATCGAGACCAGCCAGTCTGGGCCGGGCCGCCTTGGTGGGTGTTTGTCAAAACCGGTCCGTCGCATGCGGCGGGCCTCGTGCAAGCGGGGAATGAACGTGAATTTCAGGACCGGTGAATTGAGCGATGGGACAGCTGTGATGGCGCAGGACGAACTGGGACTGGAAGGGGGCGTGAACACCCTCGAGCGTGACGCCACGACGGAAGCTCCTGCCAAGGCCGGCGAGCGACAGGTGGAAGCAAAGGCAGTTGACATGCAGGCACAGGACAAGGGCAGCGCAGACCTGGTCGCCGCGGCCGCCGCACTGATGGCGTCTGCCCCGGCCAAGGCCGAACCGATCGATTCCAAGTCGGTCAATGCGCGCCGCTTCGTCATCGCCACCGATACCTCGCGCGATGACCGGCTGACCGCATTCGGCAAGGAAACGCTCGACGACCGCTACTTGCTGCCTGGCGAAACCTACCAGGACTTGTTCGCGCGCGTGGCCGACGCCTATGCCGACGACCAGGACCACGCCCAGCGGCTCTACGATTACATTTCCAAGCTGTGGTTCATGCCGGCAACGCCCGTGCTCTCGAACGGCGGCACCGGCCGTGGCCTGCCGATCTCGTGCTATCTCAACTCGGTGGAAGACAGCCTGGAAGGCATCGTCAAGACCTGGAACGAGAACGTCTGGCTTGCCTCGCGCGGCGGCGGCATCGGCACCTATTGGGGCAATGTGCGCGGCATCGGCGAGAACGTCGGCCTCAACGGCAAGACCAGTGGCATCATTCCCTTCGTGCGCGTGATGGACAGCCTGACCCTGGCAATCAGCCAGGGCTCGCTGCGCCGTGGCTCGGCCGCGTGCTACCTCGACATCTCGCACCCGGAAATCGAGGAGTTCCTCGAAATCCGCAAGTCGTCGGGCGATTTCAACCGCAAGGCGCTCAACCTGCACCACGGCGTGCTGCTGACCGACGAATTCATGGAAGCCGTGCGCGACGGCGCCGAGTTCGCCTTGCGCAGCCCCAAGGACCAATCGGTTCGCGGCAAGGTCGATGCCCGCTCGCTGTTCCAGAAGCTGGTCGAAGTGCGCCTGGCCACCGGCGAACCCTATATCGTGTTCTCCGATACGGTGAACCGCATGATGCCCAAGCATCACCGCGACCTGGGCCTCAAGGTTTCGACGTCGAACCTGTGCTCGGAAATCACCCTGCCGACCGGCATCGACCACTTGGGCAACGACCGCACGGCGGTGTGCTGCCTTTCCTCGCTCAACCTGGAAACCTGGGACGAGTGGCAGGGCGACAAGCGCTTTGTCGAAGACGTGCTGCGCTTCCTCGACAACGTGCTGCAGGACTTCATCGACCGCGCGCCCGACGAGATGGCCCGCGCCAAGTATTCGGCTGCGCGCGAACGGTCGGTCGGCATGGGCGTGATGGGCTTCCACTCGTTCCTGCAGAAGAAGGGCATCGCTTTCGAATCCGCCATGGCCAAGGCGTGGAACCTCAAGATGTTCCGCCATGTCGCCGCCAAGGCAGACGAGGCCTCGCTGCTGCTCGCCCAGGAACGCGGGCCTTGCCCGGACGCGGCCGACATGGGCGTGATGCAGCGCTTCTCGTGCAAGATGGCCATTGCGCCCACCGCGTCGATCTCGATCATCTGCGGCGGCACCTCTGCCTGTATCGAGCCGATCCCGGCGAATATCTACACGCACAAGACCCTGTCGGGTTCATTCGTGGTGAAGAATCCGTACCTAGAAAAGCTGCTTCGCGAGAAGTCCAAGGATTCCAACAACGTCTGGAATTCGATCCTGGAGCACGACGGCTCTGTCCAGCACCTCGAATTCCTCTCGGCCGATGAGAAGGCGGTCTACAAGACCAGCTTCGAGATCGACCAGCGCTGGTTGCTCGAATTCTCGGCCGACCGCACGCCCTATATCGACCAGGCACAGTCGCTGAATCTCTATATCCCGGCCGACGTGGACAAGTGGGACCTGCTGATGCTCCACTTCCAAGCTTGGGAACGGGGCATCAAGTCGCTCTATTACCTGCGTTCCAAGTCCGTCCAGCGCGCCGGTTTCGCCGGTGGGGTAGAAGCGGACAATACAGCGCAAGCCCGCCGCATCGAACTGGACGTGAAGCAGACCGACTACGAGGAATGCCTCGCCTGCCAATAAGGGCTTTCCCCTGAGGGCCCGATGAGAGGGCCCGATAACAAGGCCCGATACCAAGGCCCGATACCAAGGCAGGCCTGCCCAATGGCCGGTCCGATGGACCGGCCACCCAGGCAAGCCACTAGAAACGCAGCCTTTCACCCTGTCAGCGATCGCTTGCCATGCTGGATCATGTCGAAACCATGCTGATGTTACACATGACGACATTTCGTGGCTTGCCCTGCCCGCCACCGATCCTTCATGGAGCGGACCATCCTTGCCCGGCCGGCGACCGCGCCGGCCTGCGGCAGGAAGGCCAAAGGGGATCGACCAATGCGCAAGTGGCACCGCTGGATTTCGGTGTTTTTCGGTGTTTTTCTGTTGTGGATTTCCGTGACCGGCACGCTCAGCCAGATCGTCCCGCTGCTTGGCAGCGGGGATCGCGGCGGGCCACCCAGGACGGAAGCGGCTGCAGCAGGCGCCCCCGCCAAGCCGGCGTTCGTCTGCCCGCCGGACTACATGTGCCGGCCCAAGCCCAAGGGCAGCAAGTCGATCGTGGGCCTGCTGCACCATCTGCATTCGGGCGAAAGCTTTGGTCCTGCCGGCGTGCTGATCGGCACTCTCTCGGGCTTTGCCATGATATTCTTCAGCTTTTCGGGGCTGTGGATGTATGTGCAGATGTGGCGCAACCGCAAGGATCGCGGGTTGAAGCCGGGCTGGTTCTGGAAGTAACCCCCAACGGAAAAAGCGCCTCGCCACTTACGACGTGGAGCGAGGCGCCTTCCGGTCGCCAGGGACGACCTAGCCGCGAAGGGGACGCGGCTTTTCTGGAACTGGAAATCAATATGGGAAGCGGGAAATCACTTTTCCTCTTCCTCAAAGGTCAGGGCGACGTCGGCATTGGCCGACAGGCGCACCGTGTCGCCTTCGACGCCGGCCACAAGGCCGAGCGACAGGTAGTGGTGATGCCCTTCGTGCGCACCGCTCTTGGCCTTGGTCAGCTTGATGCGGTTGCCATCGACATGGTCGACGGTGCCCACCGGGGCGCCGTCTGCGCCGATCACGGCCATGTGCTCGCGAATCTGGCTTGCGATGGAATTGCTGTCGTTGCCGGTCATGCCCAGCCTCCTGCGTTTTGTGGCAATGGAAAAGCGGGCCTTGGCTGCCCGCACGGTCCTTTTCCAACAATGCCGCGCCACGCCCGCCGTTCCCGCTTTTCCGGCGCGCTTTTTCGACAGGCCGTGGCAGCGCCGCCGCGAGGTTTGCCGCTGCCCCGTCCTCCGGCTTTCATTGCCGCCTGAAGCGCCCCATATCAGCACCGTTCAACAGGATAGCCGCCATGTCCCTTCTCGAAGCCCGCAAGACCTACAAGCCCTTTGAATATCCCTGGGCCTACGAATACTGGAAGCGCCAGCAACAGATTCACTGGATGCCCGAGGAAGTGCCGCTGGGCGAGGATTGCCGCGACTGGGCACAGAAGCTTTCGGACCACGAGCGCAACCTGCTGACGCAGATCTTCCGCTTCTTCACCCAGGCCGACGTGGAAGTGCAGGATTGCTACCACGAAAAGTATGGCCGGGTGTTCAAGCCCACCGAAGTGAAGATGATGCTGGCTTCGTTTTCCAACATGGAAACGATCCACATCGCGGCCTATTCGCACCTGCTCGACACGATCGGCATGCCCGAAAGCGAATATGGCATGTTCCTCGAATACGCCGAAATGAAGGACAAGCATGATTACATGCAGAACTTCGGCGTGGAAAACGATGAAGACATTGCGCGCACCCTGGCGATGTTCGGCGGCTTTACCGAAGGGCTGCAGTTGTTCGCTTCGTTTGCGATGCTGATGAACTTCCCGCGCTTCAACAAGATGAAGGGCATGGGGCAGATCGTTTCATGGTCGGTGCGCGATGAATCGCTCCATTGCGAAGGTATCACCCGCCTGTTCAAGGAGTTCTGTGCCGAGCGCCAGTGCCTGACCAAGGCGGTCAAGGAAGACATCCTCGATTGCTGCCAGAAGACCGTGCGCCTGGAAGACGCGTTCATCGACCTGGCGTTTGAACAGGGCCCGGTTCCG
>Ga0163162_10003513_pt1 | contig 14987 bp, 13 predicted proteins | sample S55metaG_FD_115310 | JGI IMG/M metagenome (GOLD analysis project Ga0163162, IMG submission 115310) | Switchgrass rhizosphere microbial communities from Kellogg Biological Station, Michigan, USA - S5-5 metaG | ecosystem: Host-associated > Plants > Roots > Rhizosphere > Soil | place: USA...
AACATTTTGGGAAACCAATAATAGGTCCCGCCAAACATGCCGAAGATTGCCGCCACACCCATGATCAAATGGAAGTGCGCCGGCACAAAAGCTGTGTCATGCAGAGGAATATCCAGCACCGGCTGCGCTAGGAACGGTCCGCTCAATCCGCCGGAGACGAACAGAGAAACAAAGCTGATCGCATACAGCATCGGCGTCTGCAACCGTATTCGCGATTTGTACAACGTCCCCAGCCAGTTAAATGTCTTGATCGCTGAAGGCACGCCGATCGCCATGGTCATAATAGAGAACGAAAATGCGGTGTAAGGGCTCATTCCGCTCATGAACATGTGGTGGCCCCAAACTACAAAGCCCAAAATTCCGATGCCCATGATGGCGTACACCATCGCCTTGTAGCCGAAGATCGGTTTGCGGGCGAAAGTCGAGAGTAACTGTGAAGCCACGCCCATACCCGGCAGAATGGCGATGTAAACCTCAGGGTGTCCAAAGAACCAAAACAGGTGCTGCCACAGCAGGGGCGAACCACCGTTGTGCGTGATGGGAGTAGTGCTGGAAGACAATCCGCCCGGAGGGAAAGCCAACCGTCCGGTGAAATTCAGTCCACCCGGAACGAAGAAGCTGGTACCGATATTGCGATCCAGCAACAACAGAATTCCAGCCGAAAGCAACACGCCAAACGCCAACAGTCCCAAAATCGCCGTAATAAACCACGACCAGCAGGTCAGCGGCATGCGCATCAGCGTCATGCCCTTGGCGCGCAGATCCAGAATGGTAGTGATGAAGTTCAACGCCCCCATAAGCGACGCTATACAGAAGATTGCGATGCTAATGATCCATAAATCAGCGCCCAGACCTTCACCTGGAGCTGCGCTTGGCACAGCGCTAAGTGGCGCGTAACCGGTCCACCCATGGTTCGGTGCACCGCCAGTAACAAAAAACGCGGCCAGCATTACCATGAACGACACAAATGTGGTCCAGAACGAAAGCATGTTCAGGACAGGGAACGCCATATCCGGCGCACCGATTTGTATCGGCAGAAAATAATTTCCGAATCCGCCCTGCGGCGCGGTCGTCAGCACAAAGAACACCATGATGGTGCCGTGCATCGTCACCAGCATCACGTAGGTTTCCGGCTTGATATCGCCGAACAGTGGAATGCTGGCGGTTGGCCAAACCATGTGTACGCGCATCAGCACTGACAGCAACATCCCGACAAACACTGCGCTGAGTGCTAAAAAGTAATACTGAAGTCCGATAATCTTGTGATCGAGGCTGAAGATATATCTCCGAATGAAGCCCTGCGGTGCCGCATGAGCATGAACTGTGGCCGTAGTCGCCATTATTGTTTCTCCGCCTCCTTGGAAGCCAACCATTTGTCGAACTCACCTTGGGTGACCACTTTCAACATTCCGTGCATCTTGTAGTGACCAAGCCCGCACAACTCGGCACAAGTAAGTTCATAATCGCCAGTCTCAGTCGGCGTGAAGTGCATGTGGATGGCAAGGCCAGGCACAGCGTCCTGCTTAAACCGCATGGAAGGAATGAAGAGGCTATGAATCACGTCCTGCGAGCGCAACGTGAGGTCCACTTCGCGGTTCACCGGAAGATACATCACGCCGCTGACTACATCATCCTTGGCATCCGGGTCTTCCATCTTCATGCCCAGCGGATTCTGTTCTTCCGCGCTGATGTCCTTCGCCGAGGTTTGAGCATAAGTCCCATCCGCGCCGGGATAGCGGAAGAACCACGCAAACTGCGCGCCGGTCGCCTCCACTTTCACCGCGTCGGGTTTGGCAGGCTCGAAGCGTTCCGATGCCCACACGTGACTGCCCATCAAATTCAGTCCTACGAATAGGATGGCGGTAAGTGTGGTCCAAATTGCTTCCAGCTTGACATTGCCGTGAGAGTACTCCACTGGCTTCGCCCCTGGATGATCGCGATACTTCCAGGCGAGCCATCCCAACGCCATCTGCGCCGCGATGAACACGATGCCCATGAGCACCAGCGTCAAAGTAAATTGATGATCAATCCAGGGCGCAGCTGCGGAAGCTCCGTGAGGGAACCAACTTTTAGCGACAAAAAAGTAACTACTGATCAGAGTGATCAGCCAGATCACAGCGAGAAGGACCAGGCCCATTTACCAGACCTCCAGCGGTCTTGGATTTGGACACACCCGCGCTTCACAAACTCGGTGAAGCATCGGCTGGGGCCGAAGTCTATCACAAGCGAGCGACGCGTGCGCAAGAGGAAGGAAGCAACTTTGTAATTAGGTACTGCTCAACAATATTCGGCGGGATTATCTCTGCAAAATTTCTTTGTACACATTCAAAGCAACTTTCTTCGGTTGCTTGGCGAGAATTGTATCGGCGGTGCGCGTGGCGTTGCCGCTTACCGCAACTTGCCCCACCCGAACCATGCCTTCACCAAAGTCGACGAACACCGGCACCAGCATGACGAAGTTGTCATCCACTTCACTCTGAGTGATCGTCATGTGCAGTTTAACCCGGCCATTTTCTGCGGGAGATGTCTGATACTCGAACTGATAACGGGGAATTTTCGTTCCATACACCCATTCGTTGAAAAACCAATCCAAGCTACCATTGTGCTGAAGGTCCATCAGCTTGGTTATGTGCTTGTTAGCGATGGCTTTGAAATCCTCTGTTGAAGCCGGCATATCTTTATGGGATTCGACAAACTCGTGCATCATTGAAATAAATTCAGCGTCTGGCTCCTTGGTATCGTAGCCGTGCATCATGCTACGCAGCATTTCGAGGACGTAGGCGCCTTTGGGGTAGGTTACATTTTGATAGGCGTTTTCAGTTTTCGGCGAGATCAGCCGTAGCCCCATCCAAATGGGCCCGGCATCGGTGGGAGCAACCCCAAAATTGTTTTTCTCCAAGATGCGTTTGCGTAGACGTTCCCAGAAATCAAGATAGTCTTTCTTCCAGTCTTTGCCCACTGCTTGCTGTAAAAACAAGCCGGCGGAAAACTCAGCAAAACCTTCCGAAAGCCACTGATCGTGATAGGAAGACCAGCCTACTGCATGTCCCCACCATTGATGCGCCACTTCATGCGGAGTGACCTCCTGCACAAAACCGGAAAATTTGCTGTCAATATTTCCGAAAAGCATCCAGCGTTGTGTGGAATCGGTATAAGCCGATATCGGCAGATAAACCAGATCGGGCCAGGATTGTCCAAAATTGAAATCCGGCTGCTCAGTCACCGAAATATTTTCGTAGGGAATCTTCCCAAAATAGTAGGTACAGAGCTGCATCTGCGCGCGTGCCTGTTCCAGCGCATACTGGGTCATGTGGTGCGGCGCCAAACTCTGTAGGGCCCCGTATTGTTTGAGATTGCTGGGCAGTTCGCTCAGGTAGTAGCCGGCAATGTGGTAATGATCAATATCATCCGCGATGTCCATCTTTTGGTAGGCGCCGTAATTAAAACCAGCAACTGCAACCGGTATCGTTGTTACCCAGTGGCTGACGGCAAAGTCCTGCTCAGTTGATTCCGATTCGAGTTTGCCGATGCTGATGACTCTATATCTATGCGGGACCTTAAAAATCAGGTCATACAGCGCGTGTTCTCCGAAGCCGTTCAAATTGGGATACCACGAGGTGCGGGCGCGCACATAAAAACTGCCGTCGCCGGCCGACTCCAGAACCTTGTCGCCCGCGTACTCGATAGTGACTGAAGATTCTTTTCCCGCAGTCGGTGCCTCTGGAAGGATGACGTAAAACGAGCCATCCTCCTTACGACTCTCTTGGATGAAGTACAGGTTCTTGCCCTGCTCATCAGTCACGCGCGTGACGCGCAGATTCGGCAGCAATCCAAATTTCAAAACACGCTCGCCCGGAATTAATGGTGCAAAGCTGACGGTCGCGCTGCTGATTAAGTGTCCATTTTTCGCAATAACCGTCTCGATCTTGTAGCGATGTGTAGCAAAAAGCCGCCGGTCTTCATCCGAATTCGCTGTTCCTCTCTCAAACTCGGATTTCAAATGGGAGAGATACCAGACCCCGTCCTCCATCCCCAACGGGTCGTAATTAATAAGCGCGACCTCTTCCGGAGAATCCATCTGGGGAATGGCGCCTACCCGTATTCTCAGAAAAAAGCGCAGGTCTTTATGTTTGACCCCGTGAATGTAGGCGTTGACGAAATTCGGATGTTTCTCGTTATAGAGTGAGGCGAGAATATCGGCATCGACGTTGTCCATGCCTTCACCGGTCAAGAGATATTCAGTGAAGCCTGTTGCTTCCTGATGACGGTGTCGCGCCCGGTCTTTCCAGCGATTGAACACCTCCCCGGCCTCCGCTGGTGTATCTACCCGTGTCCGCAGCCCTTTCTGAAAATTCTTGTAAATGGCCGCGCTAAAGCGGAAGACGCCATCCGTAAAATCTTCACTGACTTCATCCGCGCCCATACGCCGGTTGAGTTCGTGCACGTCGAGGGCAAGCACCGGTTTGAGATCAAAATTTCCCTCGCCGACGAAGATTGCACCGGTTACTGCGCCATTCACTGGGTTTAAGAAAGTCAAGGTCCCTTTGCGAAATTGCACGGTCCCAACATCGATCACCAGGTTGAAATTTTCGACTTGATAACTATCGCCCAGCCCTACGCCGCGTAGTTGACGGTAGAGCGGATCGGAGTTCGCGAAGGCAGTGGCTTTTTCTGAAACCAAGATGTTGACTTCTTCATGTGCGACAGCAAGAACTAGATCTAGCTGAACTGATTCGCCCAGATCGACGGCCCGTATCAGAGCTTCGAATCCATCGTGTGTAACTCGGACCGAGTACTTACCCGGTTTTAAATCAGGCGAAGTGAACTTTCCCAACCCATCCGACACAACAACGGCGGGCTGGGGCAGATCTTCACCGCCGATCTCAACCCGGGCTTCCGGGACGACCGCACCAGACTGGTCTTTGATGGTTCCCGAGATCGTGCTGGCCAAAAGCGATAGGGGTGCGATCAGGCAACAAATCAAAACAATTGTTTTAGAGAGAAAAGGGAGCCGTCGCAAAGCCATAAAAAGGGTCATAGTTATTAAAAGCTTTATTCCGGGGGCCCGCGTACTGCCGAAGAGAGCTGAATCGTACCGCAGGAATTGAGCGTTCGCAAATGACTTTCGCGTTACACCTCGAACGTGCTATGGCATGGTAGATTCAGGAATTCCTTTAGCCAGAATGGTGGTCTTCCCACAGATGGTTAAGCCTATGAGCCGAGCCAAAACGCCACCCCGCAAATCTGGGAAATATCCCAACAACTATTGTTTTGCCTGCGGCAAAGACAACCCGGATAGCATGCGACTGCGTTTCAGCGAGACCCAAGACACCGTAATCAGCCGTCTGCGCCTGCACAAGCGCTACGCTGGGCCACCGGGATATTGCCACGGCGGAATCATCGCCACCATCCTGGACGAGGCTATGGCAAAGCTGAACAAACTGCTCAGCGTAACGGCAGTTACGGGTCACCTGGCAGTGGACTATCTAAAGCCGGTGCCGCTGGGACAACCTCTGTTGGTGGAAGCACGCGAAATCAACGTAAAAGGCCGCCGCCGATTTCGTGAAAGTGAAATCCTAAGCAAGAGCGGGGAAGTATTGGCACGTGGAACAGGTGTATTCATAACGGTGGACGCACAAAAACTATTCTCCAACCGGATCAAGAACCCCTCCTGATTTACCTTCCCATTGACATTCTACCCATGGCGTCGCGAGTCCGGCGCGACGGGTCCACGGCGTCCATCTGTTTGCAGCCTTCCTATCCCCAGAATCTTGTGTCGACTGACTCTCTGTGTCGTGTCGGACCTCGGTCACCTTTGCTAGAAACCTGTAACCACGTTTAGGTACAGTCTCGATAAGCTGCTGCTCGCCACTGGTGTCCCCCAGAGCTTTTCTCACAGCTGAGATGTTGATTGTCAGGTTAGCCTCTTCCACATAGGTGTCAGGCCACATCTTCTGCATGAGTTCTTCTTTGGTGAGCAGGCGTCCGTTGCTCTAAATCAGCACCAGCAAAATCTCAAATGCCTTCGGAGCCAGAGAAATAGGTTTGCCATCGCGGAAAAGCAGGTGCTCGCCGGGGTCACAACGGAATCTCTCGAACTCGTATAAAGACTTTCTTTCTGTGGACATGGCGACGCTTGGAATTTCCTTGGATTTTCTTAAGGACATTTCTGCGAGGCACGGCCTAGCTTTCCTATGGGGCTGAATAGCTTGGCGCGATCACAGAAATTCTAGTGGACGGCTTAAAAAGCCGCAACGCCCGCCGACCGGTAAAGCCCGAGGATCACCTAACAAGGAGACATTTGTGCAGCAACCAAGTCATCCAACTGCGCTCAGATCTGACACCGATCTGATAGAGCGCGCACAACGAGGTGACGAGAAGGCTTTCGAAGCACTTTTCCATACCTACAAACGGCGTGTCTACGGTCTTTGTTTTCGCATGACTGACAATGCCGCTGATGCCGAAGAAGTAACGCAAGAAGCATTCCTGACATTGTTCCGCAAGATTCACACATTTCGTGGAGAATCCGCGTTTTCGACCTGGCTGTTGCGCATCACACTGAACATTGTGCTCATGCGCCGCCGCAAGAAAAAGCTGCCTGAGGTTTCCATTGAAGTCACTGGCGACGAGGAAGAATCCGAGTGGATGCGTACGCAGTTCGGTTCACAAGACGCGTCGTTGGAAGGCGTCATTGATCGCCACCAGCTCGATTTAGCGGTCGCGGAACTGCCCGTTGGTTACCGGCAGGTGTTCGAATTGCATGACGTCATGGGTTACCAGCACCACGAGATTGCAGAAATCTTTGGCTACTCCGAGGGTAATTCCAAGTCTCAGCTATACAAGGCCCGCATGCGTTTGCGGAAACTCTTGGGACACCGCATGCGTCCACGCCCGAGAACAACTACCAAAGTAGTGACGATGAAAGACTTAGAAGAAGCGACATTAGTCGAGCGATGACAAGTGCGCGAACAGAGGGGGTTCACAAAAAAGTTCAATGCATGCGGAGAAAAGGCCCGCAGCAATTGAACAAAAGGAGGGTCATAGGACGGCATGAAAATTCAAGAAGAAAAAGGGAAGTCGCACTGTTTTGCGCGCACGTCGCGTGCGCTTAATGATTCCCCAAAGGGGCACACCGCTGTTATCGAACTCCAAAAGTGAGCATCTAGTCAAAAAACTGACCTACTTTCTAGTCATTTCCTCCAAGACATTGTTCAATCGATTAAGGGTGTCATTCAGTCCATCCAGTGTTACCTGTTCATTGCGCACTTGCTGCATAGCCTCCGTTTCTTGTACCCGGGCCTCTTGCTCTGCGTTCACTACCAGTGCAAGCCGGGCCTTGAGCTCCGGTAATAGGACCTCCTCGGAATGCCTCTGTTCCTCAGCGTTTTGACTGTCTTTGACGATCGCCTCGACTTGTCGAAGTTGGTTTGTAACTTCCCCTTTGTCGGTCACGAGGTTCGCGAGTTTGATTCGAATATCGCTCAGTCGTTGGTTTGCGCGTACGACTGCTTCGTCCTGCCTTTGCAGGCGGTAGAGAGCGATTTGTGCTCTTTGTGCCATTGCATTGGTACTGCGCAGATCATGCCGAAGCTGCCGCACTTCAGTCAGCAAAGCTTGTAAGGTTTGCGAGTCGGTTTGTGCCGTTTGCGAACATGCCAGCGGCGCGATCCAGAACAACACCAAAAACACACAGCAGCAAAGGGCGCATAAGCGATCGCCTCTGGCCGGAATCCTACTACGTCACTGTTCCGGTTCAAACCCATTCATTTTGTGGGTCTTAGGTTTTTCCGCCAAAGTCCATGACGATGTAAAATAAAAGGTTGTCCGGCGCCCCGCGCCCACTCTTCGCGATCGCGATTAAGGTATCCACAGGGTATCCAGAAAATGTCACCAAACAACGGGTCTTCCCAAAATAACGGTAGCACCAGCCTTCGTCTGAAAATCGGCCTCGCCGAAATGCTAAAAGGCGGCGTCATCATGGACGTTACTGACGCCAAGCAGGCGGAGATCGCCGAAAAGGCAGGAGCCACGTCGGTTATGGCCCTGGAGCGCGTCCCTGCGCAAATCCGCGCCGAAGGTGGCGTGGCCCGCATGGCCAGCCCCAAAAAGATCCGCGAAATCATGTCCGCCGTGTCCATCCCGGTGATGGCCAAATGCCGCATCGGCCACTTTGCCGAAGCGCAAATCCTCCAAGAGCTGGGAGTTGATTACATCGATGAAAGCGAGGTGCTCACCCCGGCCGACGAAGCGCACCATGTGGACAAACACGCCTTCAAGGTTCCATTCGTATGCGGTGCTCGCAATTTGGGGGAGGCTTTACGGCGCATCGCTGAGGGTGCAGCGTTGATCCGCACCAAAGGCGAGGCTGGCACCGGAGACGTAGTCCACGCCGTGAAGCATATTCGTCAGATCGTGCAAGAGATGAAAATTCTTACCGTGCTGGGGGAAGAAGAACTCTACTCCAAGGCCAAAGAGCACCAGGCGCCATATGAGTTAGTGAAAATGGTCGCCAAAGTAGGAAAGCTGCCAGTTCCAAACTTCTCTGCTGGGGGCATTGCCACTCCGGCCGACGCTGCGCTCGTCATGCAACTAGGAGCTGAAGCCGTCTTCGTAGGCTCAGGCATCTTCATGAAGGATTCAACTACGTTCGCCGAGCCCGCCGAAGCCGAGAAGCGCGCCCGTGCCATCGTGAAGGCGGCCACGCACTATGACGATCCTAAAGTTTTACTTGAAGTCAGCGAGGATCTTACTGGGGCCATGAAGGGATTAGCTGTGGCTGCACTGGATGAGGCGAATATGCTGCAGACCAGGGGCTGGTAGCATGCGGCATGGACTTTCGTTTCCAATACCAGTACCGACTGCGCGCCGCTGACACCTCTCAGATGCCTGCATACCAGGAGTAGCCGTAGTTTGGAGAATTGGGATCGAGCGCCGGGACGAAACCTTTGACTTGGTCGGTGACCATCACCCGCGTTACAAATTTGACGCTCTTGTAGCCCAGTTGTCGGGGAACGCGCAGACGGAGTGGGCCGCCGAACGAGACCGGAAGGTCGGCATCGTTCATCGCCCAAACTAGCAGAGTCTGGGGATGCAACGCGTCTTCCATATCGATGCTGTCCCACCAATCGGGCTCGATGGAAAAATAAACGAGATACCGCGCCTGCCGCAGGACTCCCACGCTTTTCAATACCTCATGCAGAGGTGTCCCGATCCACTCCGCAATATATGACCATCCCTCTTCGCACACAACCTCTGTGATCTGGCTGCGCACGGGAAAAGTCTTGAGATCGGACAATGAAAGCGTGGCTGGTTGGGCCACCATTCCCTCTACCGAAAGGCGCCAGTCGGCAAAACCTCCGCTCTGCAGTCGCTTGAAGCCATCACTTAAAGGAGCGATAGAGTTGGCGAAGGGATCCTTCGAAATCATGTTGCGAGGAAATTCGCGGGCCAGCGAGTGCTGACTGAAAATCCGATGGGCGGCATAGGTCAATGTTTCGCCCGGTCCAAAGATCCCACCGCTGTCGGGAGGGACAAGTCCGTAGCGGTGCGCTAATTTCGCGGCTACGGCAAGACCCGAAACACCTGCGGTTGTAGCGAGCCCAGCCTTTACAAATCTGCGCCGTGAAATATTGCTCATGAGTGCTCCTCGGACCTAGCGGCGCCACCTGTGATCATCTCCCGCATGCGACTTGTGAATCCCGTTATAGCAATCATCAACACATGAACAACCAGAAACAGCACGAGAGATACGGACACAAGGAAATGAACAGTGCGGGCAGACTGGCGCCCTCCGAGCGCGTTCACAGCCCAGGGAACCGCAGAATTGAATGACGGAGACATGGCCAGTCCAGTCCAGATTACGAGAGGAAACAGGACGAAGACGACCAGCAGATAGGTAATGCGTTGGAGAACGTTGTATGAGCGAGCATCAGCTTCATCCGGAGGTAGCAGACGAAGGTGTCTTGCGACCACGCGCCGGAACGCTGCCCAGGTTCGGTCAGCCGGGGCTGGAAACAGATTCCTCCGGAAGTGACGCGTCCACAAGCCGTAGATGAAATAGACCAGTCCGGTCAGCATCAACGCCCACGCTGCCTCAAAGTGAAGGTACCGACTCCAGCCATTCTGGTCGGGCAGCACATAGCCGTATCCACTCGGGACAGTAGACCTCGAAGAAGGGATCGGTATCTTGAACAGTGGAGGAGTCAGCGAATTGCCCACTTCGCCCCAATAAAAACGCGGGTGGGAGATGAGGATCTCAACTCCGGTAACCAGCAAAGCCACAAAAGAAATTACTGTGATCCAGTGGGTCGCACGGATCAGACCAGTATGGCGGGGTGCTTGGTTTCGCTGCGGAGCAGTAGACGACACGGGGGAAGCATAGCATGTACGCCGGAGGCTGGTTTCTCGATTTCTCGCAGAATTTTTCTGATTTTTGCCCGACGGTTGCGGAATAGTTCCGAGAGTCAGTGATAGGAAGCGCTCCGTCGCTTCTGATACTCGGGATAATGCTTGGCGAGCAAGGTGAACGTGGGATCATTGAAGTGGGTGCCCAGTGCATCGAGATCCTGGGGTGCCATGCGTGCTTGGTTGACTGCATCCAGCTGCAGCGGCAGAACTGCTCCATTTCCTCCGGTTACGTCGCCTTTCCCGTATTCTAGACACGCTTGCTTGATCTTCTTGAGCGGCAAACGCGGGTATCAGAGTGTTTCATGCTGCGCACTATACGACGGAGTTCTGGCGTCGGCAACAGGTCGCGCTTTGTTGGCATGTCGAATTCGTGGACACGGCAAAACACCAGCCCGCTGAAGTGGCTATTCGGAGTTAAAATCATTCGACAACATTCGCAAGGATTCGAAAGGAAACATGAATCGCAGAACTTTCATGAAGAATTCCGCAGTCGTCGCCGGCAGCATGGGCCTGGCCCGCACGGCTCTTTCCTACGACAACATTGTGGGCGCGAATGACCGCATTTCGCTGGCGCACATCGGCATCGGAAATCGTGGCACCGAACTGGATTGGATCGCCGCCCAGCTCAAGAACAGCCACAAGGTAGAGATGACTGCGGTGTGTGATTTGTGGAAAGTAAACCGCGAAAGAGCTGTCTCCACCAACGAAAAGTTCTACTTGCGCGCGCCGCGTTCCTTTCAGCATCTGGAAGATGTCCTTGCCTTCAAAGATGTGGACGCCGTTCTGATCTCCACGCCCGAGCACTCGCATTCGCCCATCTTGAAAATGGCAGTCGAAGCCGGCAAGGATGCCTACGTCGAAAAGCCCATGGGCAATGTGCTTGAAGAAGTGAAGGCGGCACGCGATGCCGTCATGCAGCACAAAAAGATTGTGCAGGTTGGGACGCAGCATCGCAGCGAACCTTATCCGCAGGCCGCCCATGATCTGGTGCAGAGCGGTGCACTTGGAGAGATCAGCAAAATCGAAGTTGAGTGGAACTACCACGGTCCGCGCTGGCGTGGACGCGAAGAGGTCAAGAAGATTGTCGAATCAGATACCGACTGGCGCAAATGGCTGCTGACGAAGCCGTATCGTCCGTTCGATCCGCAGCTGTATTTCGAATTTCGCCTATACAAAGAATTTTCCAGCGGCATCTCCGATCAATGGATGAGCCATGGCATCGATCTGGTGCACTGGTTCATGAAAGACAACTTTCCGCGTTCGGTAGTGGCACATGGCGGAATCTACGCGTGGAAGGACGGCCGAGAAAATCCGGACACGTTCCAGGCGCTGCTGGAATATCCCAAGGGATTTCTGGTCAGCTACTCCACCAGCTTTGGCAACGATGCGCCCAGCTTCACGCGCTACATGGGGAAAAACGCAACTCTGATGAATATCGGCGGAGAGGGAAGTCCGCGCTATCAGGTGGTGGAGGAGAAGGGCAATCACGAACAAGACTCAGATATCGATAAGCAAAGATCGGCGAAAGATGTGCTGCTGCCCGGTGAGACCAAACAGCCGCCCATGGGCATCGACGATTTGTCGCTCGGGCACATGTCGAACTGGCTGGAATGTCTGCGTTCAAGGCAACAGCCCCATTGCACAGTCAACGAAGGGTTCTCTCACTCGGTCGCGTGCATGATGGCGGCGCGGGCTTATTGGACGGGGAAGAAACAGTACTGGGATGCGAAAAATGAAATGATTGTGGAACAGCCGGTTTCAGGTTGATGCGACGTTTGTGCTTGCTTGAATCGCGTTATTTGGTCGGATGCGGCTTAACACCGGTCCAAGTCCAGGCAGCAATTTTCCAGGAGTCTTTTTCCACACGCAGAACAAAAGTCATTTGCCCCTCTTCAGTAACCGCCCTAGCGTGTTCTTTGTAGTTGTACACGGTCGGAATAATCACGTACGCCACACGGCCTTCCACTTCCGTGCGCGTGGGCGCACCGTACTTTACTAATCCATCACTTACGCCTGTGGCCTGGGTATGTTTGTCGTAGTCGGCTGCCCAATCTTGCGGAGCATGAGGCCCGCTCCAGATATGTGGTGCGAATTCGTCGACGATGACAATGTCGCCACTTGCGTATGCTGCGTAGGCCGACTTCACGTTCCCGGTGTTAAATCCATCGATGAATTGATGAATGGGGATCGTCACGTCTGCAGCAGTTGCCGCCATTGCAGTGGGGACGATCAGGACGATGGCGAGTAGCGCGAGAATGATTTTGTTCATTGATCCTCTCAGAAAGGTTTTGCTAGAACTCATCGAGACGCACTAAGACGCCAAGAGCCTCTCATCCAACTCTGAGCTTGTCAATGCCACCTGATGGATTAGCTAAGTCAGGACCTGATCCAAAATCTGCCCCACCGCCCGCTTTGCTTCCAGAATGGAAAACCGATGATCCATAGCACCTGCAAGATCCGTATTTGCGAAGGCGATTCTACCGAAGGGCGCATCTCGCAGAACCTGACGAGACGCAGGTTTACCGTTGAGGCCAAAAAAGAATCCCGGCTGCGGACTGAGATAGGCATGTCCCCAGCGGTTGAGGATGACCCCAGCGATGTCTCGCTTCACGTCAAAGCCTGCAGAACTGAACATCTGCGCAAACTGGTCGCGGATGCGTGTCTCATACTCCCGGAACGAGGTTCGCAGCATTTCGTTACGGCCTCGTATCCCCTGATCTTCTGTGGGCATTCCAGGGTATGAATAAAGAACTTTCAACGTGACCACGACAGGCGAATCTGGAGTAATCGTCGGACTCTCACTGCCGGTAAGAGCCAGCTTCCGCACTTCCATGTAATTCCCGATTCCCTCGAACCAGCGGCAGCCGCTCATTCCCTTGTCATATAGAAAACGCCAGTTTTTCACCGCAACGTTTACCATCATGCAGGGCGAGCGGTAAAACCGAGAGTATGCGGCCTGATGACTTTCGGGGAGATCGTTCACGATGTGTTTCGTCGTCCAACTCCCTCCTGCCATTACGGCAGATCGCGCCTTAACTCGGTATAACTTTCCTTCTCTTACGTACACAATACGGAGCGTCGCCGCCTGATTCGGATTGCCATCATGGCGTACATCGAGAACCGTGGAGGAGAGACGAATTCTTGTCCTATTGCCAGGAGCGTCGAGAGCTTGGAAATTCACTGGATGATTGCATACCCCCTCCACACCATCCGGTCCGCCGATCGAAGCCGGAATCAGAGTCTTTGTTAACAAACGAGCAATAGTGGAGTTGCCTCCCGGAAACATCTGGTCGGTCCCGCTGGTTTCATCTGCCACCGGATACAGCATCTCGAAGGCGTAGTCTGAATAGGCAGAAAGCGCGTCCGGCCCGAGGCCGGAACCGCCTCCTTCTACGGGAGACAGAAAAGTCCTAATCGTCTCGCGGCTGAGCCCAAATTCTTCCATGTAATGCTGCTCGAGCGTGATCGAATCGAGATAGCGAGAGGATGCATCTCCTTCATATTTCGGCTTTGGCATTTTGGCGCCTGACGCGCGCTGACCTTTCAGTTGCCGCAGCAGCTCGGCGCGTACCGATGCGGATATAGGCGCATCTTCGAGGTTTTTCCTCAGTGGATCAATTAACCATTTGCCGGATTTCTCGCCAAACTTCGGACCGAACCAGTAGCCATATTGTCCCTGCTCCAGTCCCGCAGCCTCGTATGGCGTTTTGGAGAGCGCAAATTCCGGCTGACTCGAACCCCATGTCTGGTAAGTAAGCCTAGGTGTTTTCAAGCCAATGGAATCGTAGAAATGCGCGAGAAAGCTAAAGGGATGCTGGAGCTGGTAAATGGCGGAGCCCTGATGCGCCACAAGGCGCTTGCCATCAAGCAGAAATTCATTTTGTTTGGCCTCACCGCCGAAGATCGAATGGTTCTCGAACACTAGACATTTCTGGTCTGGGCCGGTTTGCCGCTGAAAGAACAGGGCTGCCGCTAGCCCGCTGATCCCTCCACCGACGACCACACAATCAAAGGTCTCTCCGGTCTCGATCACGTCTTTTGACAATGGATCAAAACGTCCATCGCGGACGGCGTTGTGAGCAGCAGTCAGAACTTCAAAAGTGTTTCCGTTTGATCGGCTATATTCACCTACTCCACCATAACCGGTGAAATCATCGCTTTCAGTCAGAATGTCGAAGGGAGTGGCAGGGCCGAGCAGCGCCGCGCCGGAACCCAAAAGCGTTGCGCCCAGGAAATCGCGCCGGGTGATTTGGGAATCCATGGCGGTAAGTCTATCGAAATTGATCTGATCTGGTCGATCATAGACAATGATACGATCAGGAGAAATGGAAACCATGAGCATCGCAGCAGGCCAGCTCGAGTACGCCGCACCTCCGGCACGGACTTTGCCTGCTGTAATCCGCAGCGAAAAAGAAAATGAGCGCTGCAGCGCGCTGCTCGAAGCACTGAATCGTAAAGCCGAAAAGCTTACGGCGGCGGAGAGGCGGCTTAAGGCCGCGAGTCCAGCTGAAGTCTGGTGCGAATTGCTGGAATCGAATGGGCTAAATCACAAAGAGATGCTCGATATTTTCGGCACGCCG
>Ga0163162_10003516_pt1 | contig 14983 bp, 14 predicted proteins | sample S55metaG_FD_115310 | JGI IMG/M metagenome (GOLD analysis project Ga0163162, IMG submission 115310) | Switchgrass rhizosphere microbial communities from Kellogg Biological Station, Michigan, USA - S5-5 metaG | ecosystem: Host-associated > Plants > Roots > Rhizosphere > Soil | place: USA...
AGTGAGCATTTAATCGCTATAGCGGACTCGAAAAGGTCTTCCGTAAAATCATAAGTCGGGCTCATCTAAATCTATCTGCGGCTCGCACCAACGCATCGGCGATGCCGGGCTCGAGAGCAGCATGTCCTGCATCGGGGATGATGTTAAGTGACGCTTCCGGCCACGCGCAATGCAAGTCCCAGGCATTCATAACCGGACACACGACGTCGTATCTGCCATGTACGATCACTGTTGGTATGTGACGAATCTTCCCGACATTTTCCAGCAGGTAATTGTCCGTCTCAAAAAAGCTGTTGTTCATGAAGTAGTGACACTCAATGCGCGAGAGGGCTACCGCCAATTCAGGTTCGTTGAAATCGTCGATCACGTCCTGGTCCGGAATTAACTTTAATGCACTCGATTCCCACGTGGACCATGCATGGGCTGCTTCAATCTTCACTTTCTCGTCGTCACCGGTTAAGCGTCGATAATAGGCAGCAACAATGTTGTCCCGTTCACTTTCAGGAATGACCTTGACGAACTGCTCCCACTGATCTGGAAAGATCGCATTCGCCCCGTTGCTGTCTTCATAAAACCAGCGGATCTCTTTCGGGCGGCAAAGAAAAATTCCTCTTAAGATTAAAGCGGAAACTCGATCAGGATGTGTTTCGGCGTAGGCGAGTCCAAGCGTGCTGCCCCATGAACCACCGAACACGAGCCACTTATCGATCCCAAAATGTTCTCTGATATGTTCAATGTCTGACACCAGGTGCCAGGTCGTGTTGTCTGCAAGCGACGCGTGCGGTCGACTACGACCTGCACCGCGTTGCTCGAACAGAACAATTCTATAAGCTTCCGGATCAAAAAATCGCCGGTAGTCGTCGGTCAATCCAGCGCCTGGACCACCGTGTAAGAAGACCACGGGTTTCCCGTTTGGATTGCCGCACTGTTCGAAATAGAGTTCGTGAATTGGTGACACACGAATGTGTCCACGGTCGTATGGTTCGATTTCGTTGTATAGAGTTCGCAAGTTTTCCATGTGTGGCTGATTATCACGTGAGTCCGTGAACGTGCGCAATTCGGTGAGAGGACTATTTTATTTCCGTGATTTCCCAACCCAGTAAAGGTGAGATTGCGCCGGGCCGGCGGTGGCGCGTTGCCTGGATGTCGTCTTCGGGTTCGAAGACGTCGAAATGAAAGGCATCGTCTGCTGCAAAGATCACACGATCGTCGCGAATATCAACTCCCAGGCTGCCGTAATACCCCCCCGTCTTTAACAACCCGCCGGGAACTTCGACTCGACTCAGAAATCTCCCCACCTGACGTTTCATTGCTGCTGGTGTCAGCTCGTCGTAATCCGAAGTTGTGAAGATTACTTCGCCTTTATCGTTGCGTACGATTAGGAAGAAACGAGAACCGCGTACGACTTCGTTGATTTGATAATCAATGTGAATTGTGAAAGGCTCGCGACAGTTGATGGCGCTAGTCGACGTTTCGTTTTGCAGTAAACGAATGTTATTGAGTTTGACTTCTTTTGCGTCAGCGTCAGGAAGTGCTGACCACGTAATCGGCGAATACATGTTGTTTGAGTGATCGAGATAGTAACGAGTCACATCCGCCGTCACTCCCGATTTCACTATTGAACCCTCGTGTAACAACAAAGCGCGTTCGCAAATTGCATTTACAGAATTCAAATCGTGGCTGACAAACAGTACTGTCCGTCCGGCTTTTGTAACTTCGTTCATCTTGCCCAGACATTTCTTTTGAAACTCCACATCACCGATTGTGAGTACTTCGTCGATGATCAAAATTTCAGGTTCAAGATGCGCAGCGACGGCAAATGCCAGACGCACAGTCATGCCGCTCGAATAGTGTTTGACTGGCGTATCAAGAAATTTTTCAGTTTCCGCAAACGCGACGATCTCATCAAACTTTCTTTGAATCTCGGCGCGAGACATTCCCAGGATCGCACCATTAAGAAAAACATTTTCACGTCCGGTCAGTTCGGAGTGAAAGCCAGTGCCGACTTCAAGCAAGCTGCCAACACGTCCATTTAATGCCACGCGTCCTTTTGTGGGTCTAGTGATTTGGGAAAGGATTTTTAGTAGCGTTGATTTGCCGGCGCCATTCCGACCAATAATTCCGACCACTTCACCGCGCGCGACTTCAAAGTTCAGATCATTCAACGCCCAGATGATGTTTGACGAGCCGTTGCTACGAAATCTTTTGAACGGAGCGCGAACGAGTCCAGCCACAGCATCTCTTAGGCTGTTATGAACCTGACGACCACCAATTCGGTAGCGCTTACTCAAACCCTCTACTGCGATGATTGGTTTCATCTCAAACTACGTCGGCAAAACTATCTTCCACTCGCCTGAACGCGAAAAACGAAAATATCAAGATCAACAAAGTCATTACTACCGAAAGCCCTATGGTTGAAGTGTCGAACGGCGTACCTAAGATTGAAGAACGAAATCCTTCAATGACTCCGGTCATAGGATTCACTGCCAACAACCATTTCCACTTTGCTGGAACGATGCTGGCTGGATAAATCACTGGCGACGCAAAAAGCCAAAGTTGCACGAGGAAGGGAATTGCATATCGAACGTCGCGATACTTCACATTCAATGCTGCCAACCACATTCCCACGCCCAAAGCCAGGATCGTTCCCAGCAGAGCAAACAGCGGCAAAAACAAAAACTGCCAGGTGACTGGGATCTGATAGTAGATCAGCATTGGGACTAAGAGGATTGAAGCGATCGCGAAGTCGAGTAGTCCTGCGCCCACAGCGCCGGCAGGAATGTAGATGCGCGGAAAGTAGACTTTGCTGATTAGCGTGCTATTTCCGACAAGACTATGCCCGCTGTTCGTGATGGCGTTTGCAAAGAATGTCCAGGGAACGAGACCGGCGTAAGCGAACAATGGATAAGGAACTCCATCAGATGGCATGCGAGCGAGTTTGCCGAAGAACAGCGTAAACAACAGCATCGCAAAGAGTGGTTGAATAATCACCCACGCAGCGCCAAGCGCTGTCTGCTTGTAACGAAGTTTAATGTCTCGCCAGGTCAGGAAGACGAGCAGTTCGCGATAATTCCACAACTCACTCAAATGCAGACCAATTGAAGAATCTCGAGCATCGATCAGAATCTTCGGATTTTCGAAAGCGTCTGCTGAAGAGGTTGTATGTATCTGAGACTCAGTTTTGGTCAGATTTGTATGACTGTCTGTGGCGTTCACTTGCAAACGTTGCGAGAGTTGTTACTGGAGCTAGTAGGCCGTCAAATTTGGTGAAGCGAGTCTAGCCAGCGCTGGAGAGGTGCGTCAAGCAGAGCATCGCACTGACCTCAACACTCTGGAGCTAGATTTCGAGACTTCCGTAGCGTTCGCTGGTTTCTAGATGTTTGTGTTGACGCCGCTTGTTCATTACCGAATAAGGTATGGCCAGGCGACTCAGGACGCGCAACATTCCGCTTAACGACGCCCCACTCAGATTAGCCAATGCCAATTGAGCACCTTTCTTTTTGTCTCCCAAACGTAAGAAGTCTTCAGCCCTCGCAAACTTGATGGCTTTGATCTTGGTTTCCAAGTCTGAATTACTAATATTTAGTGTGGCCCCAACGGCGCGGAGTGCGGCTACGTGCTCTTCCAGCATCATCAATTGATTCCAACTGGTGTTAGTCGAATGCATGCGCCAGGCTGCGAGTGGCTTTGGGTCGAACGCAAACTCTCCTTCGCAACTAAGTTTTAAGTAGAGTTCGTAGTCTTCCAGGCGCGCAGCTTCATTCCAACCGTGGCGAACTATAGCGTCGCGTCGATACAGCACCGTCGGGCTCATTGGGGCGATTGCCTTCAGCAGCATGTCGCGAACATCGCCGTCTCTATAGTGAGCCCAGTCTGCCGTACAATCGACCACTTTATTCTGCTTGTCGATTAGGTAAGCGTTGCCATAAGCCAGAACCGCGGCTGGTCGACGGAACAGAAGTTTGATCCTGGATTCCAGATAACCGCCCAGCCAGATATCGTCGGAGCTTAGATAAGCAAAGTAGTCTCCGCGTGTCGCTGCCAATCCCTGATTAAGCGTCGCAGACAATCCTCGATTCTCACGAGCGATAAATTCGCAAGGGAACGGACACTCACTAAGGATTGAGTCGATAACTTGTGGTGAACCATCGGAAGATCCATCGTCAATCACCAGGAGCTGCGATGGTCTGGCGGTTTGTTTGAATATTGAGCGCAGACAAGCGGCAATGAATTGCGAGTGATTATAGGAAGGAACAACGACCGCGACTGATGGGGTGATCGAAGCTGCTACGATTTGATCTGACATCAGTAGATTGAACTTCTGTTCACAGAGTTAAGACGCGTCTGGAGTTGCGTTACCGATTCCACAAAGTTAAGGTCTCGATTAACTCGGTCTATGAGTAAACGCGTCATTCTTTTTGGTCCGCTGCCGCCGCCTTATGGAGGTGTGTCGGTCTTTCTCAGCAGTCTGGTAGAACATCTGAAGGACGCCCCGATTCATGTGTGGGCTTACTTCGGAGCAAACAACAACGGAACTCGGTCAACGCACTTTAATCATCGGCGGCTGGGAGTGATCAGCGCGCTCATTCGCCAGGGGTACAAATCACGAATCGTCGACTTCACTCACTTCCATCTCGAGTATCCGCATTCGATATTACTTCCAATCTGGTTATACGCTAAGTCGCTTTTTGGGTTTGAATGGATCAAGTACATCCTTGACGGTTCGTTGCCGCAAAGATTTCGCGAGTTTCAGCCCGCTCAAAGGCGACGATTCGAAAAAGCACTCAGCAGGATTGATGAGTTTATCGTAGTTAGTGACGAACTGCGTTTGTGGTTGATTGATGAACTCAAAGTGAAGAAGAGAATTACCGTCATCCCCTGCTTGCTCAACATTCCCTCGGAGTTTAGGAAGACCACGCTTTCGTCTGAAACAAATAAGGCACTGCAGCAGTTTTGTAAGCACGAAAAGAGAGTTTGCTCCATCGGGACATTTATCCCGCATTACGGTTTTCAGCATGTGGCTGAAGCAATTGAAAGGTTGCGTGCCGAAACAAACGTCGATGTAGGTTTATTGTTGCTTGATGGATCGTTTGCAGACGATGCCGATTATCGGAAACGTGTGTTGGCGGATCGTGATTGGATCACGGTCATGACGAATGTTCCGAATCCGGAGATTTACCAGATCCTGCCAAACTGTCAGGTGTTTGTGCGCTCGGTTGAAGCGGAGAGCTATGGAATATCGCGTGTTGAGGCAATCTGGTGTGGCGTGCCGGTGATTGGAGTGGCGGTCGGTGAAACGCGCGGTGTGCTTACTTATTCGTTTGGTGATGTCGAGCGCTTGAAAGCGTTAGTTAAAGGAGTCTTATCTGGCGAGCAAGATGTTGATCTGCAACACTGGTCAAATCTGTTTCATGCGGAAGCTGATGAACACCTCAGTCGGTTTATCGAGACAGTGAAGATTGATTATGAGTTGAAAGGTGTGGTGCGCAGTGCAGTCGCGACAAATTCGGACCTGCCAACTAACGTCGAGACAATTTGAATTTGCAGCGGGAGGTTTTCTCTGTGAACCTCTGTGTCTCCGTGCCTCTGTGTTGAGTTGGCCGCTTCTTTCACCTAAGAAGGCACGGAGAACACAGAGTCACAGAGATGGTTACTGGACAAGGATGGTTCAATCGCCGCCGTGGGCGCTCAGTTCTAACTCTGGACTGGTCGCGACTTTGCGTGCTTCAACTTAACTGCCGACTGAAACCATTTCATCAATGACAAACCGACAATCAACGTGAACGGCAGGATCACCACGAATGCCGTATGAACCCAAAACTTGCTTCCTTGTCTATACGCACCATTGAGTAGTGGCATTCCGACAGTGGTTGAGTAATAGATACCAAGAGGGAAGCTCGAACGTTTCAGCCATCCTTCGAGACCCTCCGGCTCAGTTAACCAGTAGAGCAACAGCAGGAATCCGAAATAGACTAAGATTCCTTCAATACGATGAATCTCGTTGTGGTCCAACCCCGCAACGTCACTAGGCCAGCCTTGCATCTGTAGCGCCACACAAATCCGAACGGTATTGGTGATGATGGTCGTCAGGTACGCAATTGCCGCCGCAATCGGAAAGAACCCCCATCCAATTCCCTCAAATCTACATTGCCAAAGACGCTTCAGCATCAACATCAAAAACGCTGTCAGCAAGAAATTCACTCCTGCGCATGAGGCAGCGATCAAGAACGAATGATCGCTGCTCATGTATCCCGCGTGTGCTTCAAAGTTAAACGTTCTACCACTCAACAATTCCACCAGTTTGGTGGTAGGCGCTAGAATCCAGCGCAATTCATCCGGACTCGCCGTCGAATAGAAAAACTTGAGGGTCAGAGCGCACAGCATGACAACAACCAGCTGTGCGCTCCATCTAGTTTTACTCGTCATACAAGTTGCCGCCGCCTGCGGTAGATCGCCACTGTTGCGATCATCAGTGACGCAATCACTAGCCACATGAGTTCCGGCTCACTGCCAGTCTCCGTACCACCGACAGCCATGTCACTGACTCTGATTGGAAGCGGCAGAGGCTGATTGATGTCTTTGCCTGGTTCGAGTGTGTTGGTCACAACTTCTCGCACGGCAATGAACGATGTGTATTGCGTCAGCAAGTTGTACTTCAAACCAAGAGCCGTAATCTCTTTGGCTTTGTCGTCAGTGACGTTGCCCGAGCCATAGTCAGACAGTTCGGCAATTCTGGAACGCGCCCACAAGTAACGCAGGGCTCGGTTGGTTTCGTCAGGCTGAACACTTGCCACATCAAAATTAGCAACGTAATCACCCAAACCAGTCTTACCGGTCAACTCGATAGTGCCCGTCGCTGGTCCACGCCATTTACCAAACAGAATCACTGGTCTTTGGGCCAGCAGGTCTGGAAAATGGACTGGGTGTACATCGTAAGTGTCGAAGCCAAGCGAACGAATTTGAATGTTCGTGAGCACTGGCGTTTGGATGTACTCCCTGAATTTGTTCGCGACTCCCGGTGCTTCTGACTCTTCGGTAACAACGAACGGTTCGCCCATGCCAGCTTTAGCCATACCTTCAATCAAGTAGCGATTGACTGATGAGCCGATGCCAAACGAGAAGAGATTTGTTTGACCGAGGTTTTCGCGAATGTACTTGAACACACCTTCTTCACCGTCGACATAACCATCGGTAACAACCACGACGTTGCGAGAGATGTTCTTTTGACGCGGAATAGCATTCGCGCGCTCGATAGCCGCGAGCAATTCGGTACCTCCAGCGCCGCGCTGCTGATCCAGGAGATGAATCGCGTTGGCCAGGTTTGCTTTGTTTGCTTCCAGCGAGTTTTCAGAAAGAACCGTTGAGTCGCCGGCAAAGAGGACGATGTTGAAATAGTCCGTTGGACGCAGCTGTCCTATTAGATCTGTTAACAGACGCTTGGAAGTCTCCAGTGGAAATCCAGACATCGATCCCGAAACATCAACAACAAAAATGTACTCACGTGCTGGTATTTCTTCAGTCGCAACGCGAGCCGGTGGTTGCGCCATGTACAAGAAGAAGTTTTCGTCTTCACCCTTGAACAACAACAGACCCGAAGCGATCTGATTTCCTGCAAGTTTGTATTGCAACACGAAGTCGCGATTGCCCTGGAATGGATCTGAGTCGTCGAGCGACAACTGCGCAGTTGTTGGATTTAGCAACTGCGGAAACACTGGATGCGACGGGCAACTGATTTCCTGAATCGGCAGACCACCGGACACACGCGCGGAAATGTGTAGCTGGCTGGTTGGTTTTTCTCCCTGGTGGAGATATGGCGTGCCCACATATTGACTGTTCTCAGCGGATTGTTTGGCCGACGAATATCTTGGGCCAACAACGGTCGGGAAAACTAACTCGTAAGTTCCGTCAGTGGGTACAAGAAGCTCTGTGTAATAAAGCTCAATGTCTACCTGTTCCTGTGGCATAAGGTTGGCAAGCTTCATGGAAAAGACATTCGGTCTGTCTTGTTCCAGTAGCGAAGCACTCTTACCTTCTTGTTTTGCCTGTTCAAATTCTTTCTTTGCTTTCTCCTTCTCTTTGATCTTTGCCACGATAACGTCGTTTCCGATCCGCATTCGCATTCCGTAAACAGCAGCTCGTGTTGAGGCGGGAAAGACGTAGGTCGCGTTAATCGGACGCATACCCTCGTTGCGATAGCTTTGGACAACTTTCACATCGGCAATCACGCCGGAGACAGCAATCTCAACGCGCGTGTCTTTGAGTGGTAAGAAATCGACTGTCGGATCTCCCTGGACAAAGAAATACGGGGCCAGAGTTTTGTCTTCCCGCTTTTGTGCAAAGCTGGAAGTGGTAATGATTGCGATCGCAATCAGTGCAAAACCTAAATTTCGCAAATTGACTTGCATGGGTTCCTTGCCTTTCAGGCGAAACTCTCCTTCAACTAGTCTTGGGCCGTTAGGCCTTGGTAAAACTTTTGGGATCGTAAGAAAAGTGGAGGTTTTCGCTAAGGTTTAGGGCCACAGGCGGGCACCGTACAGACCACAGTTCAGGTGAGGGAATCGCCGTGCTTTTGGGAGTGGTGCTGGTACTGAAACGACTCGGAGAACTCCAATTCAAGTTGGCATCATCGGTTAGCGATTAGGGACTTAAAAAGTTGATTAGTCGACTTGAGCTAACTCTGACTTTTGAGCCAAAGCCGTTTGTGTTAGCATCTCAGCCCTTCAGCAGTTTTCTAATCCAAAATTACTGTTCTTACCAAAGATCGAAGGGAGTCGATTCTTGTCCATAGCATCTCTTTCACGCCGTGACTTCGTTACCGGTCTCGGTGGTCTGCCCGCCGCCTCGATACTGCCAGTTTCAATCGTCAACGCTGCCGCAAAATTAAAGTTTGGATATGCCGCGATTACCTGGGAAGGAAATGACGTTCAGGCAATTAAAGATATTGCCGACCTGGGTTTTCCAGGTATACAACTTCGCAGCAATCTGTTGAAAGATTTTGGAGAACGTCCCGCAGCGCTGCGTGACCTGCTCGCCCAAAACAAAATTGAGATGGTCGCTTTCTCGAGTGGAGGCGTCGGCATTGCGCCGAATTCTGAAACGACAGAGATCGAGAAACACGTTAACAATGCGAAGTTTGTAAAAGCCGTGGGTGGACGGTATCTACAAGTTACTGACTCTGCGCGACCAAAAGATCGCCAGCCGGAAGCAAACGACTTCAAACAGTTAGGACGGGTGCTTACGGAAATTGGTAAACGCGCTGCCGAGCTTGGCATTCCAGTTGGCTATCACAACCACATGGGAAGTCTCGGCGAGTCGCCAGAAGAAGTCGATAAAATCCTCGACGCCGTCGATCCCCGCTACATAAAACTCGAGTTGGATATTGCTCACTATCAACAAGGCGGCGGTGACCCGGTAAAGGCAATTCAGAAATATCGGGATCGCTTGCTCTTCCTGCACATTAAGGATGTTGAGAGTCTGGCGAGCGCAGATTCGCGTGGACGGTCTTATCGATTTGTCGAACTTGGTGCCGGGCGAGTAGATCTACCCGCCGTATTTGCAGCTCTTGAGAAGGTAAAATTTTCGGGTTGGGCTGTGATTGAGTTGGATGCTGTTCCTGACAAGGCCAGGACAGCAAAACAGTGTGCTGCCGTTAACAAACAGTACTTGGTTGAAAAGCTCGGCTTCAAAATCTGAATCACGCCACACGCTTCACAGCCATTACAGGAGGAGAATCAAATGTCTGAATTAAAAAACTCACGCAGGGAATTTGTTAAGACCGCGACTCTGGGAACAGCTGCAGTGATCGTTGGGTCGCGTGCGTCGAGCTACGCACAGATACTTGGCGCTAATGATCGTGTGCGTGTCGGCATTGTTGGCTATTCAGATCGCGCTCGTCAGGCATTGATACCTGCCTTTCTCATGCATGCGAAAGAACTCAACTTCGAACTGACCGCTGTTTCCGATATTTGGAAACGTCGTCGAGAAGAAGGCGCCGCAGCAGTAGGTAAGTTAGTTGGCCATGAAGTGGCAATGGCCCGCAACAACGAGGAGCTCTATGAGCGCAAGGATGTTGATGCAGTGCTGATTGCAACTGCTGACTTTCAACATGCGCTTCACGGTGTGGAAGCAGTACGTGCTGGTCGCGACGCGTATGTTGAGAAGCCGATGGCGAACACGATGGAAGACGCCAAGGCAATCTTGAAAGCAGTTGAAGAAACAAAACGAATCGTTCAAGTCGGTAGTCAACGACGCAGCGGAAGTAATTACATCCGCGCAAATGACTTCATCAAGTCAGGAAAGTTTGGGGATATTGTGATGGTGGAGATGACCTGGAACGTGAACCAACCAGGTCGTTGGCGTCGACCCCAACTGGTGAAAGAGATCCGTAAGGAAGACACAGACTGGGATCGTTATATCCTCAATCGAAAAGAAAAAGGTGTGAAGCCAGCATGGGATCCGCGCAAGTACGTTGAGTTTCGTCTCTTTTGGCCCTACTCCTCGGGAATTCCGTGTCAATGGATGTCACACCAGATAGATACGGTCCACTGGTTTTCAGACCTACCGCACCCGCGCAGTGTTGTTGCCAACGGTGGCATTTACCAGTGGCACGATGGTCGGCAAAACTTCGACACTATGACAGCAGTTTTTGATTACGGTCCGCTCAACGATATGTCGAAAGGGTTTCAGGTTGTCTATTCGTCGCGCTTCAGTAACTCCGCAGGTGGCGTGAAGGAACTCTACTATTCAAACGCGGGAATGTTGAATCTCGACACTAATAAGATCACACCTGAAGGTGGACTGCGAAAGAAGGAAGCTGATGAGATGCAGATGCAGCCAAATCTTTTGACTGATCTGTCGCTTGCCGATCCTGCATCACAAACGCCAGTTTCGACCAGTGCAAACACTGGAGCTGACAATTTGACGTCGGCACACATGCGCAACTGGATGGAGTGTGTGCGTAGTCGGAAGACACCCAACGCCAACGTACGGGCCGGATATAACCACGCTACCGCCATCGCCATGACCATCGCAGCCATGCAAACCGGACAACGAATTACCTTCGATGATGCGACTCAGAAGGTAGTGGTAAGTTAAACCAGTACTCGTCTTGAGTGACACCAACACGAAAACTGGGAGCGCACGCGACCCCGCCTGCTCGCTGACAAACATGATGGAATAAGAGGTTGGACTAGGTAAGCGAGCAGGCGGGGACGCCTGCGCTCCCAGTACAAGTTTTTGGCCTAAAGGCAGGAGCGATCGATAATGATTCATCAACGTTTGGCCCTTGCGATATTAATAGTCGTTGCCGCGTCTACTTCCGGTTTCGCGCAACAACGTGGCGTTCAGGTTATCAAGAATGAAGCGTCACAACGTGTTGATGTCTTGGTTGACGGCCAGCCCTTCACCTCTTACATCTGGTCAGACAAACTCAAGGTCCCGGTTCTTTATCCTATTCGAACAGATAAAGGCACTTTAATCACTCGCGGTTTCCCTTTGGAACCACGTAGCGGTGAACGCGTCGATCATCCGCATCACATCGGCCTTTGGTTTAATTACGGCAACGTCAACGGCGTTGACTTCTGGAACAACTCGGTTGCGTTGCCGGTAGAGCAACAGCAAAAAATGGGAAAGGTCGTTCACTCCCGTGTCGTTCGCGCCAGCGGCGGAAAAGACAAAGGTGAGTTAACGGTCGAGATGCAATGGTTGATGCCGGATGGCCAACCGATAGTCCTCGAAAACACGACGTTCGTGTTTCACTCAGGAGAGAAGTATCGCTCGATCGATCGAATCACGAAATTGACGGCACTGGATAAACGAGTCGTTTTTCAGGATAACAAAGAGGGGTTGATTGGTTTGCGCGTTCGTCGTGAACTCGAGCAACCATCAAATGAACCGCTCGTGTTTACTGATTCGAGTGGACGACCAACCGAAGTTAAAGTTCTGGATAATAGTGGTGTAACCGGAGTGTATCGTAGCAGCGAGGGAAAAACTGGTGATGCAGTTTGGGGTACGCGTGCGCGTTGGACCATGCTGTCTGGAACAGTAAATCAAGAACCAATTGCCCTGGTAATTCTGGACCATCCGGCAAATGTTGGATTTCCCACTTACTGGCATGCACGCGGATACGGGTTATTTGCTGCAAATCCACTCGGTCAGGAAGTCTTCAGTAATGGCACGCAGAAACTTAATTTTGCATTGGAACCAAAACAGTCGACCACGTTTCGGCATCGACTCCTCATACTGACTAGCTCAGCAACTCCTGAACAAATCGAAGCGGAATATAAAAGGTTTACCAATACTGTGAAATAGCACAAACGCTTTGTACAAAGGCGAAATTCCTTGCATTGAAGACCTCTGGCGCAGGCGCGGATAACGGGCCGACCATTTAACACTTTCAGCCTGCGCAAAATCCCACGCACTAGGGAATATTCCCCAATCATCAAGTCGATCCGACTCCACAATCCGGCCAAAACCCGCTTTTACTCTCGGCATAGCCGTTGCCCAGTACCTCGTACGGAGATCATTAGCTGTATGACATTTGATGAACGTGAGGTGCTTGAGCTGCTTTTATTGGAATTAGATCTTTTTGAACAAGGTGGAGCGGCTCGTCCATCACCATTGTTGAAGTCGTTGTTCCAGGACTCAGTTGCCGATCGAGCAGCGACACCAACACAACAGGCTCGTCCTTGTGGCGAGTGCCGACCGTTTATTTTGCTTTCGCCCACCTATCGATTTGAGGAAATACCTTGTAGGCACACATTTCTGACTAACTTTAACGAAGAAAGTAAAGACAATCAGGGGATTTTGGCTAGACCCGGTTTTGAACGGATCGTCAGGAACTGGCTTAAGGCCCGAGTTATTGACGGAGGGCCAACTCATCACTAAAGACTGGATGGAGTTGGGTAAACGTTTGTTGAAGGTACATAGGTAAGCCGAAATGAGAATGCAAAGTTTGGTTGTTCCTGAAGAAAACGGAAAGCCCCAGGAACTCTTGTTCGCGAAATCGCAATTCCTTAAATTCGTAAGCTCCAAAAACCTGGGGATCAGTACCATCCATCCTCGGGGAACCGTGTTGTTTGCCGAGGGTGAGGATGCTCGTGGTGTTTATTTATTGTTGTCTGGCAGCGTGAAGGTGTCGCTCACCTCTGCCCAGGGGAAGATCCTGATCATCAGAATCGCGAAGCCTGGAGATTTGCTCGGCATCAATTCGACGATGACAAGAAATCCTTATGAAGCAACCGCGGAAACTGCCAACTATTGCCGCGCTATCTTTATTCCGCTCCGCGAATTCGGTTCGCTTTATAACCACAACGAGGATGTTAAGGAGTTTGTGCTGGATTCGTTCAGTCGACAGATGTCGGAAATGATCGATTCCTCTCGTCGCTTGCTGTTGTCGGAAACGGCAGAGGAGAAATTGGCAGGTTTGATTATCAAGTGGTGTCGAGAGATGGGTAGTTTCGAAAGCGAGGGCGTTCGTGTATTCCATAGCTTTACTCAGGAGGAGATTGGCCAAATGATTTGTGCGTCGCGTGAAACTGTCTCGCGGCTGCTTAAGGAGTTTGTCAGACGTAAGTTAATGACAATTAGCACAAACTCAATTCTGGTCCACAACCTCGGGGCTTTGGAAAACATCGAAAAAGAGGTGGCATATTCTGTCTAGACGAACCATGAAGGGTGCCTTCAGGAAAACTTTCTTGACAGAAATCGTAACCGTAGCTGAATATTTGGCCGCCCCCTGTGACCGCCATCACAGAAGAATTATTAACTAAGCCCTAGAATTCGCTCGATGGTTTTTCGTCCTAAAGGTGCTGAGTTCAGCGACCGAGGAGGTCGAAGCTTTGAGGTTCCCTCAACTCATTAAAGTGATTCTGGTTTGTGCTATAGGGGGCGCGACCGTTTGGTTCGCATCTACTAGTTCATCACAAACCACAAAACCCAATTCCGGAGTAATCGCGAAGGCCGTTAACGCCGGCGACTATGTCGGCAGCGACGCCTGTAAGGATTGCCACGAAGATCAATTCAAGGCGTTTTCCCATACTTCTCACGCCGAACTATCCAAGATCAGCAGCTGGAAAGATAAGGTGACGGGTTGCGAGGCCTGTCATGGTCCTGGCAAAGCCCACATTGAAGAGGGCGACCCTGCTAAGATCATTTCCTTCAAGAACAAGTCCTCAAAAGATATTTCGGAAACTTGTTTGGGCTGCCACGCTGGTCGCGAAGAACGGAATAACTTCCGCCGCGGCGAGCACTGGCGCAACGACATCGGATGTACAGATTGTCATTCAAGCCACACTACGTTGACGAATCCAAACGTCTCCAAGTCGATCACTTATGTTGGGCCAGTCAACGCGCAGAAGCCCGACTTTTCAACAATCCATCTCTTAAAACTGGGCGAGCCACAACTCTGTATGGGCTGCCATGCCGAAGTGAAACCTGATTTCACCAAGCCATTTCATCACAAGGTGATGGAAGGCGTGATGAAATGCAGCGATTGCCACAATCCGCATGGTGGATTCGAGCTGAAACAAACAAGGCTCGCGACGGGGGCCGACGCCGCGTGTGTCAAGTGCCACGCTGACAAGCAGGGTCCGTTCACCTATGAGCATGCGCCGCTGAAGACTGAAGGCTGCGTTGCTTGTCATACGCCTCATGGCTCGTCGTTCCCCAGACTAATAAGGTATGGAAAAGTTAACCAACTTTGTTTGACCTGCCACAGTGTGGCTCATGACGTCGGTGCGGTCGAACCAGCTGGTCCGCAACATAACCAAAACGCTCAATACGGTGATTGCACTGCATGTCACGTGAAGATTCACGGATCGAGAACTAGCCCGGTGTTCTTCAGATGACAAGGCGAAGCCTGAATGATTGGTAGCAATATGAAGATCCAGACGACAGCGATAAGCTCACTGCTCTTCGTACTTCTATGCGTCTCCGTTGCCTTAGGTCAAACGCCGAGTCCGTCACCTACGAAGAGTCCGGATCC
>Ga0163162_10003517_pt1 | contig 14983 bp, 15 predicted proteins | sample S55metaG_FD_115310 | JGI IMG/M metagenome (GOLD analysis project Ga0163162, IMG submission 115310) | Switchgrass rhizosphere microbial communities from Kellogg Biological Station, Michigan, USA - S5-5 metaG | ecosystem: Host-associated > Plants > Roots > Rhizosphere > Soil | place: USA...
AATGATTTTTGGTGCGGACATTCCATCTTGGCGCGGACATTCGTCCGTGTCTCTCTCAATTGCAAGTTATTGGAAGATTTGAGAGGCACGGACGGCTGTCCCTTCCAACTGGTTATCTCGCTACCGTGAATGGCGCTGTGAGGCTTCTATCGCCAACGGTTAAACGCAGTACATACCAGCCCGCCACCAGGTTGCGCGTACCGGCCAGGTCAACCAGGTTTTCACCTTTTACCAATGAAGCATGCTTGGTGTACACGCATTGTCCGGATGCATTGAAGCAACGCAATTCAGCCTGACCATTCAGGTCAGAACTAACATGCGCAATTACCCGGTCGGTTGAAGGATTCGGCGTAACCGATAAAGCCATTTTCAGCGAACCATTTAACTTGATCCAGGCGATGGGACTCATCGTAAAACTGCCATCCTTATCCATCATGCGAAGCCGGTAATAAAGGATGTTCACATTTCCTGCGGCACTGCCCACATCCACATAAGAATATTTTTTACGCCCCGAACCGCTGATCGCATTCACTTCCCCGATCTGGTTAAAATGAATGCCGTCGGAGCTTCTTTCTATAATAAATCCTCTGAAAGCAATCTCATCTTCTGTAGTCCAGTTCAGCTGGGCATCCACACCATTTCGGGCAATTGAAAATGCGCTGAGCAACACCGGCAAACTGCCTACTTTTTGGAAACTGATATTGCCTATGGAAATTGATTGCGGCGTGGGATTGCTCGCGGCGCCCGCTGCATTCTGGTACCGGATGGTGACGCTGGTAATAGGCGTGATGCCAAAATCTACTATGACTGTTCCATTTTGATCCCCGGCATTTGAAGCTGAATTTCCACCCTGTCCGCTGGTGGTGTTTGCAGAAGCGGTGTTCCCACTAATGGTTACATAAGTAGAACCCGAAACATATTTTGTTATCGTGGGATTGAAAGTGCTGGTTCCGTCAGACCCGGTGATCACCACCTGGTCGTAATGGCTATTGCTGACCGCATCGGGCTTGTCAATATCGGCAACGTTGAAAGTGACGTTTTTGATGAGTCCGGAAAATTGGTAGAGAATATCATTAAATTGGGTGTTGCTCGTATAATTCATACACAGTTCGATATTGTTGGACGAGCCACCCACTGTATAGACCGAGGTAGTGACGGTGGGAGTGGAACCCGAGCCGGTTTCATTTGGACCGAAATAAACACCGCCCGATGTCGTAAAACTCAGGGTGCAATTGATGGTAGAACCGCCAATAGCAGTGGCGGTTCCGGATGTGTTTCCGGGGGCCCAAGCGGGGGCGAAAGAACTGGAATGATCTAACGTAAAGGTTTGTGCGGCCAGTTTGCCAACGAAGCAATTGGAAAGCAACAACAGCGTCAAAAGACCATTCCTTACACCCAGCTTGGGTGCGTATTTTCCAGCTTTGATGTTTGTAAAATTCATTCTCAGTTGTGATGATTTTAATCAATTCATTTTCGTCGGATCAGCGAAGGTGTTTCCAGCCAGTTTGATCTGCATTATCGATCTGATTATCACACCCTAATATTACGCATATTACAAATAAATTTGATCAATTTTGCAACATTATCGCCGAAACCCACCAAATTCTGAAAATTGGCGAGCCCACTGAGAATCTGTGTTAAATCTCACCGTCATTTGATCGAATTCAACTTCTCTGCAAAGGTCTTAATCACCTTGATCGTGCTGTAGTCTTTGTCATATACAGAATACCAGCCTTGCGACTCATGCGGGGGATCGCCGATGAATTGATCGCCGGGCTTCCAAAGCATCTCGGGTACGCGCGGACGACCCTCTCCTGCCCAGGCCCAGAAATTACAACCAGCCAACGGATTGTCCTTCTTCGCCGCGTAATCGTACACCGATTGAAACAGACTCTCATAATATTTATCCCTGATTGTAACTGGCGCCGAGGGATCGTGGTTATTTCCATCGCGTGATATCCCGAATTCTTCCAACACCACAGGCTTCTTCAGTTCCTCCGATTTACTAACGTGGAGTTCCAGGTAATCCTTCGCATATTTTAATGCCGGTTCGTAGGTTTGGTCGGCGTGCTTCGGATCATACTTGCCCCAGTTCTGCACCCAAATGTGAATGGTGGCATAATCGATATTGTTGCTATTGTGATCCTGGATCATGTCAGTGCCCGAGTAGGCATTCGATGTATTGCCTTCACTACCGGTTGTAACGAGGTGATTGGGATCTAATTTTTTTATCAGCCCTGCAGTACTGTCAATCCATTGGTGAAACACTTCTTTATTATTGATGCCGCGCGGCTCATTCGCCAACTCCCAGGCCATGATGGTGGGATCATCTTTGTATACCAATCCCGAGTAACGGTTCTTGCGGTTTATGATATACCTGATATGTTTGTTGAACATCGACACTGCCTTTGCATTGGAATAAAACTGCGCCGCGAATTGCTGATAACGGTTCCAATCGCCACCGGGCTGCGGCGGCGGGTAAGGAATGGAATCGGCAGCGCCGGCCCACACGAGGTACTGACCCATGCCGCCAGACCAGTTCCAAAAATTATTCAAACACATGATCGCCACCATTCCGCGCTTACCCATCTCCGATAGTAAGAAGTCAAGTCCGTCAGCTACGTCTTCGTTGTATACGCCGGGCCTCATTTGCAGCGCGGGTACCATGCGAAAGGGTTCTTTGTCGGGTCCTTCCGATCCCGCCATAACGCGGAGATTGTTCACGCCCATCGCCTTTAAGCGTTCCAGCTCACGAATTAAACGCGGCCGGTTTCCACCTACACCCCCACTGCCCAAATTCAACCCGTACCAAAAGTTGGTACCCATGAAATGATAAGGCTTACCATTGCGTTCGAAATGCCTGTCTTTGACAGTGATGAATTTTGAAGAAGGCTGGTTGGTATGGCTAAATGCAATAGCCAGGAAACAAAATAGAAGCGAAATTTTCATTGACTAAAGTTAAAAAAAGAAGGTTCACGCAAAGCCGCAAACTTTGTGCCTTTGCGTGAAACCCTCCAACTCCGCAAGAATCGGGTTTGACAGGCCCTGCGGGGAATGTAATTTTGAATCATGAATACAGATTTTGAAAGAATAGAAAAGGCGATTCAATACATACAGGACAATTTCAAATCGCAGCCGGAGCTGGATGAAGTTGCCCGGCACATTTACCTCAGTCCGTTTCATTTCCAGAAACTGTTCAAGGAATGGGCCGGCGTGAGCCCGAAGAAATTTCTGCAGTTCATCAGCCTGGAACATGCCAAGAAATTGTTGTCGCAGCAATATTCGGTTGCTGATGCCAGTTACGAAACCGGTTTATCTGGCACCGGCCGGCTGCACGACCTGTTTATAAAAATCGAGGGCATGACGCCGGGAGAATACAAGAACGGCGGCGAGAACCTGGAGTTGAATTACAGTCATGCGGAAACCCCCTTTGGTGATGTGGTTATCGCCTCAACGGGAAAAGGCATCTGCCATATTTCTTTTCATGACGACCCTGCCGATGCCACCCGGGAATTACAGCGACAGTTTCCCAATGCGAAGCTGAAACAAAAGACAGATCTATTACAACAAAAAGCATTGGAAGTATTCAAGGGCGACTGGCGAAATTTGCACGAAATAAAGCTGCACCTGAAAGCCACACCCTTTCAACTGAAAGTTTGGGAGAGCCTGCTGAAAATTCCCATGGGTGAACTCGGCACTTATGCAAAGATTGCCGGAAACATCCATTCACCGGGTGCATCGCGCGCGGTAGGTACCGCGCTGGCGCAGAACCCCGTGGCCTTTTTAATACCCTGCCACCGTGTGATCAAATCCACCGGCGTTATCGGTGAATACCATTGGGGCTCGCTGCGAAAGACCGCCATGCTTGGCTGGGAGTCGGCGCGCGTTTTCGGCGAACAATAATCATTATCATTTCAAAAAAATTACGATGAAAAAATTTAAAGTGGTTCCGCTATCGAAAGCCTATGCGGAAAGGATTAAGAAATCTGGCAAAGATGATTTCGGTCACCCCATACAAATTCAAACTGCTACCGGCCGCGGACCCTGTCGCGTAAGCCTCAGACCGTTTGAAGTGGGCAGGGAAAAAAGAATTCTCATCAGCCACAGTCCGTTTTCGATCGACAATGCTTTCGACCAGCCAGGTCCTGTTTTTATCAACGAAAATGAAGTGGAGGAATATGCCGACGTGCATCGCTTTCCGCCGGAAATAAAGAACGACAAAGAACATTTTAAGATCACATTGATTGGATACGATACCCGGCAGATGATGGTATACACAAAGCTCGTAGGCGATCGGGATATTGATGAGATGATCGGTGAAATCTTCGAAACAAAACCACAGGTGGCTTACCTGCATGCGCGAAGCGCGGAGGCGTGCTGTTATATCTGTAAAATTGAAAGAGCGGATTGAGTTGATCGGTTGACCGGTTGATCGGTGATCAGGTTTCAGTAGATTAAGTTGAATAGATTGAATGGTTTGATTGGTTTGATTAGTTGAATTGTTCTTTAAACCAACTAGCCAACCGATCAACTGGTCAACTGGTCAACCGATCAACTGGCCAACCAATCAACCGATCAACCGATCAACCATTATAGAATATTTAACAAAAATTCCAAGCCCATAATTTGGAATCCTACGAATAATTCGTAGGTTTACGAAAATTTCGTAGTATGGAAAGATTAAATGCACAGGAAGAGAAAGCCATGATGGCGGTTTGGAAGGCTGGCGAAGCCAACGTGAAATCCTTCCTCGAAAACATGGATCCTCCCCGGGTTCCCTACACCACCCTCGCTTCTACCATCAAAAACCTGGAGAAAAAAGGCTACCTGAAAAGTCGCATGATCGGGAATACCTATCTCTATCGTGCCGCCATCACCCAGGAAGAATACAAAGAGATGTTCATGGTTTCAGCCATTCGGAATTATTTCGACAATTCCTATAAGAACCTCGTGAACTTTTTTGTGGAACAAAAGAAACTGAGTCCGAAAGAACTGAAAGAAATTGTGAACATGATAGAAAAGAAAGGCGGAAACAAGTCCTGATGAACCTTTATTCTAAACGGATAAATTAATTTGTTATGCCCGTATGGATGTTGATACTCGTAAAATTTAATCTGAGCCTCGCGGTGGTTTGGATTTTCTATCGATTGTTTTTAAGAAGGCTCACCTTCTATGGCTGGAACCGCATTTTCCTGGTGGTGTATCCTGCCATCTGTTTCATCATTCCATTTGTAAATATCAATCCCTGGCTCTCGGCCAATGGCTACAACCAGATATCCATTATTCAACACATACCCTCCGTCAATCATTTCGTGACGACGCCTCTGGATCAACCCGTGCAGACCGATACACCATTTTCCTACCCAGCCATGCTGGCCCTGGTACTCGCCGTTGGCAGTACGCTCATGGGTGCGCGCCTGTTGGTCATGTACTTTTCATTATTGAGGATACGCGCGCAAGCCAGGTTGCTGGTTAGTGAACCCGTGGGTATTTACGAAACCCGCGACGATATGGTGCCCTTTAGTTTTGGCAACGAAATTTTTATCCCAAAAGCCAACCTGCCCGAAAAGGAACTGGAAGCCATTATCAGGCATGAATTCATTCACGTTAAACAAAAACACAGTTTCGATATTTTCTTTGCGGAATTGCTTTGTATGGTAGCCTGGTACAATCCATTCGCCTGGTTAATTCGCCACGCCATCAGGCAAAATCTGGAGTTCATTGCCGACAACCAGGTGGTGAACCACGGAACCGATATCAAAACCTATCAATACCTGCTGCTGAAGGTAACGGGACAATCACCTGTTGCCATTGGAGCCGGCTTTAATTTATCATCCCTTAAAAACAGACTGATCATGCTAAACAAATCGAAGAGTGGGAAATCACAATTGTTGAAATTCTTACTTAGTCTACCCATTGTCGTTATCCTGCTCATGGCCTTTAGAAACGCCGGCGAATCCATTCTACCCCGATTGATCTCAACCAAAGCCAGCATGTTGGCATCTAAAGATACTGTGCCTCCAAAACCAGCCAGTAAAAATATTAAACCCCCGCCCCCGCCGTTTGCGATAATTCCAGACTCCAAGCCAATGCCACCGCCACCGCCCAATAGCAATGTGAAACAAATTCATGTGGGCAATAACGCGAAGGCGACCGTTATATTCAAAAATGGCAAAACCGAAATCTATGACCTTACAAAGCCAGCAGAGAGCAAGGCATTCGCTAAGAAATATGGCGGACCTCCGAAGCCTCCGACAGTGATTGAGGACGTTGTGGTAAACGAAACTGAAAATATTGATGAAGCACCGGTGGTAGCTGTAGAGCCTGTTGAACCCGTATCTGCATCAGTTAGCACAACCGTTTCAGCAAACGTGAAATCACCGGCGGCAGTAGCAACCGCTCCCATGAAAACTTCCGTAAACGTTAAAAGTAGCAACTCGGCGAACATGGCTGCTCCAGCCGAAGCGGAATCTATTGAGATTGACGGTGAAGTATTGCTGAACCTGACCAGCCGCAGCACCCAGGCAGACATTGACAAACAGGTTGCAAAAATAAAAGAGATGGGCTACATCATCGAAGTGCAAAATGTGCAGTTTTTGAATGGTAAACTGGTGGGTATTGAGGGCACGCTCGGTAACAAGAACAAGAAAAGCCATTTCAAAGCTGCCGACTTCAAGGAATTGTATTTCACCGTAGGTGATGACAAGACTGAGGAACCCGGCATTAAATTCTATGTGATTAAAGGCAAACTGAACATTAACTAACGCCCATAATATAACCCAGGACGGGCGATCTGATCCAAACCAGGTCGCCCGTTTTATTTTAGCCACCCATCACTTTTCATCGCGTTATAATTGATAGCGCATACCCAAACTCGGATACACCTTTAGCACATTGTCGGTTGTTAGTACATGATAGTTGAACGTGCACTTCGTTCCCAATGATAAACCCTTGTACACCGTGAACCAAAGTTGCGGGTCGGCAAACACGTAAAACCGCTTGCCGCTTTCACTGGCAGTGAAACTATCGCCATGATTTTTGTTTTCGGTCCATACCACCAGGTTGCCCGAAAAATTAATCTTGTAATTGTGGTTAAACAGGAGCCAGTAAAAGGCAGCCAGGGGATCATGACTGGGCTTTGAAAAAACCGCCAGTTTGTAACAGGCATAGACGTTGAAAAATGCGTGGGCATTGCTACTGAAAGGATAGGCCGCGCCGATGGCAAAACTGTTGGTAATGGTATAAGGATATTTCCCAGGCTCTGAGATACCCAGCCCGCCGCTGTATTGTAATTGCAAATAAACCTTCGGCTTCCACCACCGAAAGGTTTGCGAAACCTGCATATAAAACTGTCCCATATTGCCCTTGTCGCCAAAAAGGTCGGCCTGCATTTTCAGCAGGAAAGAACCCGAATCCCGCCCCTTCCAATATTCAAAATATAAGGACGGAAAGTTTTTGACCGTATGCCTGGGATCCACACTATGCCGTAAATCGTAGTGCAGCTGCAGGTTTTGGGCTCCGGCCCGCAACGCAAAGGCGACAATGAATGCAATAACCAGCCTGACTTTCATATGGTGTTTATTTTTAGTATTTGTTAGAAAGTGCAGGTAAAATTGATGTATAGGCAATCGGGAGGTCGGAAATGAAATGGAAATCTGCCGGAATTGTAGATTTGGGGTGGATTAACGCCAAAGAAGAATATATGAATGACCTGGATTCAACTGCTTTCATCCATCTTTTCAAAGCGGCTTTTCAAAAATGTTTTGGAATTCCCTTCACGGACGCGCTGTCAGAAACCGACAGCCGGCAGTTCAGCAATCAAATATGGCAGGCAACCGGACTTACCGTGGGCGCAAAAAGCATCAAGAATTATTCGCAGTGGGTAGCCGATCCGAAACCCGGAAAGGAAGAGAATCCTTCGATCGCCACATTGGATACCCTGGCACGCTACCTGATGAACGCACCTGAGACGACAGAAATCATCAGGAAAGAAAAAGAAAGCCACTACCCTTTCTGGTATGATTTCAAAGACCGGCTTATCAAGAATGGAAAGATTAGTTCAGGAGAAGCCATTGCAAGACCAAAATTCAGTTGGCAAAAATGGGTCGGCCCGCTCTTTGGATTGGTGATGGGTGGTTTGCTCGCGATTTATATGATCGATCAAAAGAAAAATTTCCGCGGCAATTTCAACGATAGCTTCCAATCGCTCGCAGAAGATTCGTTGCGATCAAGGGGATGGATCATTAAGGACAAATCGGCAGATTTTTGGGAGAAAAGAAATATGCAGGCGGGATTTTTAAGTCTGTATACCATGCGCGGCGACAACTGGCCCGATTCCAATTCTGCACCCCATATCCCGAACCTCTTGTTACGAAAAATTTCCTCCCCCTGCTTCACGGTGGAAATGCAGATGGCTGGATTCATCCCGGCAAAAAACTGGCAGCAGGCGGGGATATTGGTTTTGGAAGACAGCAATTTTTCGGGCAAGGCACTGCGACTGAGCCTGGCCTATAATGATTTCTTTGGCGGCTTTAAACAAAAACCGGAAATATTGGTACAGGCCATTACCTCACTGGGAAAGGGCGATGCCCAACCTGAAGAAATCGCGCACAAAGTGATTTTTAACTGGAGCAACGAAAGCGACACGACGATGATACGAAACAATCTCGCTTATTCCGGACTTCGCATTGAAAAAAATGGCAAAGGCATCCGGCTCTTGTACACGGCGGGCCCGTTGGACAATGCGGCTTTCAAAGAAGTGACTACGCGCGATTTTGATTTCAATCCAAAGTGGATAGCGATTTTTGCCATCAAAGGATTTGTAAATGATGCTGATGTTGCGCGCGTGGCGGTGAAGAATTTCAAGATCACCGAATATCCCTGCAAAAATTGATGGGCTACCGGGCGTGGTTGAATCTTTTCAGACTTAAAAATTCAATCGGCATTGCTGTTCGTCCTTCCGTACTCATCTCTGCCAGGATCTCTCCAATCACTGACGCGAATTTGAAACCATGTCCGCTGGTACCGCAGGCGAACGTAATTTTTCCATTTGATCCCGGAAGGTGATCGATGATAAAATTTTCATCAGGCGTATTGGTGTACAGGCAGGATTTCATGGCGAGTATTTCTCCATTGGCGGATGGCAACCATTTCGCCAACGCATACCTGATGTCTTCTTCCGTATTTTCATTGATGTCCCTGCCGGCCTGTGCGGGATCAAATTCAACTGCTGGAAAATGATGTGCCGATTTCAGGCCTTCAGGCGCGCCGAACAATACCGGATCTAACATTGGAAATCCGTAGTATGGTCCACGTTCCGGGTCACTCATCAACCAACAGGGAAAATTGCCCAGCGAAAATGATTCCGGCGACTGGGGCTTCGTCCATACCAGTGACTGCTTGGTGACATGCAATTTGCCAGAAAGTTCGGTGAGTAATTTTCCTGTCCAGGCACCGGCAGTAACCACCAGTTTATCGCATTCAAATTCGCCCGCAGATGTTTCAACAATAATTACATCTCCTTTTGATCGCCAGCTATGCACGGCCGTGTTGGTGAGCAATTCGGCGCCAGCTGATGTTGCGAGGGAAGCATAACCGCGGATGGCTTCTTCCGGACGAAGAAAACCGGCTTCGGGTTCGAATACATATTCAAAGCCGCCGGGCAAATTAAAAACCGGAAATCGTTTTCTTGCTTCTGTAACGGAGAGCTTTTCCACCGGCACATCGTAAAGTGAAGCCGATTTCAATACGCCGCCCGTAACAGGATTGCCCGGCTCTCCGAAATAAAAGAGTCCGGTTCGATAATAAATTTTCTTATCCAATTCTTCTTCAAACTGTCGCCAGTTGATGTAGGCTTTTTCCAGCAGCGGAACGTAATCGGGATGTTCAAAATACGCTTTGCGAATGATGCGTGACTGTCCGGCGTGTGAGCCCAGTTCGTGGGTAAGTGAGAATTGCTCGATGCCCAATACCTTCTGCCCTTTCTTTGAAAGATAGTAGCAGGCGGGCGCTCCCAATGACCCCAGGCCGATGACGATTGTTAGTTTGTTGTTTATGGTTTGTGGTTTGTAGTTTCACACAAAGAGGCATTCCCTCAGATAAAGTTCTCGAAGCAATCATAGTTTCTTTGTCTGAATATTTTCCCGTCTTTGAATTCATAAAATTGCGCGAACCAGGCCTTCATTTCATCACCGGGTTTTAATTTACCAATGGGAATGGCCAACACGCCGGTGTAGATCGCCTCGATGATGACCATATTGCCAGCTACATATGAGTTCACAATATCGAACCGCTCTTTTTGCAGAACCTGTTTTCCCCTCACTGCTGCGGCTTCCAGGTCTTTCAGCATGCGCGTGGTGGTATTTTTTGTGAGCGTGTTCGGAAATTCCGTTTGCACAACTTCGGGGTGGTAAAATTTCGCGAATTCATTTGACGTGGACCTGTTTTCCAGCGCCCGGATAAAATCCCTGACTTTTTGCAGAATGTCTCCGTTTTCCTGTTGCATGAATATGTGGGTCTTTTGTTTCGAACTATTTTACCATCGCCAGCGCCATGCCGTCGTGTTCTTTGGCACCCACGGTTTGAATGATCACCGACTCAACGGCCTTGGTATTGGCCAGGAGTTGATTAAACCGCTGCGCGCCCTTTACCATTTCATCATGCGTATCAGCGTCCAGCACTTTACCTTCCCTGATTACATTATCGGCAATGATGAGTGTGCCGGGATGGGACAATTTCAACGCCCACTGAAAATATTCTGCATAGGGCGGCTTATCCGCGTCAATAAAAATCATGTCGAAGGGACCTGCATTTTCAGCGTGCAGCGTCGGCAGCAAATCAATGGCTTTGCCCAACCTGATTTCAACCAGGTGACCAACGCCGGCTTGTTCCAGGTTTTTTGTTGCTACGGCCACGTGCTTGGGATCAATTTCAAGGCTAATCAATTTGCCGTCTTCAGGCAATGCGCGGGCCATCCAGATGGTGCTGTAGCCACCCAGGGTGCCCACCTCAAGTATCGTTTTAGCCTTCGTGAGTTTAGCGAGGAAATTCAGGAACTTACCCTGATTTGCAGAAACGCTGATTTGGGGGATATCAGCCTTCCTGATCTCTTCTTCAGCAGCCACCAGGGCTTTGTCTTCCATGTGTAAAAGCCCGCTGATATAGTCGTCCACCTGTCCGAAAATGCCCATATTCATAGCCATAGTTTTGTATTTAGGCTGATGAAGTTAAGAACAATTTCAGATGGCCGGATGACCTATCAGCAGGCTTTCTAAATTCCTGTCGATTACAAAGCCGGGCTTCTTTATGCTACCACCATTGCTTGTTCGTCGGCGCTGGGACCGTAGCTACCGGGAATAGGTACATCCAGCAGCCTTAAGAAAACACCCAATTGCGCACGGTGGTGAACAATTTGGCTATAAGTCATCCTGATCACCTCATGCTTGGGATCAGTAAAAAATATTTCTTCCCCGTTGCGCAGGGTCCATTTTTGATTCAGCTCATCTTCGGTCGCTCTTTCCAGCCTTGCTTTTGCTTCGGCGTAATTCTTCTCAAATGTTGCCAATAAATCAGCGGTTGATTCGATGGGCGTCGCTTCATAGCCTGCTTTTGCGAAATCTAACTCAGACGTGTCCAGCGCCATATTCACCCATCCCGGCAATTCGGCAATATGGGTGGCCAGTCTTTGAATAGTCATGCTTTTTTCGTGTGGCTTCCATTGGAAACTGTCATTAGGAATGCGGCCCAGCATTTTGCGGGTGGTCTTGGCTTCCATGTCCATTTCCTTCAGTAGAATGGGAATAATTTGCATATCAGTAGTATTTATTTAATGCAAATTAGGAGGGCCGGGTGTCAACCCTATGGCAGTCACTCTTAATAATCTACAGGAATTTCTTTCATATAATCGGCCAGGGCAATATGGTCGTTGATCTTGAACTTTTCGCCCGGTGAACGGAGTGCGCGAATGCGGGAAACTTTGAAGTCGCGATACCCCTTGCGCAGGTGGCAATACCCGATGAGATGCCAGTTGAAGGCGTAAAAAATGAGTCCGATGGGCTCTATGTCACGAACGGTCGTTTCATCCGACTGGGAAGTATATTCCAACTGCAGGATGGTTTTTTCTGAAATGGATTGTTGAATGGGAGAAAGATAAGCCGTATCGTCTTTTAAGCGCATCGGCACTTGCAGCATGATATTGGCAGACATGGCTTCTATCTTCTCTTTGTCCGCCGAGCGCATAACGGCTTTGATCTTATTCAGCGCATTGGAATACTGTTCGCGGATGGAGCGATCGGCGAAGCCTGAAGCGAGGGCTTCCGTCAACAACAATGCATTGGCTTCGGTAACATTGAATGATACGGGTGGAAGAAAAAATCCCTGCACCACAAAATAGCCGCGATTCTGTTCAAAGCTCACCGGGATTCCTTGTTCACAAAGCGCTTTCACATCGCGATAAACAGTGCGAACACTGATGCCGAATTTTTCGGCGATCTTCTCCGCCGGCACGAATTTTCGGGATTGTAACAGCGTGAGTATACCGAAAAGTCTGTCGATGCGATTCATGATACGAAGTTAATTAATACCCGTTGATCAATGGCCGAATGAAATCGCATATATCAATGGCCAAAGTTTGCCCGTTACCAGGAACCTGTCCAGCGCCGGATCGTAGGCGATGCCATTCAATTCCAGCGACAACGGATATTTGTTTGTGGCTTCCATCACCAGCGAATTCAAGTCCAGCCTGCCAACTATATTACCATTGGCGGTATCAATCTTCAAAATATAATTGTAGGTATAGCGATTGGCATAGAGATAACCTTTCACAAATTCCAACTCATTCAAACTATCCACCGGCATATTGTTCCAGGTTACGTCGAGGGTTTTAACCGTTTTGAAATTGGATGGATCCAGGTAGAACAATTTGCTGGTGCCATCGCTCATGATCAGGTGGCTGGAATCAGTGGTCATCCCCCACCCTTCGCGACCGGGAAATTTAAATTCGCCCAATGGTTTGAATGTGCCTTCGTCGTAAATAAATCCCTGGTTATTGAGATAAGTGAGTTGATAAAGCTTATTGTTCAGGAAACTGATGCCTTCACCAAAATATTTCTTTCTGTCCAACTCCACCCTGGCGTTGATTTTACCGGATTGCAAATCCACCTCTCCCACCAGCGACCGGGTTACGGGAATATTTTCCGGCGAACCGGTGCTTTCGAAAAGTTTGCCGTTGTGATACAACAATCCTTCCGTAAAACTGGTGCTGTCGTGCGGATACGTGGCCACCACGGCATAATTAATAATTGGTGCAGATTCCACACCGCGAACTTCCGGTGCGGTGTTGTCACTACTATTACTGTCGCCGGAATGGCATCCTGCCATTGCCAGGGCTATCGCAAAAAAATAAGTCCATTTCATTTTCAAGGTTGGTTTTTTATTTCCCTTCGAATGAGTCGATGGGTTCGCCAAATTGTAACAGGTAAGCGTATTTGTCAAAAAGGGTGCTGCAAAATAATTCATCCTTGGCGTCTTTGCGTGAATATTGTAATATGACCCTAATCGTGTAGATTAGTGTAAAGCCCGCGTTATGAAGAAGAGAACCTTTCTGAAACTTTCCTCTGCCTTGGTTACCGGAACCGCATTAGCGCCACTGACCAGCTGGGTGCAGGATGAACCCATCCACAACTGGGCGGGCAACCTAACCTACAGCACTTCCAATAACGCGCATCCCACCACTATTGAAGAAGTGATTGCATGGACGAAAAAATATCCCGACTTTAAGGTGCTCGGCACCAGGCATTGTTTTAACACCATTGCAGATTCCAAACACCAGTTTTTATCGATCGATAAATTAGATCCTGACATTAAGCTCAATGCCCAGGCCAAAGAAGTGAGCGTTGCTGCGGGTATCCGTTACGGTCAGTTGGCCGAATGGCTTTACAAGCAGGGATGGGCCCTGCATAACCTCGCTTCCCTTCCGCACATTTCGGTAGCAGGCGCATGTATAACGGCCACCCATGGATCCGGCATTAAAAATGGCAATCTAAGCACGGCCGTTAAAGAATTGGAATTTGTGAATGGCTCAGGAGAGCGTTTAACGGTCGGAAAATCAAAGGATGGCGATTTGTTCCAGGGATCCGTTGTAAACCTCGGTGGATTCGGCGTCATCACAAGGGTAACGCTTGCCATTCAGCCAACCTTTAATGTACGGCAGGATGTGTATGAAGATCTTCCACTCGCCCAACTGGAAAAACACTTCGACGAAATCATGGGCAGCGGCTACAGCGTGAGTATTTTCAGCGACTGGCAAAATAAAAACCTGAGCCAGGTATGGGTGAAGAGTCGTGTAGAAGAAGGACAACCTTTTCACAAGCCCGATAATCTTTTTGGCGCGAAGCCTGCTACAAGAAACCTGCATCCCATCAAGGCCCTGTCGGCTGAAAATTGTACGGAGCAAATGGGCGTACCGGGTCCCTGGCATGAAAGGCTTCCGCATTTCAAGATGAATTTCACACCCAGCAGTGGCAAGGAATTGCAATCTGAATTTTTTGTGCCGCGCAGTCGCGCGTATGAAGCCATCATGGCGGTTGAATCGTTGCGGGATGAAATTGGTCCACTCCTGTTCATCACCGAGCTGCGTTGCATTGACGCGGACGAGTTTTGGATGAGTCCCTGCTATAAGCGGCCTTCGCTGGCCATCCATTTTACCTGGAAACCCGATTGGGAGAATGTGAGAAAATTATTGCCGAAAATTGAGGCGAAACTGGCGCCATTTAGCGCCAAACCGCATTGGGGTAAATTGTTTACCATGGCGCCCGAGCGGTTTAAATTGCTTTACCCGCGTTTGCCCGACTTCCAGAAATTATTAAAGCAATTTGACCCAGCGGGGAAATTGAAGAATGATTTCCTGGCCAGGAATATCTACAACGTATAGCCGAAGTTGCTATTGGCTAAACTTAAAATCCTTGTCCCCCAGTTTACCAACCAG
>Ga0163162_10003518_pt1 | contig 14982 bp, 14 predicted proteins | sample S55metaG_FD_115310 | JGI IMG/M metagenome (GOLD analysis project Ga0163162, IMG submission 115310) | Switchgrass rhizosphere microbial communities from Kellogg Biological Station, Michigan, USA - S5-5 metaG | ecosystem: Host-associated > Plants > Roots > Rhizosphere > Soil | place: USA...
CGCAACACACATTCTTTAGGTTCTGACGGTCGCGTTTCATCTGGTCGTCGCGGTCGAACATCTCTTCGGCCGCGGACATTATCTTTATCGCCGCCGGATCGGTTGGGCGGGTGACGCTGTAGTGCATCCATTTTCCTTCTCGACGAGCGGAAACCAAGCCGGCCCGCTTAAGATAAGCAAGGTGACGCGAAATCTTTGGATTGTTTGTGCCCAAGGTGTCCGCGAAAAAGCAGACACACACCTCGCCGTCACGCATTAGATTGAGCAGACGTTGACGCGTACGATCAGCCAGGGCAGAGAAGAATAATTCCGCATCAAAATTCCCGTTTTTCATCACAAATACATTTTACTACATTTATGCCTTGACATAAATGACAAATGTTCTTATGCTGTCTTTACATTTACGGTAATCCGTAATTGTAATTATCCAAAGGAGGCATTTTTTATGAATGATCAAATCAAAACTCTGAAGGCACACTTGGCCCTCAATGTACGGAACGTGGATGAAAGTATCACATTTTATTCGAAGATGCTGGGCATCCGGCCGTCGAAAGTACGGACAGGTTACGCGAAATTCGATGTCGCGAATCCGCCGCTTAATTTGACGCTAAACCAGGTCGCTTTCACCGACCGCGGAGCATTGTCGCATCTCGGTATTCAAGTCGAATCGACCGACGATGTCCTCGCACTAAAAAACGCCTGGGAAAACGAGGGACTTATTACTCGTGAGGAGATGCAGACAACATGCTGTTACGCTGTCCAGGACAAGGCCTGGGTGAATGATCCGGACGGAAATGAGTGGGAAGTTTTCGTGGTGCTTCAAGACAATCTCTCGGAAGAAGTTCAAGGTGCTGCCGACAAAACGTGCTGTATACCGACCTTTGTCAACATTGAAGGTAAAGAGCAGGCTGTGCCAACAGCTTGCTGTTAGGACATATGAACAGTTCTAGCTTTCAGCGGCAGTTTGTTGAGTTTTTGGGCACTGCGGGGCTTTTAGCGATCGTCGTCGGATCCGGAATTATGGCAGAACGACTGTCGAGCGGAAACAATGGTGTCGCCCTTCTCGCGAATACACTGGCGACGGTCGCGGGGCTCTTTGTTCTTATAACGGTTTTTGGAGCGATTTCAGGAGCTCATTTTAATCCAGTGGTAACCATTGTCGCGTTGATCCATGGTGAAATATCGGCCGCCGACGCAATAGGGTATGTAACAGCCCAGATCATCGGAGCGATAGCAGGCACGTGTATTGCAAATCTGATGTTTGACCTGCCGCTGGTCTTCCTGTCGAGCAGACCGAGATCTGGTGTCGGCCAGTGGACGGGAGAATTTGTCGCGACGTTCGGACTGGTCGGCGTTATCATTGCCATGTCCCGCCAGCAAAGGTCCATTCCACTGATCGCCGCCGCGGTCGCTTCGTGGATCGCGGCTGCCTACTGGTTTACATCGTCGACATCGTTCGCGAACCCCGCGGTGACGATAGCTCGCAGCCTGAGCGATACTTTCGCAGGGATTCGACCCAACGATGTTATGCCGTTTATCGCGGCCCAGTTCGCCGGCGGGCTGGCAGCTGCTTTCATTTTTCATCGATTGATCCCTAAGGAGAAAAATGGAACCTAAGAAGCGTGTTCTGATCCTCTGCACCGGAAACTCCGCCCGAAGCCAGATGGCCGAAGGTATTCTCCGATCGATCGCGGGTGATAGGTTCGATGTTGCTAGTGCCGGTGTCGCTCCATCTCGTGTTCGCCCCGAGGCGGTCGAGGCAATGCGTGATATCGGTGTCGATATCTCAACTCATCGCTCGAAGTCGGTTGACGAATTCCTTGAGGAGCCGTTTGACTATGTGATCACCGTTTGCGACAACGCGAAAGAGAGTTGTCCGGTCTTCCCGGGAAATGCTGAGCGCATTCATTGGAGCTTCGATGACCCAGCAGCGTACGAAGGAACGGACGACGAAAAACTATCAGAATTCATACGGGTCCGCGACCAGATTTTTGAAAAACTCCGGATCTTTTTCGAACGCTTTTCAGATCTGACGCACACCTGACCATCCTGTTCCATCGTGATCAGTGTTCGCCCTCCATTCCTGAAACGATCAGGCGGCCCAAAGACCTGTCTTATAGGCAACGTACCAGATTCCGTCGGCGGGTTTTCGCATGTCGAAATAAATGCCGGAGGCGCATAGAGGGCCGCATGAGTACGTGAAGAAAACGAGGGCTCGATCGCCGGTTGCATTAAATCCGACGCCTGAAAAGGTGACGAAACCTTTCAAACCGGGGTGCTGCTCGCGGAAAAGTTTCCAGCCCACAACCGGGTTTGTTCTAAAGGTGGCGTCGCTCATTTCCTGTGTCCAGAATGCGGCCTGCGGCCAATCGGCTAAAAACTCACGAATAGGAATGCGCTTTACGTTGTTGGCTCGATAGCTGGCAAGCATATCGGCGGAACCTCCCCATCCCTTATCGACCACCAGCTCCTCAAAAGTATCGTCGCTGCCGGTCCTGTCGCTGATCAGCACGTCTGATACACGATAGCCTTCCTGCTTGAGGATGTCGGAATAAATCGCCGCGATGTCTTCACCGCGTTCGGATGTATAAACGTGCGGGGCGGCAACTGTCTCAACATTCCTTGAGAGGATCGAATAAATACCGTATACGGCGGCCACGCCAAGAGCGAAAGTAAAGATCAGGACGCTCGGCCGGGTAATAAGATTTTTCATCTATCAGGACCTCTCTCGGAATTTATATTGATAAGAACGCGGTAAGAGAAGAAATTTGCCAAGGCGTCCGAATAATTAGGAAAGAGTCGCGCAGTAGCCCGACTCTTAACCATATAAATTCTCATAGCTTTGGCAGGACGAGTTTGACGGCGTCGAGGTCGCCGAGGGCAGCGAGTTTGTCGATCGCGATCTGGCCGTTGACGGTCTTGTCCTTCTGCGAGGTGAGCTCGAAACCCAGTGCCTTTAATTTCTCGAGTGTTTCGGGCGACGCATCGCTTAGCTCGATCCGGATGGCGGCCTTGCCCTCGTGGACAAAGGCCGCTTCGTTGGGCCCGGGTGAGGAATCTTTTTTATCGAGTCGCGTAACGAGCGCATAAACCCACGCTTGGAGCTTCGATTTTAGTTTCTGGTCGCGAAGCTGCTCGGGAGTCAACGGCACTTGGCTTAATGTGTTTGCTCCGGTGTCATACGGTTTATCGCGATAGGAGCCCGCAGAACCGGCGACCGTCACGCTCATAGCATTTGCGGCCGTTCTTGGAGTTGGAGACGGAACCGGACCGTTGCCGTTGCCAATTCCGCCGCCGGAACCATAACCAACACCGCTGCCCTGACCGGAACCGCGTCCTACACCTGGTTTTCCTTTCTTGCTAGCTTTACCCGTAGCTTTGTCAGAGGAGTTGACCCCTGAATTAATGGAATAAAGACCTTGCACACTTCTGGCTCTCAGTGGCAGGGACTTTACGGATGCGGCCGTGACATCTACCGTCTCCTGTGTCGAGCCGACCGTGGTTTCGCGATTCACGCCTTCGGGAAGTTCGACCGGGACTTGGACCGTAACGGGCTGGCCGTTTTGGTTGACGACCTTGTCCTGAACGGCGACGAAGGACGTGAAATCGGTAAGCAAACGGTATTCGATGCCGAGGCTGGCGATCTCTTTGTCGATGTCGGGAGCCTTTGCGGCGTTTTCGGTTTTTGTTTTTGCGCTCGACAGTTCATCTATACGTGTGCGTGCCCAGAGAGAGGCTAGCGAATCGTTGGCTCCCTCCCTATCAGGCAGATCAAGCTTGATCTCGCGTTCGTAGGGAAGGCCGCCGATCTTGCCTTTTAATTTGATCGTTCCGCTCGCGGCCTTCGTGTAACGGCCGTGAATGATAACGGGTTTTGCTGAAAACAGATCTGTCAATCTATTCGGATAAACATCGGCGACGGGCATTCCATTCCAGTCGATCGAAAGATCGGTGAGCAAAGGCGTGCGGACGCGTTCGTAGAATTTCTTTGCCGCTTTGGTGCCGTCTTCGGTAAGCGTAACGTACTCGACCTCGCCTTTACCTTCGGACGCCATTTTGTCGAGGAGGAAGCGATTGACCGAGCTTCCGATACCGAATGAAAAAACGCGAGCGTTTGGATGCTTTTGTATTTCGGCAATAATCTCATTGTCATTGCCTACGTAGCCATCGGTCATAAAACAGACGATGCGGAGATGATCGGATGCGTCAGACGGATCCATCGATGCCTTGATGGCTTTCATCATTTCGGTACCGCCGCCGCCCTGACGCGTGTCGAGAAAAGCCTGTGCTTTTTCGATATTGTCCTGCGTTGCGGGAACAGGCCCATCGAACAAAATGTGTGTATCGCCCGAGAAAGTGATCAGGTTGAAAGTGTCGTCGGGATACAGTCCGTCGATAGACATTTTCATCGCCTCTTTTGCCTTGTCGATCGGGAAGCCGTTCATCGAGCCGCTGGTGTCGAGCACGAAGACGATCTCTTTTGGTGTGCGGTCATAATTGGCGATCTTGTCGGGCGGCTGAAGGATGAGCGTGAAAAATCCGCCGCGTTCGTCGCGATGGACTAGAACCGCATCTTCGATCCGTTTGCCGCTGACATCGTAACGAAGAATGAAGTCTTTGTTCGGGATAGTGTTCTGATCCTTCAACGTCACTTTGGCCGAAGCAGGGGTGTAGTTGACTTGGTCGATGCCGTGCGAGACGGAGCGGATCTCTTCAATGGGGACGCCGGCGTTAAGGTTTACTTCAACGGAAATATCATGGCCGGCACGTTCGGCGGCCACGGGGGGTGAGATCTTTTGCGCGTCCGCTTTGTTTTGCGATGCCGGAATATAACGCGGGCCGACCACCATCGGGAAGACAAATTCATACGAACCGTCCTCGTACTTCAGTGTTTCGACATAGCTGATCTCGATGGTCACCTTGTCGCCCGGCATTATGTTGGCGACAGCTTGCGTGAAAATATTTGGCCGCTCCTGATCAAGAAGGCTCGCCGTCTTGCCTTGGGCTTTTGCAGCCTCGTAGGTCGCACGTGCCTCTTCCTTTTTCATGATCTTGCCGCTGATCGTACGATCGCCGATCTTCATCGTCATGTCGTCAACCGCCCCGTTTTGCGAAAGCGGAAATGTATAGACAGCCTCGATCGGCTCGCTGAAACTGTTTTCGAATTCCTGAACGACGCGGACGCGCGCGACAAAACCGCTGATATCGGTTTTGACCGACGTGTGTTTGAGCGGACATGCTCCGAGCTCGACACCTTTTCTGGTGACGGCAAAGAGCGAACCCTGTGTCACTTCTTGTCCGAACGCTGAAAACGCGCACACCAATATTGTCAGCAAAATTGCAGCTTTGCTCATAGATACCTCTCTTTACCGAATTTTTAGTTCAGGATACGAAAACCGTGTGTTCTTATCCACTTAGAGACCCGAAAGCAGAAAAAGGTTCCCTGAGGCAAAAAAACTTTTGTCGGTCGCCATCAATTTAGGCCCGGAAAGTGTATGCAAAAATACATTGGCGCATGGCCGCGTATGATGTAATATCAGCCTATCCCCTCTTACTCGCACGGATTCTTTGTATTTTGAACCGGAACAACGACAGGCCGCCTAAATGCGCCTGAAATTGGTCCACGGACTTCATGCCACGGAGGTACAAAGCAAATGGAGGGAAACCCGGCAGAAAAAAGTCGGTCAATAGATGCGTACAAGTCTCGTCCAATTCGGCTGATAAAGCTGATCACTCTAGCGATATTCTTTTCAATCTCATTTCTATTAATCGTAAAACCGGTGGGCTCGAGGATCCTCCGGGTTTTAAGTTTTGACCAGCAGATAGAGAGCAATTCCGACAAGATGTTTAAGGAGGGTCGCCAAACCTTTCGCTTCGACACTTTTGGTGACGAAACTTTTTGGGGCGACCAGTTGAAGCTGCACCAGGCTATCGAGGGAGCGCAATTTGGCGGTGTCGGTCCGGGTTTGAGCCCGCGAGCAGCGCTGAGTCTGGGTCTCAAAGTTGACGTCGATGCTCTGCCGCCGAACCTGGTCAACCAGATAAAACACGGACAAGTGAATCTCGACGACCCGGCCGTCACGCTCGTACTGCTTCGTGAAGATGCGGTCGTCGGTGTTAAAGGTTTTTTTAATGATGATCGAGGCGGACATGGCCGCGATGATGACAACGACCGCGACAATAGTTCAGGCCATCGTGACAACAGCCTGAAGTCGGTAGGAATCAATTGCGCATTGTGCCATTCAATAGTGGACGACTCCGTGGCTCCCGGGATCGGCCATCGACTCGACGGTTGGGCGAACCGCGATCTCGATGTCGGGCAGGTCGTTGCTCTCTCGCCTGATCTTAGCCCGTTCAGCAGTCTGCTTGGTGTAGATCAGGCTACGGTCCGGACGGTTCTTCGCAGCTGGGGGCCGGGCAAGTTTGACGCCGAACTTATCCTTGACGGTAAAGCCGTAAATCCGCAGCAGATCTCGAATGGCGTCGTAACCGGAACAAATGTTTCGGGAGCGACATTGATCCCGCCCGCATTTGGGCTGGCCGGGGTCAATCTGCACACGTGGACCGGATGGGGTTCGGTTCCGTATTGGAACGCATTTGTCGCAAATCTCGAAATGCACGGACAGGGGAGATTTTTCGATCCTCGTTTGAATGACGCAGCAAAATTCCCGATCGCTGCAGCGAACGGTTTTGCGAACGTAACGAGTGACAATGACCTGATCACGCCAAAGCTGGGCGCTCTTCATTTCTATCAGTTGGCGATCCCGGCGCCGGAACCACCAGCCGGAAGTTTTGATAGAAACGCGGCCAAGCGAGGCGATGAACTATTTAGCGGAAAGGCGAATTGCAATTCCTGTCACGTGGAGCCGCTATTCACGGAACCCGGATGGGACATGCACACGGCAAGCTCAGTATGCGTTGATGATTTCCAGGCTAGCCGTGCGCCCGACAACAGGTATCGAACGTCGCCGCTTGCCGGATTGTGGACGCATCAGAAAGGAGGGTTTTTCCACGACGGCCGATTTCCGACGCTGTTGGCGGTGGTCGATCATTACAATACGTGCTTTGGTCTCGGACTAACAGCACGGGAGAAAAGCGATCTTGTTGAATATTTGAAATCGCTATAGGTTTGAGGTATCTACAACTTGTAGCTCGCGGCCAGCAGGTTCTTTCGGGTGGGAAAATGAAGGATCGCCCCGAGAATTCCGAGTCCGGAGAACAGGAAGAAGTAAGAGTAGTCGGCTGTAAATGCCAGAAAGAGCCCGAACATCGAAATAGCTTCGCAAAGGGCACAACTCATTATTAAAGCTTGCTGGACCAATCCGACGTTTTGCTGAGTGACGGACTGGTCCAGCAATCTCTTTTCCATCACAAATGAAGCCGCAAGGGCCGCCAGTGAGGCTGCCCCAAGCGCGATCACCAGAATCGGCTGCGAGCCAAGCAACGGCTTTGACGTATCAAGGCGGAACAATTGGGGCCGGGCAAAAAAAACAAGGACAACAAACAAACACTGCGAGACAGTAAGAGCGAACCAGAGGACGAGAAGAGTTTGATATTGGGCATTTATCTTTTGATTGTCGGCGTTCATATATAGTCTTCAGATGTTTTGCGTCAATTGTTTCTTTTTTCTTTGACCAGCAGATCTGTGGTCGGCTCGGTGATCGATGGAATAGGCTCGAATGTTGATTCGCCGAGTTGGTGCGTCGGGGCCTCGGGCAATGGTGTTTCAGGCGAGGGAAGCGAGCGCTTTGCCGACGCATTGATAAGTACCTGGCGATAGACAAGCAGCACCAGTGAAACGGCCATCCCGAGGATGAACGCGATGCCCAGGATGCCGCCGGCTATTTGGCCTTTGCCGAGGATGATGTCGGTCACGACCAGCCAGATCAGAATGATCACAAAAACGGTGAGGCCGACGCCCGCAACTGTCAGCAGCACCTTTTCGATCAAGTCCTTTCGCTTCGCCAGCCCGTGCTCCATTTCGCGGGCCGGAAGCTGCTGAATCACCGATCGAGCGGTGTCCTCGAGATTAAGCCCGCATGAGCGGCAGAACTTTTGGTCCTCTGAATTTGCTTTTCCGCAGTTTGGACAGAACACACCACAGAGGATAAAGGATAAAGCGGAAACACCAAAGGGAGAATTACAGCTTAAAACGCGAGATAGATCGCGAGGATGAGGATGACGTGAGTGAACATGTGCGCGATGATCGCTGCTTCGAGGCCGAGGCGCCAGTAAAGAAAACCGGCGACGATCCCGAATATCGAGTTTGCGGTTATGACATAGATCGTAAGCGGCAGTGTCAGGCCGCCAGATAGCATCGACGCGAGCGGCAGATGACCAGCGCCAAAGATCACGGCAGAAAGCACGATCGCGCCGATCACGTAAATTGTTTTTGGAGCGCCTTTGCACTTTTGCAGCAGCCGCCACGCAGCCCACACCAAAAACGTCATCACTCCCCATCGCAGCAAGATCTCCTCGGTAAAACCACCGGAGAAAATTCGTGTGATATGCGGTAGGAATTTGTTGAATTCTTGTGCTCGGCTTACGAATTCCGATGTAAGGAACGGCTTCGCGATGACCCAGCTTGTGACGATCGCGACACCCGATGCGAGGCCCGCCAAAACGCCCGGCAGTATCTGTGGTTTCAATGCCGAGAAAAAATTGTCGCGGCGGGCGAGCGCTTCGGCTGCTGGGGCGTGCAGTCCGACCCGCTCGGCAAGCCAGACGCCGACAAGTACGGCGATCGTTACAATGACCGCCGGCTGGATAAGGCTTACAACTTTGAGAAGCGCGAGCGGAGGCAACTCGACGGGCGGTTCGCCGGGCGTACGAGGCACCGCCGCTATTAAGGCCGAGAGATCGACAAAAAGGAACGACAGTATGCCTGATACACCGGCGACCCAGAGGATCCAGAACAATCTCTTCTTCATGCTCATTCTTTGCGCGCCCACAGTGTATCAGTTGTCGGCGGCTTAATCAGTAGCCTCAAGTTCTTCTTCGAGAAGCTGGCGTTCGTAGAGGTCGGCGTATTCACCGTCGAGCGCGAGAAGCTCGTCGTGCGTGCCGCGTTCGATGATGCGGCCATTCTCGAGAACGCAGATGAGGTCGGCATCGCGGATCGTGGAAACCCGGTGCGAGACGATCAGCGTGGTGCGCTCGGATCTAATGTCGCGAAGGTTGTGAAGAATCTTTTCCTCGGTATATGTATCCACAGCCGAAAGCGAATCGTCTAGAATCAGAATTCGCGGATCGCGCATTATGGCACGAGCGATCGCGGTTCGCTGCTTTTGACCGCCGGAGAGCGTAATGCCGCGTTCGCCAACAAGCTGTTCGTATTTACCTGGAAATTCTTTTATGTCTTCGGCGAGGCCCGCAATTTCAGCGGCTTTTTCAACGGAAATCAAGCCGGTGGAAAGCGTGTCGGAACTGCCTGCGCGAGGGGGAGATGTCATCGAAGCCGGGTTTGCCCCACCCGCTAACGCAGGTGGTTCTGACCATTGGACCTCGACTCCAAATGCGATGTTCTCGGCGAGCGTGTCCGAGAAGAGAAAAGTTTCCTGAGGAACAAAACCGATTGAGCGGCGGAGCTGTTCGATCGGGAATTCGCGGACCGGAATTCCGTCGAGAAGAACGGAGCCCGCGGGAGCGTCCATTAAGCGCGGGACAAGACTGACGAGGGTGGATTTTCCGCTGCCGGTTTTACCCACGAAAGCAACGGTCTTGCCCTGATCGATCTTGAGACTGACTTTTTCGAGCACGGGTTTGCCATTATAGGCGAATGTAAGATCGCGAAACTCGATCTCGCCCTTTATATTTGGCTGTGCATGCACTCCGGGTTCGTCCCCGATCGCCGGCACGGATTCGAGAATCGCATTAAATCGCTTTAACGATGCTGTGCCGCGTTGGTAAAGATTGACGACGTAACCGAGAGCGATGAGGTACCAGATCATCCGCTGAAGATAAAGGATGAACGAGGTGAAGTTGCCGGCCGTGATCTCGCCGCGGACGGCCATCGGAACGCCGATCGCGACTATGATGACAAAGCCCAGGCCGATGAAAAAGAAAAGCATCGGGCGCATCGCAGCCGCAAACTTTACGAGACGAAGGTTTTGATTAGCGTATTCGTTGTTCAAAACCTGAAACTGTTCTATCTCGGCTTCTTCCTGTGCGTAGGCACGCACAACGCGGACGCCCGTGAGATTTTCTTGCGTGCGTGCAGTGATGTCCGAAAAGAACTCCTGGATCTTTTCAAACCGCGAATGGATCTGGGCACCGAGATATTTTACGGTTATGCTGACGAGCGGCATCGGGATCAGCAGAAGCAGTGTAAGCTTGACCGAAATGCCCAACATTATCGGCAGCGAGATGGCGAGAGCGAAAATCGCCTGAAAACAGTAAAGAATCATCGGGCCGACGATCTGACGGATCGCCGAAAGATCATTCGTCGCGCGGGCCATAAGGTCGCCCACGCGATGTTCATGAAAATATGAAAGCGGCTGATCGACGAGTGCAGCATAGAAGTCCTGACGCATGTCGAACTCGATGTGGCGCGACGTGTTTATGAGAGTGCGGCGTTGGAGAAAAAGGAAAATACCGCTCATGAAATTGATACCGAGTATAAGCAGCGGGTAATACGTGACTTTTTTCCAGGTTATCTCAGCCTGCAGATCGTCAACCGCGGCTCCAACGAAATACGGTATGAAAAGCCCAAACGCCATCGAGATCAGAATGTAAAAAATACCGGCCGTGATCTGCCATTTATAAGGCTTGATGTATTTTGCGAACTTTCGGAGCTGCTCCATTTCCAATGAATTGTGAATAGTTAATGATGAAAAGAAAATCCAGTAATCACGCGTCTATTTGCAATTTTCGATTCACAATTTACGGCACTTTCGTGTATGTTGAGATTCCTGTTGCGATCAACTTTCCCTCATCATTCACTACGTCGGCAGAAACTGTAAATATTCGTTTGCCGGCTCGCACGACCTTCGCAGTGCATGTGGCTGTCCCTTCGATGTGTGGGCGAAGATAGTGCACTGTGAGATCGATCGTCGCGGTTGCCGTCTCCATCGGCAGGCGTGTTCGAACGGCGAAAGCCATTGCAGTATCGATCAGCGTGGCCGTGACTCCGCCGTGGAGGACCCCACTCGGCTGACGGAGATCGTCGCGGATCTCGATCTTGATGACCGCCTGATCTAGCTGAAGATCGACGAGCCGCATGCCCATCAGTTTCGCGAACGGTAAACCATGGAGCGCGTTTGCCGCGTATTCTCGATGCTCGTCCGGGATCGCTGTTATCGCGATTGCTTCACTCATTTTTCTTGGGCTTTATGGCAGCTAAATAGTCACTCCAGGCGAGCTTTTTGTAGCCTGCAGGAATTGTAAAAACACTATCATCCACATCCATTTTGAGGTCTCGAAGCTCGAAAACAAAAACCGGCTTTGCGGATTCCTCGGCCTGTCCCTTCAGACTGAAAAATTCTTCTTTCATAACGAGGCCGTTCTTTTCATCGACGTAGATCACAGCTTTGGCACTGTCGGAGCCCTCGAGGATCACATTGTATTTCGAAAGCTCGCCGTCCTTTCCAAGGGATTCGAAGTTAGCGTTTCTGTTTTGTTTCAACAAAGAAAAAGCCATGTCGGCAAGAAAATCGGGCTCAACCGCCGTGGGATCTCCAGCGGGCAGCTCGGCATAGATCTTTTTTTCGCTATTCAGACGATAGGACCTGTCGATTTGAAGGACGGCTTCGCTGCTGTTCAGGTCAAATCGCGAATTACCGGTCTTGCGCGCATAGAACGTTCTCTGTTCGTTTTCGCCATCGCTGCGAACTATATCACACTGAAAAGTTTCCGGTTCGGGAGTCGCGAATAGGATCCGATCCCGCACAGGGTCGCCAGCAGTGGACGGGCCACTTTCCTGCCACCATTTGCAGGAGCACAAACTGACCAGAACAAAACCGCAGATGAGGAACGATTTAACCGAATTTGACAAAAGCATTCGCGTGCATGAATTTTAACATACCAGCTTTTGCGGACATGGGATTGAAGACTTGGCAAACGAAATATCTGATTGGGTGTGCGGTCATCTTGCCGTTCTCGCCGTTGCTCTATTTGCTAGGGCAGCATACGCGACGAAAGATCGGTTTGCTGCCGGAAGCCGCCGGCGAGAAGTCCGGGCGGGCGGGGAAAGGAGAGGAAACTGCCGGGCTGCTTCTCATCGGCGAGTCGACAGTCGCGGGGCTGGGCGCAAAGACACACGAGACCGCTCTGGCCGGACAATTCGCAAGAAAACTCTCGGATCGGATCGGCAAATCCGTAAAGTGGACAGTGATCGGCAAGAACGGCGTAACAGCTAAACGCACAATAGAAGAATTGCTCCCGCTTGTTCCGGATAAAACTTTCGATTACATTCTGATCGGACTGGGCGGAAATGACGTCCTAAAGCTTAGCAGCCCGCGAATATGGCGAAGAACAATGATCGAGTTGATCACACGACTCCGGGAAAAAAGTCCAAATTCGACGATCTTTATTACAAACTGCGCGGCTATACATACTTCACCCGTCCTGCCGCAACCGATAAGGTTCCTGCTTTCAAAGCTGTCGAAAATGCACAATGCGAACGCGATCGAATTCACTGCCCCGATGAATCGCGTTTTTTACTATCATCAGCCGCGGTCCGTTCCCGAGGGCTTCTTTGCAGACGGCATTCATCCGTCTGAGTTCGGATACTCGGTCTGGTCGGATTCGATGATGAGATTCTTCACGGAAACGTATAAATGGTAGACGCCGAAGAGATCCGTGAGCTGATCAACGGCCATTTCGAGTGGCTGGTGGTGCGGAACGCCCGTCTTTCCTTTCCCATCAATCGCACGGAGATCGAGATCGAAAAACGCGGCGGCAAGGTGCTACTTGGCCTTCCAGATGAGCGCGGATTTCGATCCTGGCGGGTTAACGGTTTTCTTTCGAGTGAGAACGAGATTGAGCTTGATGTGGCGGGTGCATTTGGAAAAGAAGAGGAGCAAATGCGTCTTGTTCCACGGACATCGGCGCAAACTCTGGCTCTTGAGATAGAGATTGCCCGGTTGAAACGGGCAAATGAGATCGCGGAAGCGTTATGTGCGGACGACGTGAAAATAACCCTCAACCGGGTCGCTCTCGCCAAAGAGAACGGACGCATAGCCCATATTTTCCTTAAAAACGGCGCGGACGGGCTCAACGCACTGATGGCGGACGTCACAGGAGGCTCGACTTGCGAGAGCCTGCTGGCGTCGGCATTGTCATGGCAAGCGAAACTCGATCTCAGAAAGAAGAACCGTGTCGATAAAATATGGATCGCTGCGGCGACCCGAACGGCACGCAATTTACAAAAACTGCTTTCGCTCCTAAAGGCGCCCGCTCGTGAGTCGATAGTAATCACGGAGATCCTAGACAAAGGCGGGGAAACTTTGGTGCGGGCTCTACCGTCCCGGCCGATGAGCAGCCTCTGGAGGGAAAGATCCAAAAAACTCTCGTTGCCAGCCAGTCCTCGGCCAGCGGAGATAGCACACGGCATGATGGATCTCGCCCCGGATCATACAGATGTGATCTATTCCAACCAAGGTGAAACGGTTCGATTCTCGGGTCTTCCCTTTGCCCGAGTCCGAACAATGTTGGGACATGAAAGAGCTTGGTTTGGTGTTAATAAGGACCGAAGCCCTTTAACTGCGGATTCATGGACTGCCTTGGCGGATCTCATCGCGGATCTTCGAAACTATCGCCGAGCTGACACACCTAATAAACACCATGAGCTTTATCGGGCTGCTCCCGAGGCATGGCTCGAATCGATCCTCCTTCGAAATATCAAACTGCTGGATGCAAACCTGATCCTGTCGCCGATCTACAACCAGTTTCGCGCGTCAAATGACAAGATCGATCTGCTTGCCCTCAGAAGCGACGGGAGATTGGTGATAATAGAACTGAAGACGGCACCGGATCGCGAAGTGATCTTTCAGGCAGCCGACTACTGGCGAAAGATCGAGCTGCAGCGGCGGCGGGGACAACTGGCGGAGGCAGATCTATTTGACGGACGCGAGATCGCGGATAGGCCCGCGATCATATACCTTGCTGCCCCAGCATGGAGCTTTCATCGCGATTTCGAATTCTATGCCCGGATGCTGTCCAAAGAGATAGAGCTCTGGCGTTTTGAGCTGCATGAGAACTGGCGACATGAGGTGAAGGTGATCGCTCGCGTGAACTATTCCGAATCAGGCCGCTGAAATCTATATCCGACGCCGCGGACGGTCGTTAGGATCTTTGGATCGTTCGGTTCGTCCTCGATATGTTTTCGAAGACGAACAATAAAATTATCTATAGCGCGGGTGTCGGTGTCTTCCTGCAAGCCCCAAACGTCCTCGAGGATAGTACTTCGCGACACGGCTTTTCCTTCGTTCGCGATCAGAAACTGAAGAAGCTTTGCTTCCATCAGTGTCAAACGGATCACGTCTTTACCATCATGCAGTTCGAGATTGGTGAGATCGATCGTCTTTCCGTTAACCGTGTACATCTCGCCCGACTTCGCCGAATCGGCTTCCTTTTGAAACCACTGGCGACGTCGAAGAAGACCGTTTATCCGGGCAATAAAAATATTCAGATCGAAAGGCTTTGGCAGATAATCGTCGGTGCCGGATTCAAACCCTCGAAGCACATCCTCCGGGCGATCACGGGCGGTAAGCATCAGGATCGGCGTGAAATTCTCGGTCGAACGCATGCGCGTGGCGACCTCAAAACCATCGATGCCCGGCAGCATTATGTCCAGGACAACTGCGTCGAAAGCCTGGTTGTTGAGTTTCTCAAGTGCACTTTCGCCTGATTCGGACAATTCGGCTTCATAGCCCTCGGCTTCAAGATTAAACCGGAGCCCTTCAGCCAGATGCTTTTCATCCTCGACAACGAGAATTTTCATACTCACGCAAAAATTGTAGTTGAATCGGCCCGAAATCGCGA
>Ga0163162_10003519_pt1 | contig 14982 bp, 14 predicted proteins | sample S55metaG_FD_115310 | JGI IMG/M metagenome (GOLD analysis project Ga0163162, IMG submission 115310) | Switchgrass rhizosphere microbial communities from Kellogg Biological Station, Michigan, USA - S5-5 metaG | ecosystem: Host-associated > Plants > Roots > Rhizosphere > Soil | place: USA...
GTTCGCTCATATCCACTTCACTATCACCACCCGGAACTTTTACTTTTACGCTTGGTTTAATGGAAGATTTCTCGATCACATATTTTACCTGCTCAGCTGAAAGAGTTGGATAGTATTCAAGTACCAGTGCAGCTACGCCGGCCACAACAGGGGAAGCCATACTCGTTCCCTGCGCTTCGCCATATGTGTTACCACCAGGAATTGTTGAATAAATTTTTACCCCAGGAGCAAATACATCCACTTCTTTTTTTCCATAGTTAGAAAAACTTGCGGCAAGCCCACCCAATTGTGGATCACCACTCGCACCTACAGTGATCCAATTGCTCGCCCTTTTGCCATCGCCTTTATAAACAGGTGTAGGAAAATTCCAGGCCGTGTCAATATCAGCTGCATCGTTGCCGGCTGCATGTACAAGTAGTACACCTTTGCTTTGAGCATAACGAACTGCGTCATCAACCCATTCTTTTTGAGGAGAAAATCCTTTTCCAAAACTCATGTTGATCACTTTGGCGCCATTATCAACAGCATAGCGAATGGCCAGTGCAATATCTTTATCATGTTCGTCACCATCGGGTACAGCACGTACCATCATGATCTTTACATTGTCGTCAATTCCATCGATACCTATTCCATTGTTTCTTGCTGCTGCAATAATACCTGATACGTGTGTGCCATGGAAAGGCGTATTTGCCATCACATCATTATTACCATAAAAACGATCATTGAAATCATTGTAATTATCTTTTACGATATTGCCACGATAATCAGGTGGTGCTTTTTCTGCAGATTCCATTTTCCTGATCTCTCCCTGTAAATCTTCAAGAATTTGTTCATTGGTTATATCGTTATTTTTATTGAGACTACAGATATAGGTCATCGTTTGTTTAAGCTTCTGGGCCGTGATCGAAACGGGATTGTACCCTTCCAGATCTTTGCAATTGTATTCTTTTTTCTTCAGGTCAATCTGAATGAGCGAATCACCAGCGATCATATCTTTTTCGATCTGCTGATATTTTTCAAGCAATGAAAGGTCAACTTCTCCCACAACATCCTGCTTTGCTCTCACCCAAATTTGATAATTGTCCTGGTCTTCTTTCGACAATGTGGAAGGATCAGTTACATTCTCAAATTTGTCTTTATAAGCATGATACACTCGTGCGGCCTCGTAAGAATCTTCTTTGACATTTTTCCCATCGCGGCCACCCAGGAAATTCCATCCATACACATCGTCCACGTAACCATTTTTATCATCATCAATACCATTTCCGGGGATTTCTCCGGGATTATGCCACAAAATTGGTTTCAGATCTTCGTGTGTCGTATCAACACCGGAATCAATGACTGCAACTATAACAGGAGTACTTTTTTTGCCTTTCAAAAAATCGTAAGCCTGATCAAGTCCGATACCATAATAGCCGCTTGCTTGTTTGCTGAGCAGGTGCCAACCCCTCGGTACATCTGTCTTCACTGAAGTTTGTGCAAAACCATTTGCAAATACAAGGCCTGCGATGAGCAACGAGAAGAACCGATTCAATAATTTGATCATTTGCTGTTTTTTAGTTCAGAAAAAATAAAACTGTAAAATTATGAGAAACGAGCATGTTTCATGCCGCAAGTAAACAAGAATGCGGTTTTTTATGAAACCATTCATACTTTTCTCAAAAAAAAACCCCGGCCGAAGCCGGGATTGCTTGTATGGACGGTGTCTTATTACTATTGGTTGCTCACTTTTAATTCCACCCGCCTGTTCTGAGCCTGTTCTGCCTTGGTTTTACCATTATTTAACGGTCTGTTAGGCCCGTAACCAACTGTATTTAAACGAGAGGGCGCAATTCCTTTTTTGATCAGATATTCTTTCACAGTTTTGGCGCGGTCACGTGATAATTTCATATTCAGATCATAGTCTGCATTATTGCTGGTATGGCCTTCAATTAACAATTTAATTTCTTGATTCTGCTTAAGAATAGCAACTACCTCATCGAGCACTTTGAGTGAGGCAGGCAGCAAGGTTGCTTTTCCTTCCTCGAATTGAATACGGCGGGCAGCAAAGGTTACTTTTTCAACAATTTCTTTTTTAACAGGCGGACAACCATTGTTTTCTTTCACACCTGCTGTCGTCGGACATTTATCCTCTTCGTCGTTTACACCATCGCCGTCAGTGTCAGGTACAGGACAGCCATTATAGCGGATGACGCCATAAACCTTTGGACATTTATCTTCTTCATCACTCACCCCGTCTTTGTCAGTGTCAGGCACAGGACATCCATTGTAGCGGGCAACTCCAGCCACCGTTGGGCATTTGTCTTTATCGTCTGCAATTCCATCCTTATCAGTATCAGAACCAGGGCATCCGTGATTGCTTAATAACCCCGGTTCAGCGGGGCATTGATCCTCTTTATCTGCAATGCCGTCGGCATCTTTATCCGGGCAACCAGCTGTGATGGCAGGTCCCGCTTCGGTTGGGCATGCGTCCCGGTCATCGGCAACGCCGTCTTTGTCCCTGTCTTTTAATTTAGGCTCAGCAGTCTTCTCCTTTCCTAAAAATATTCCCAGTGTGCCACCGATAACCTTGTGATTCAGATGACCCGGATAAGGAGGGGTATAAAAATCGCTGAGGCCACGACTGAAATTAGCCGTGAGAAAAACATGACCGAACTCAAATCCTGCGAGCGCATTCATTCCGAAATCAAAAGTTTTGTATTGGCCCACTTTAGTGCCAACTGACAGATCGCTGTTTTCGTTGCTTTTGAAATCACCGTTGTTATAGATCGTGTCAGATTTCTCTGTTCCGTTATAGAAAAAAGAGATATAAGGCCCTGCACCAAACATGAGCTTTGTTTTTTTCCCAAGTGGAGTTTTGAAGACAAAATTCAACGGCATGTCCATGTAATTAATGAATTGAGAGTACGTATAGGTCTGGACAGTACCGGTCGAATCTAAAGGTGCCGAATATTTTCTTCCTTTATTATAGAAAAAGATACCGGGTTGAAAGTAAAATTTAGATTCGGGAGCAAGCCGCAAATCGGCGATAAATCCGAAATGCATTCCGGTGCGCGACGAATAGTTATTACGAATGGAATCCCAGCCAGGAAGGTCATTCGTTTCTTTTACGGAGGAGCTATTCACACCACCTGCCAGGGCAACCCGAAACTGGGCGTGTGTATTTACGGCAAAAAAGAGAACTATAAGCAGAATAAGTCCTGATTTTTTCATGGTCATGGATTTGGTTTGTCAAAGGATTTCCCAAAGCGGGACTGATATTAAACGTAAAATTTCGAAGAAAATTTTATAGGTCAAACTTAATAGCCTGGGCAAGAGGAAGGTTTGCACTATAATTAATGGTATTTGTTTGCCGGCGCATGTAGTTTTTCCAGGCATCGCTGCCGCTTTCGCGCCCACCACCCGTCTCTTTTTCTCCTCCAAAAGCACCGCCGATCTCCGCACCGCTTGTACCAATATTTACATTGGCGATGCCACAATCACTACCCGCGGGGGACAGGAACTGCTCTGCCTCACGCAGATCCAGGGTCATAATGGAAGAGGAGAGGCCCTGGGGAACATTATTCTGGATCGCAATGGCCTCGTCCACATTTTTATACTTAAGTATATACAAAATGGGGGCAAAAGTTTCGTGTTGAACAATTTTAAATTGCGGCTCTACTTCAGCAATGCAGGGCTTCACATAACAACCGCTCTCGTATCCATCCCCGTTTAAGATGCCTCCTTCAATAATAAATTTCCCTCCTTCAGCCTTGCATTTTTCGATGGCTTCAAGGTACATTTTCACAGCATCTTTATCGATCAGCGGGCCGACAAGATTTTTTTCAGATAAGGGATCACCAATCGTCAATTTTTTATAGGCAGAAACGAGGCGTTCTTTTACTGAATCATAAACTTCTTCGTGAATAATAAGCCGCCGGGTGGTTGTGCATCGCTGACCTGCAGTGCCGACAGCGCCAAACACTGCTCCACGAATGGCAATCTCAATGTCGGCATTTTTTGAAATGATGATCGCGTTGTTGCCCCCTAACTCGAGCAAAGCCCTTCCCAATCTCGAGGCAACAGCAGTACCGACCGCTTTGCCCATACGCGTTGAACCAGTTGCAGAAATAAGGGGAATTCTTTTGTCGTCAGCCATCCATTCGCCGGTTTCGCGACCACCGACTACTAGATTACAAACACCTTCGGGAATGTTATTAGCCGCAAATACTTTTGAAATTATATGTTGACAGGCTACAGCACAAAGAAAAGTTTTTTCAGAAGGTTTCCACACACACACGTTGCCACAAACCCAAGCCAGCATACTGTTCCAGCTCCACACGGCTACGGGAAAGTTAAAGGCAGAAATAATTCCAACAATACCCAACGGATGCCATTGTTCGTACATCCGGTGTCCCGGTCGCTCACTGTGCATGGTGAGACCATATAGTTGTCGCGAGAGACCCACTGCAAAATCACATATGTCGATCATTTCCTGGACCTCGCCATAACCCTCTTGCAAACTTTTTCCCATTTCATAAGAAACCAATTTTCCCAATGGCTCTTTGTACTCACGTAGTGCTTCACCGATCTGCCTTACGATCTCACCACGGGCGGGCGCCGGCTTTACTCGCCAGCGAATGAATGCCTGCTGCGCTGTTTCAATTGTTTTTTCATAACTCTCTTTGTCGGTTGTTGAAACGGAACCGATCAAATTGCCATCAACAGGAGAGTAGGAGTGAAGCAGTTCACCTTTTGACGAAAGCCAGTTAGCTCCCGTACTTACACCCTTATTCTCAGATTTCAGATTGAGAACTTCAAGAAAATCCATCTGCAAAGATTAAGAAGCAAAGATAATGATCGATAATAGTTAATAGATAAAAGTGAATAACACGTACACGGTCACGTGAATGATCATTGGCAGTATTGCTAACGTAGCTATTCAATAATTCTATTCTCAAGTTATTAATATTGGAATAATCGGAAGGTTAAAGAAATTTAAAAAAATTTCAAAACTGAGACAATATCCGATGGTTCCTCATGACAAGTGTCGTAAAAAACATGTATCTTTCTGCAATCACTACGCCACCTTACCACCTTTGAAAGGCTTACATAATTATTTTTCAACCAGTCATAAGCTTTAGCGTTATGGACGAGAATAATGGAATATTCATCGTAAGAAGCATAGCCAATACTGTAAACACAATAACCGAATTAGACGACCTTATTTTGAAGGAAAAAGAAGAAGCGTCTATCAATGAGTTGAAAAAAAGACGCGAACAGCTTGTCGAAGTTTTGAAAACATTGGCTCAACAGCTGGATGCCCAGGCAAAGCAGCTTGATTAAAAAACGGCTTTTATTTTTCATTCTTATTTCCAATCAGGACGCCCCCGAATAAGGTGGAATTTCTTTTATGCTCATTACTGGCGAGCAACATCTGCGTTAAAGAAAGAGTTCTTGCCCGAATTTTTTGCCGAACAATTTACTCCGAAGTTTTAAAAAAACTTGATTAATACTGCTCACTCTCACTGGGGAATTCCCTTGACTTAATATCCTTGATATACTGTTGTACCGCGTTTGTAGCCTGCTCGTGTATATTTAAGTATTGGCGAAGAAACCTCGGTTTGAATTCTGTATTGATACCGAGCATGTCATGCATCACTAATACCTGTCCATCGCAATACCTGCCTGCGCCAATGCCAATAGTTGGAATGTGTATACTTTCAGAAACTTCCCTGGCAAGAGTAGCGGGAATCTTTTCCAGTACAACCGCAAAGCATCCGGCCTTTTCCAGCAGCTTTGCATCTTTTTTCAATTTATTGGCTTCCACTTCTTCCTGTGCACGAACTGCATAAGTACCAAACTTATAAATGGATTGGGGTGTTAATCCCAGGTGTCCCATCACGGGTACTCCCGCTGATATAATTCGTCGCACCGAATCCAGAACTTCTTCGCCGCCTTCTAACTTCACGGCATGTGCACCTGTTTCTTTCATGATGCGTACGGCCGAAGCCAAAGCAATGTCTGAATTGGATTGATAATAGCCGAAAGGAATATCGACAACCACCAGGCAGCGATCGATACCGCGGATCACAGAGGATGCATGATAGATGATTTGATCAAGCGTTATAGGTAAAGTGGTTTCATGTCCCGCCATAACATTGGAAGCGGAGTCGCCAACAAGAATAACATCGATACCGGCTGAATCAAAAATTTTACCAAATGAAAAATCGTAAGCGGTGATCATGGAGATCTTTTCACCGTTGGATTTCATTTTTTGCAGTGTGTTAGTTGTGATCTTTTTGACTTCTTTTTGAACGCTCATATAACGCAGGTTTTAGAGGGTTTCAGAATATGTCCCTGCGTTAGAATAAAACATATTCATAAAAACAATGGCGCAAGATAATTAAATCAAATCTCAAATTCCAAATCTCAAATCACAAACAAATCCAAAATCAAAAATTTCAGCTCCCGGATTTTTTTACCTCTTCATATAATGTATGGATCAATCCATCTGCCAATCCAATTTTTGGAATAAAAATTTCTTCCGTGTCTGCCCAGCGCATCACGTTGATATAGATAAGCAGGGCCGGGACAATTACATCTGCGCGGTCTTCGCGTAAATGATAGAGAGCGATGCGTTGCGGTACAGAAAGAGTGCTGAATTCCTTATAGTAATCTCGGAGAAGCTCCAGCGAGAGAGGCTTTCCTTCCTTCCGCTTCGAAAGGGAAAATATTTTGTTGATGTTGCCGCCGGAACCGATGGCCGTTACGTGATGATAACCCTTTGTTTTTGTTTTGATGAATTCTTTCATTTCATCCCAATGTGATTCTGTGACCTGGTTCTTGAGCAAACGGATAGTGCCAATATTGAATGATTCTTTAAAGACAAGTTTTCCATCGCTGAAAAATGTAAGTTCAGTGCTCCCGCCGCCTACGTCAATGTATAAATAGGATTCGTCTTTATTGAGGTTTTCGGCAACGTGGTTTTCATAAATAAGAGAAGCCTCTTCTTGTCCGCTGATGATCTCTATTTCGATCCCGGTCTCAGCCTTGATCTTTTTGATGATATCATTTGCATTTACTGCATCACGCATGGCGGAGGTCGCGCAGGCTTTTAGATGTTTTACCTCGTACACATCGAGCAGGTATTTGTACGATTTTATGGTTTTGATGATCTTGTCTGTCTTTGACGCTGAAATTTCTCCCTTATCGAAAACGTCAAAACCCAGGCGGAGGGGAACACGTATCAGGGCCATCTTAATAAACTCAGGAGTGACACGGGTGCCGCTGACAACATCACTGATCAATAATCTCGCTGCATTACTTCCTATATCAATAGCTGCCAATCTCACTATGCTTCAAAGTTTTTTTTGCAAGGAAATGATAGGTTTCGACCTGGGAACGTATTTTCTTTTTTCCTTTGTAGGAGACATATTCGTTACTTAGTTCATTGTTCAGCCATCTTGCCTTGACATTATCAGTTAGCTGGATATTCAATATATTTTTCAATTCCTTTTTGATGGTTTCATCTGTAATGGGACAAGTGGCTTCTACGCGATGATCAAGGTTACGCAACATCCAGTCGGCCGAAGATATGTAAACTTTCTCTTTGCCATTATTGTGAAATACCCACACTCTTGCATGTTCCAGGTATTCATCCACGATGCTGATAGCAGTAACCGGTTTTTTGAATTTTTTATTTTCGGAGAGCATGCAAAAAATGCCGCGAACGATCAGTTTTATCTCCACACCCGCCCTGGCAGCGTCATATAACCTGTCGATCAGATCTTCGTCCGAAAGTGAATTCATTTTAAGAATAATCGAAGCGGTTTTTTTTTGCTTTGCATTTTTAATTTCAGCATTGATGAGTTTATGTAGTTGCTTTCGCAGCATAAAAGGGCTCGGGATAATCGTCTTACAGGCTTTTAAAAAATGTTCTCCGCCCTTTGGCTGCTCCAGGTAGCTAAAGATGCGATTCGCATCAGCCATGATTTTTTGATTGGAAGTGAGCAGGCAATGATCTGCATAAACCATGGCTGTCTTTTCATTCAGATTGCCGGTGCTTACAAACCCGTAATAAGTATTGCGATCATTGATTCGCTTCTTAATAACACAGAGTTTGGCGTGTATCTTCAGGTTTGGAAACCCTGTCAATACTTTCGCCCCTTCCTCTTCAAGGCGGTCCTTCCATTCAAGATTTGCTTCTTCATCGAATCTCGCTCTTAATTCCAGCATTACCGTTACATGCTTTCCATTCCTGGCCGCATTGATGAGGGCATTTATGATCTTTGACTGGGTAGCCAAACGATAACAGGTGATCTTTATACTTGTTACAGCGGGATCAACCGCCGCTTCACGCAGAAGGTCAATCACTGAACTAAAAGAGTGATAAGGGAAATTCAGCATTACATCCTTTTCCATCACCACATCTGTAACACGTTCGTCGGCAAGGAAGGGATGAACACTTGGTTTTCTTCGGCCATTTTTCTTGTTAAATACGTTTTCAGGAAAATCCATAAAATGCCTGAAGTTGTGGATCCGCCCGCCCGGAATCAAATTATCCCTCTTCGTTAAATTCATACGACGGATCAGGTATTCAAGTAGCGCAGGATCCATTTCGCGATCATACACGAACCGAACCGGTTTGCCTTTGCGGCGGTTTTTTAACCCCTTTTCAATTTTTTGAATAAGCGAGGTGGATACATCGTTGTCGATGTCAATTTCTGCATCGCGGGTAACTTTAAAAACATGAGCACTATATTGATCGTAACCAAAATAGGAAAAGATGTCTGGCTGATTAAAGCGGATGACGTCTTCCAGCAAAATAATGTGATGTTCGTTGGGCGGGGAAGGCAATTGAATAAAACGACCCAGCACACGGCTTGGGATTTCGATCAGTGCATAATTTTTTTTCAGCGGTGACAATTTTTTCCACATTACCACACCGAGATAAATAGATTTATCGCGCAGGTACGGAAAATTGGGGATGCTTTCAATCATTAGCGGAATTACACTGGCGCTTACTTCTTCATCGTAGTAGCTCCGAACAAATTCCTGCTGCTCCTTGTTTAACTGCTTTTCTGTTACCAGGAAGATCTTTTCTTTCTTTAATTCCTCCTGCATGTTTTCCCATATGCGGTTAAACTCACTCTGCTGGTTCAGCACTGTCATTTGGATATCATCCAGTATCTTTTGTGGCTCCGATTCAAGATGCATGGTTGCCATGGCTTTCGATTTAAATTCCACCATGCGTTTTAATGTTGCCACACGTACGCGAAAAAACTCATCGAGATTGTTTGAAAAAATTCCAAGAAACCGGAGGCGTTCCCGAAGAGGAACCGAGGGATCAGCCGCTTCCTGGAGCACTCTTGCATTGAAGGAAAGCCAGCTTATGTCACGAAAAATTGTCTTTCGTTTGGATGATACCATAATTCCGGTAGTTAGGAAATAAAATTAAGAAACCAAGCCAACCCGTAGTGTTAAGTTCAAAAAGAATTTTTTTGATGATCCTTTGCATGCAAACACAACGGACTCAGATTTTTTCAATCTCCAGTTTCTTTTTTCACATAACTTCCGGCTATGCAGCCACGTTGTGCCGGAGAAGTTGGTTTTTTAAAAATATACATTTATATTAGGGGCATAACTACATTTCATAACCACCTAAACACTAACCATGAAGAAGAAACATTTATTTTCTTTTTTATTCTCCGTCACTTTTTCACTCATCCTTTTTGCCCAGGATAAAATGTACCTGCACAATGGGAAAGATATGGATATAAAAATCATCAAAGTCTCGGAGTTCACCGTTTCCTACAGTTATCCCAATGAAACAGCCGAGCAAACCATTGGTAAATATGCTGTAGATAAAATCAAATATTCAAGCGGCCGGGAAGAAAAGATTTCGGACAAAGTGGTCGTTGGCGGTAAAGACGACTGGGAGAAGGTAATGATCCTCGGAAAAGCTGAACAGGCCACAGGTTTAAAAAGCCTGGGAGAAGTGGGGGGTAAAACTTCCGGCATGATGGGATTTCATACAGCAGGCAGCGCCGATAAAAAGTCTATGAAAAAACTTTTGGAAGATGCTGCCGAAAAAGGAGCGCAATTCGTCTTAATTACCGCAGATAAGGATAACCAGTTTACCAATCAAAGTAAGAAAAGAGGCATAGCTTACAGTTACTGATATGATAATTCGTTGTGGCAACAATCCTGCTTCAAATGAAGCGGGATTTTTATTTTCAGTTCGGAAAGGTAACATGAGGATTGAAAACAAATTAAGCAGAGTTTGACCAATTTCTGACGGTATGCTGAAACCAGCCATCAAAACTTGAGTATATTTAAGCTTTGAGATGACATCTTAAAATCAGTGAGCATGAAAAAATTTGCAATGCCTGTGCTATTTCTTTTGTTTGTGGCGCTCCATATTCAATGCAACTCATCAAATGCTGAGCAAAAAAAATGGGCAACATCTGGAAGTTATCAATGCATTCCCTGCGGCCTTGATTGTGATAATGAGGTATACGATAAACCAGGAAAATGTTCACATTGCCAGATGGAACTTATTGAAAAATCAACCGTACATTTTAAAACGATCGAACCTTCAATGTTATGCCAATATATATCGCAACATCCAAACGTCGTGTTGTTGGATGTTCGAACAAAAGAAGAATTTGAAGGAAAGGCGGATCCGAACTATGGGACTTTAAAAAACGCCATCAATGTACCGGTGCAGGAATTGGAAAAAAATATTTCGACATTAGCTCCGTATAAAGACAAGGAGATAATCGTTTATTGTTCTCATAGTCATAGAAGTCCCCGCGCATGCTATATTCTCACACAAAATGGTTTTTCGAACGTAACCAATATGGCGGGCGGAATGAGCGTGATGAAAGACAATTCATGTATGCGATAAAACGGCTAGTCCTTAACGCACCGGGCAGAAAACCCTTTCTGTTTACTCGATGAGTTATCACTATTAAATGCAGAGCTAAAATACGTGATACTATAACACCAGGCACTAGCGGGGGAAGACTCTGTTGCACCCCACCAATAACCCACAAGTCCGTCACTGTGAAACGACCCGTCACTGTCTCTAAAGCCACTTAAAAAATTACCAAACCCATTAGACTTCATCACTTCACCAGCTGTCCTCTCACCTCCTAATGAAGTAGCGAGTTTGGTCCATTCTGTTTCAGTAGGTATATGCCAGCCCGGAGGAGCCAAACCTCTTTTGTCACTTACGGCATACCAATTATAGAGTTTTCCATATTTGTTTTCAGTGGTTGTGTCATTATTGTAATAACACCAGGCAGGTTGCTTTAATTTCGCTGCCTTTTCCCAGTCTGCATCGGTCTTTGCCTCAGGTACAGGATCGCCATTTTGAAATTTGATTACGTCAAGGTTTTGGGTCATCCAAACTTGCTCACCGATTTTCATGGATGGAATTTTATTGCTCTCGGGCACCGTCGCCGTCTCATTGGCGAATGCAGGATGGAACGATGAGTCCTGTTTTTGCAGCTGATTTGCATTTGAAATACTCGTTTCATTTTCATCTTTTACGCACCTGACCGAATTTCCAAATTGCTTCCAGCCAGTACTGCGGCCAATGTAGTTATTATTATAAGCCAGAAAGCGATTCCATGCACTATAACCATCGAAAGGAGTCGCGGTCCACCAGTAGCCATAGTCACCCACAAATGAAAAAGCTTCGTTGATGCCGCGTGTGCCTCCCGGTACAGCATTAAAGCCCGACTCGTTACTCCCGTTTCCGGCCTGGGACCATCCACGCGTAGATTTTATCTTCGCCGACGACTCTATTTTCCCTCCAAGAAAACTGGTTAATGTTGCCCACTCTGCATCCGTTGGAATATGCCACCCTTCGGGTGCCAATCCCCTGGGATCGTTAATCGCGTACCAATTGTAGAGTTTGCCATATTTGGCTCCAGTTTCCATTTTCCCCTCATAATAACACCAGGCTCCCGTTGTCAGACTACTCCAGGTTTTCGGATCCTCGACATGTGGTATGGTATCGCCATTGCGATAAGTGCTAACGCTCAGGTTTTCCGCCATCCATGTTTGAGTACCAATTTTTACCGTCTTATAGGTCTTTCCATCCTGGGCAGTTATCTGCGATTGCGCAACTATGCTGAAGAAGAAGGATATAATACTAAGAGATAACAGTTTCATTTAGTTCAAAGGTTTAAGGCAGTTTCATCGGGCCCCGGAATGTTCTCAAATCCACACAAATTTGACGCTAAAGTATAAGCATATTTTCGAAAAGACGGCTCTGTTTTGTTAAAGGATAATAATTTTTTCCAAACGGTTGCTCGTATGGAAAAGATAAAGAAATAAAACTTCCTAACTTCAAACAGTCACCCGAATATTTCATAGTGGCAATTTTGCTTCCATGTCATCATTTCCCGAATTTCCGACAAAACTACACCGCCAAGCGGCTGAAGCGGTAAAGGAGTATTTTCTGAGTATTTCAACTGTCGATACAGTTTTGATCGTCAATTCCTGTGCCCGCGGAAAAGCAGTAGCCGAAAGTGACCTCGATTTTGCCATACTGGTTGCGCCAGGGACGTCGCAACATGAAATGACGGAAATGCATTCGGTATGGCTATCCTTTTCCACAAACGCGCCGGCGATCTTAAAATTCCGGCAGTCTTCTCCCTTTTCGCATTTGCATTTAGACGTCATTGACGGAAAGTATATGCCCGGAATGATTGAGCCGGGAGAGCCTATTGATTACTTTGAGGTAGAAGTTGGTAATCAAATTTGTTATTCAGCGCCAATGTCCCTGGCGGGTTCATATTTCCAGGAATTAAAACAAAAGTGGCTTCCTTATTACGATAATGATTTACGCCACGTGCGATTGTCTGCAGTTAAAAATGCCTGCAATTATGACCTGGACCATGTACCTTTTCTAATAAAACGAGAGTTATATTTTCACGCATTTCATATTTTAACTGAAGCTTTCCAAAAATACCTGCAGGCAATTTTTATTCTTAATAGGACGTACCCAATTTCTTATAATAAATGGATCAAAGAACAAATTGTAAAGTGGCTTAACAAACCCGGACTGTATCCAAAACTTTTACCGATCCTCTCCATATCAAATATTGAAAGTGACGAGATCAGCGAAAAAGCAACAATACTGCGAGAGTTATTAATGAACATAACAGATGAGTAGTTACACTGGCACTGACGTCCTGAGAATAAAAAAACTGCTGAATTGGTACAATATGATACCAAACGTGGTATGGTCTGTCGTAAACCTGGTCCCTATTTCCATTTATTGTTATAACCACGTAGATCACAGATCGCTGTATATAGTCATAGCGCTGAGTATCGTACCCGGCTTTTTCCCACATTCATTTTATGACGGGATGCAAATAGGACGAACGCCACGAATTTACAGGAGGCTTGGCGTAACCTTCGTTAATAAACTGGCTCAAAACGGTACGATCATTAATCGATTGATGAGAAAAAGATTCCCGGGCTATAAAATGATCGTTTACCAGCGATCATCGATCAACAAACTTTTACAACAGACGTATATGTTTGAGAAGTTCCATTTTATCATGTTTGTATTTTTTAGTTTAATCACTTTGTACGCCATGGTCAACAAACATTTTTGGTGGGCGGTCATTATTTCAATAACAAATTTGTTTTATAACATCTATCCTAATCTGTTGCAGCAGTACATACGTCTCAAATTACGGTTGCATAAAAATCAAACGACCAACTGAAGTTTTTCCTAATTTTCAGTATGCAAAACAATAAAAGAAAGGGCAGATGGATGCGACGAATTTTGCGGGTTTTGCTGGGCCTCGTCGTTTTATTTATCGTTGCCTGTTTTGTCTTTGATCACTATGTGCAGTTCAGAAAAAGTGATGATGAATTAAGTAAATTTTTTACCGAACATCACATCCCCGGAAAGATAGGTTATTATGTTACGCATGGCCGACGGCTTCGTTATGTAACGATTGGGAGCGACAGCTTGCCAACGCTTGTATTCATTCATGGTTCACCCGCTTCAATGAGTCTTTACCGTGGACGATTCAGTGATGCAACAATTTTAAAAACGTTCAGAATATTGGCAGTGGATCGTCCCGGCTATGGTTATTCAGGGTTTGGAGATCCTGAGCCTTCTATCGAAAAGCAATCCGAAATGATAAGGTCGCTATTGGATAGCGTTTATGAAGTGAAACATCCTGTGGTGATCGTTGGTGGATCTTTTGGCGCCCCGATCGCATGCAGGCTAGCCATGGATCACCCAGACGTTGTTGATGGACTTGTTATCACCGGACCTGCTATAGGACCCGGCAGAGAAAAAGTTTTTTGGTTCACTTCGCTTATTGAGACACCTGCCATACGTTGGTTCATCCCGCGGATGTTCAAATCTGCAAATACTGAAAAAATCCATCACAAGGAAGAATTGGAAAAGATGCTTCCGTATTGGAAGAATATTCATGTGCCCGTAATGTATTTACAAGGAGCAAAAGATAATCTCATTGACACGTCAAATGCGAGTTTTGCGAGACAGCAATTGGTAAATGCTCCCTATCTGAACATCTATTTTTTCCCCAACCGGTATCATTATCTTGCCCAGTATGAATGGCCCACGATCAAGGACAGGATCATGAAGATCTATGAAATGATCAGGAAATAAAGGCAACATTTTGTTGAATTAGGTTGTCTGTGTAAGACATCAATCGTGAGACGTGAAACGTGAATAGTGCAAATAAGTATCCGGCTTGTTTACTTGTTCCCTTTACAAATCGCGCTACAAATAACCAAAACTAATAGTATGAATACCCTTGCTGCGACCACTCAAACAAACCCATCCGCATTAAAAACCATTTTGTTTGCATGGCTTACTGCGGGCTGTCTCGATCTGCTTGGTGCCATTACTGTATATTCTCTCGTGATGCAAAGAGTGAGCACTACGCGTTTATTACAGGGAATTGCGAGAGGAGCATTGGGAAATTCGGCTTATGA
>Ga0163162_10003521_pt1 | contig 14979 bp, 18 predicted proteins | sample S55metaG_FD_115310 | JGI IMG/M metagenome (GOLD analysis project Ga0163162, IMG submission 115310) | Switchgrass rhizosphere microbial communities from Kellogg Biological Station, Michigan, USA - S5-5 metaG | ecosystem: Host-associated > Plants > Roots > Rhizosphere > Soil | place: USA...
CATCACTGCGGTTTCCGCCAAGAAGCAGCGCGAACTCGCCAAGGCGATCAAGCGCGCCCGTCATCTCGGGCTGCTTCCGTACATCGTCAAGTAAGGGAGCCGATCCATGGATGTGATCCTGCTCGAACGTGTCGAGAAGCTCGGCCAGATCGGTGACGTGGTATCGGTGAAGGCCGGTTTCGCGCGCAACTATCTTCTGCCGCGCAAGAAGGCGCTCCGCGCCAACGAAGCCAACAAGAAGGTTTTCGAAGCAAACCGTGCCCAGATCGAAGCCGACAACGCCGCGCGTCGCAAGACTGCGGAGACGGACGCCAAGACGATCGACGGCATCACGGTGACATTGATCCGTCAGGCGTCGAACACCGGCCAGCTTTACGGTTCGGTCTCTGCGCGCGATCTGACAGAGATCCTTGAGGCGGAAGGGCACAAGATCTCTCGCTCGGCGATCGTACTCGATCGTCCGATCAAGTCGATCGGCCTACACACCGTCAAGGTATCGCTGCACGCTGAAGTCGCGGTAACCGTCAAGGTCAACGTTGCCCGCTCGCCGGAAGAAGCAGATCTTCAGGCCCAAGGCGTCGATGTCATGGCATCGATGTTCGAACGCGAGGAGGCGGGCTTCACCGAAGCCTATGATCCGAACGCCGAACCCGGTACGATTGCGGGCGACGAATCCGAAGAAACCGCTGACGAAGCATCAGCCGAGGCCTGACCTCAACGTGTGATTAAAGAGCCGCCTCAAGAAACGAGGCGGCTCTTTTATGACCCTGATAAAGAGGGATTTGCAGGACCTGACACGGCTGAGAAAATGGTGTCGTTATAATCCCTGAAGGTCTGCCACGTCGTCGCTAAACGCGGTGATCGTATAAGAACTTTAGCCCCGGCACTTCGAGCAGCCCGTCCGTCGCGTTCGGGCCTGTCCCCTATGATAAGCGCCCTCTCCGGCGTGACATTTGCAAGCTCGATAAGCCGTCGCATACCGCGAGGATGTGGCTTTGGTAACCCTACATCCACATCTTGCGCGCAGCGCACGTGGTCAGCACAAAGGCCGAGAGCAGCAAGTTTTGCTGAAGCGGGATAATCAGATAGCACGCCGATCTGTTTGCCGTGCCGTTTCAATCCGCGAAACAACGTTTCTATTCCAGCATAACGGTATCTTGCCACGTGACGCAGCGGGCGATGTTCGATCCATTCTGTTATAATTGATGATAGGTGCGCCGGCGAAATACGGAGCGTAGTTGCCACGTGATCCCGCACTCTTTCTTCAAACATCCCATCGTCGGACTCGCAGAAAGCTTCATGCGTATTCCGATAGAGCTTGAGCGCAATTATCGTGGAAAGCGTTCGACGGCGGGCGGCATCGCGCAGCAGTTCAGCGGCCATGCGCAGACGGAGCGGCCGCTGCCGATAGAGCGTGCCATCAACATCGAAGACGACCAGATCTATCGCGCCCCAATCTATCTGATTGATCATGCTATCAAAATATATTGCTGGGTAGTCAAGCCGCGCAAGACTGGCATGTCGATAAGCGTCGCCATGACGAACAACATGCCTACAAACGACACGAGCAAGATCAGCACCCGCTCGCTAAACAGTTTTTCCGGCTTCTGAGCAGTCGATCCGGGCTGCATCGACAGCGCTAAATAGTGCGCGAACATCACGATGATAGCAGGCAGGGTTACGATGTATTCCACGCGATACTTGATCAGGAAGATAGCGAGAAAAAAGGTCGAAAGCAGCGCGAAAACGAAGCAGGAAACGGTGAGCGAAATATCATTATAAACTGCAAAACTCGCACGATAACGCGCTAAAAGCGCCTTGCCATGACTGGCGGTAATTTCGCGATATTCCGACAGGCGCTTGGCGGCCATCAGGAACGCACCACCGAACCAATAGGCGAGAATTATGGAAGAAGGCGGAAGCGCGGACGGATCTATAATTGCCCAGCCGATCATCAGACGCAGCGGATTGTTGATCGATTCCGAAATTACATCAAGATACGCGACATCCTTCGAGCGGAATGGCGGAACGTTGTAAATCACTCCCTGCAGCGCGAATATGCTTGCAACGAGCAACATCGTGATACTGGAGATCCATGCGAAACCCAGGCCGGTCATCACCAGTCCTGCCCACATCGTAATGATAATATTTCCGTTCAATTCCCGCTGCACGGCGCGGCGCAAACATTTGGTGGGATGGAAACGATCGAAGTCGCGATCCAGCCACTCATTGATTACGTAATTGGCCGACGCGACACACACCAGGGTGATCGCACCGAGTATCACCGAGCGACCGGATATGCCGTTGCCTACACCGCGAAGCACAATAGCGAGCACAATTCCCGGCACTACGAAAATATGCTTGGTACTGTGGTCCAGCCGAGCAATGGCGAGATAATCGCGCCATCCGGCTGCTTCAGGCTTTATTTGATGGCTGACACTCTTGATCATAGCAGTTGTCCTGGCGAGCTTGTCGCGGCGCTGGTCTTCAATTGATAAACGTCAAAAACTTCATCGCCGGTAGCTTTGTCGAGGCGGGCTATCCGGCGAGTGGCGGCCAGAAATTGCCGGGCATCCGCAGACGTAACCGAGAATGTCCAGTTATATCCTTCAGCGTAAACGCGCGGAAGAACAGCGGGATCGATGCGGTGTTGAAGAAGAATGACCACGGGGCGGGCATTTTCCTCGTGAATTTTACGAGCGGTGGCCAATATCTGCGAAAGCGTCAGATCCAGCTGTGCCTTTTTGCTGAAGACCACTACCTTGCCATAGCGATGTTCTCTTAGAAAATAGGTTGGATTATCAGCGTAATAGGGCAGTGCCTCGACTAGATAATCCGGATCGGCCACGATAGTCGCGTTGCGAAGCGCTGGCTGTTCCAGCAGCATGGCGAGATCGCGACTGCTGCTTTTTTCGCGTCCGGCAAGGCTGTCGCGTACTGCGTTCATACCCATTGGAAGCTGCAGCAGGAGCAGCAATGCAAGAAAGGCGAGCCCTACCCGCTCCAATAACTGCACACGGGGGGCGGTTAAGCCGAATGCGGCGGGCCACGCCCCTCCTCTGCCGATCCTGGCAAGCCACGCCATTGTTACGATGAACACGGGGAACATGGCGACGTGCCGATATTCTCCCGGATAAATCAGCCTGAAAAATAGCTGAAGTCCCAGCAGGACGAAAACGCCTCCAGCCAATGTGCCAGGCGCGCGGATCAGCGATGTCAGACTACCAAGGATGAGGGTGGTTATTGCAACAGGCCAGATCGCAGCCTCAACACCGGGAGGCGCCAGCTGCAAAAACGCGCTGCCTGGCGTAGAGAGCGCCGAGATTAACGCCGTAATACCAATCCCATCGCCATGAGCGATTTGCGCGGCATCGTTGATGGGTGGATAAACCGTCGCTGCACAGGCCAGCACACCAATTGCGCTGCAAGCTGTTGCTGCGAGAAACGGGCGCGATCGCAAGATCGCCTGGATACCACCTTCTGAGATCAACTCCACCAACCAGAACAACATGAACCCGGCGGCAAAGAAAATTGAATGAACATTGCTGTTGCACAGCAGAAAAATTAAAAAGGCGGGAAGCGGCAAGCCGGTTTTTCTTCGCGAAAAGCAGTGTGCCAGCACGAACAGGATCAGCATACTGATGCCATAATTGCGCGCGGAAACGGTGTACTCAAACAGGCCGAAGCCACTGAACAGCACCAAGAAGACAATCGGCAGCGGAAATGGGGATCGCAGAGTGAAAACCAGCATTGCAGATGCGCCGACCGCAAATGCCAAAACCGGGAGAATTTGAGGCACGGGAACAAGCGTGTGTGCGCCACGAAGCATCAAATACCAAAGCGCCGGATGCCCTTCTCCGTGCAGCGAACGCAGCATCGCAAAGATGGTATCTCCGTGCATAGCGATAGATAAAGCGCGAACCTCATCCCGCCACATCACATGTCCCGTTGCCAGAAGCACGACAACGGCAAGCCAGGCGCACCAGAGTATTAAACGAGCAGGAAGATCGCGCACGCCGGTTCGGGTGGCATCAAGCGGCAGCTTCAGCCCGTTTTGCGGATCAGCAGCAGTGACGAATATAGCCGCTGAGTCCATCCTGTTCGTACGAGTCCACGCTTCGGCCATTGCCGCGTACTAAACGGACATAGTTAACGACAGGTTGGCATTTGAAGCGGTCAGCCGACAATGAAGGCGAGAACAAGCAGGTCGCAATCTCATATGCCAGGCGAATGTCGATACTCGAAAGATTTAGCCGATCGATTGGCCCGTTTTAGCCCAATCCGCCATGAAACCCTCAATACCCTTGTCCGTCAGTGGATGATTGAAGAGCATCCGGATCACAGCAGGAGGCGCAGTCATGACATCTGCGCCAATCTTGGCACTTTCCAGGACGTGAATTGGATGCCGGACGCTCGCGACGAGGATTTCGGTCTGAAAGTCATAATTGTCGTAGATCTGACGGATATCGCTGATGAGTTGCATGCCATCGAAGCCGATGTCGTCATGACGCCCGACAAATGGTGAGATGAAGCTCGCGCCTGCTTTCGCGGCCAGCAATGCCTGATTTGCCGAAAAACATAGCGTAACATTGACCATTACGCCCTCGTCGGACAACTTCTTACAGGTCTTGAGACCATCGATCGTGAGCGGTACCTTGATCGCCACATTTTCCGCGATCTTCCGCAATATGGCAGCTTCCTTCATCATGGTATCGTGATCGAGCGCGACCACTTCGGCAGATACCGGCCCTTCGACCAATCCGCAAATCTCCTCGACCACTTCCAGGAATTTGCGGCCTGATTTGTGAATCAGCGAAGGGTTCGTCGTGACACCGTCCAGCAACCCGGTTGCGGCAAGGTCAGCGATTTCCCTGGTATCGGCGGTATCGACGAAGAATTTCATGGCTGCCCTTCCGGCTCTGATGATTCGCAAAACGCGGTATAGACAGTTGCGAACGATCGTCGAACAAGGACTGGCGTCAATTACCGCGTTAGTCTTCCTCAGCCAGAAAATCGCAAACACTCGTCACGAAGCGAGACCATGCACGCTCGGTTTCAAGCATGAGGTGATTGCGGCCCTCAAGTGCCACGAACCGCGCATCAGGGATTGCGGCCGCCATACTCCTGCCAGCCGAAAAGGGGATTACCGCGTCGTCGTCGACGTGCAGAACCAGTGTCGGCACCTTCACCTGCGGCAGAAGTGAACGAACGTCGATATCGGCAAACGCGTTCTGCAAACGCTCGGCGTTCTGCGGTGATGTAGTCATACGCTGCAATTCATTGAACCAATCCATCTCAAATGGCGTAGCATCAGGGAAGAATAAGGTAGTAAACATCTGGCGAAACGCGGGATTGTTCTGCCCCCACCCCTCCCGGATCAGGGTGGCCATCGCATTTCGCCGTTCAAGTTCACCGGGTAATTGGCGTACCCGCCAGCCCATGGCGTAGCCGCCGTACAGAACCAGGCGCCGCACCCTCTCCGGATGCCGCACGGCATAAGCGATCGAAACGCTTGCACCTTGCGAAACACCAAGCAGATCGAATTTTTCGAGGCCCGCCGCATCGACGACACTTTCCAGATCGTCAACAAAGGCGTCAAAGGAGATATTGGCGGCATTCCAGTCGGAAAGACCGTTGCCGCGTTCGTCGTAACGGACGAGACTATGATCTTGCATCAATATGGTGATCCAGTGCCGCCAGACCGGACTGTCCCAGTCATACTCGAGATGGTTCAGCCAATTGGCGGTCTTCACCAGCGGCCTCCCCTGGCCCACGATCGACCATGCCAGCCCTGTATTATCCGACGCCGTACAGAACCGGACATGCTGTTCGGGCAGTGGGAAGACCTCCGCCACGATCGCGGGTTCGGTAGTTTTGGCTGCGCGCAGCTCCGCTGGTACCGACGCGCCCGCTTCCTTTAGTTTGCTGAGCGCCAGTTCGCGCTGACGCGGTATTTCGTCACGCCGGCCTGCGGCTTCCAGTAACCGCAGCAGCGAAATGCGCGCGCCTGGTTCGAACGGATCCAGGCGCACCCACTCCCGCGCGAACCCCAAGGCCTCCTCCGGATCGATCTTGCTGGCGGCGAGCGCTCCGAAAATCGCGCACCGCCAACGCCGAACATCCTCCCGGTGGGCGATGCACCAGGCCTGGAACTCCTCACAGCGCGGTAGCTCCAGCCCTTCCAGAAAATCGTTGCTTGCCGAGGCGGCAGCGCGCAACCGATCAATGGAGACTGTGGCAACGTCATCGCTAATGATCGCGCGCAAAAGATGCCAATCACTCTGAATAGTTCCGGTATGAAGGCCAACAGTATCGCGGTCGGCGAAGAGTCTTTCACAGCCCGGGCTGTCAAGAATGCCGCGCAGCTTGCTCAGGCTCCAGCGCAATGCACCACGCGGATCATCTGGCACCTCCCAAAACAGCTCGCAAAGATAGTCACGCCGTACGGGCCGACCCGTTACCGCAAGAAACGCCAGCAACGCACGTGTTTTGCGGGAAGACGGCAAAGTAACGTCTGTCCCGTCGCGCCTCAATCGCATCGGTCCCAGCAAGTTAAGCTGCGCTCTGACTTCGATGTTTTCCGCTTCCATGCGTGGAAATTAGCTTAGCCGTAATAATCCCGCAATTCACACGCCATTTCCAACGCCGTTTCCATCACGCGCGGGCAATGCTTCTCCAGCAGCCGGCATCTGGGCCGGAGGACTCTTCCCAGCTCATCGCGGGCCGTACCGCAGAAACGGCGAATTTCCGTAGTTTTTATGAGACGCCTTGGGCGCTTTCGAGACCTCCCGGGACGGAGGTCTGGCTGGGGCGGGAGGATTCGAACCTCCGAATGGCGGCACCAAAAGCCGCTGCCTTACCACTTGGCGACGCCCCAACTGCGTCCAGCGGCGCCCTTATAGTCAGGATCGTCTCGCTGGGAAGCCTCGACGCACGCAAAATGCCTCGCTATCGCAAATCAGAAGGGAAGCGGCATGGCGATACTGATTACCGGCGTTGCAGGATTCATTGGTTTTCATGTTTCCAGGCAATTGCTCGGCCAGGGATATGACGTTGTCGGAATAGACAACCTCAATGACTATTACTCAGTCCAGCTCAAATCGGATCGCCTGACCCAACTGGAGAAAACAGGTGATCGCTTCCGCTTCATCAAGGTGGATTTCGCGCGGCATGAAGCATTGGAGCAGGCACTGGCGCCGTTTGACATCGACCGCATCGTCCATCTCGGCGCGCAAGCCGGCGTGCGCTATTCACTGACCAATCCACGCGCCTATGCCGAATCCAATCTGATGGGGCATCTGAACATCCTGGAACTCGCGCGGGCACGTACCGTTGAACATATGGTCTACGCATCGTCCTCCTCGGTCTACGGCGGCAATAAGACTTTGCCCTTCCGCGTAGAGGATCGGGTCGATCATCCGTTATCTCTCTATGCAGCTACCAAGAAAGCCGATGAGTTGATGAGCGAAACATACGCTCATCTGTACCGCCTGCCCCAAACCGGATTGCGTTTCTTTACGGTATACGGTCCCTGGGGAAGACCCGACATGGCGATGTGGATCTTTACGCGGAGCATTCTCGCGGGAGAGCCGATTTCCGTGTTCAACCACGGTGAGATGCGCCGGGATTTCACATATATCAACGATATCGTGGCGGGCATCATTGCCGCGCTGGAAAATCCGCCGGCTGATGACGGAAGCGTGAAAGCGGGTGGCGCCATCACGCCGCACCGGCTTTACAATATTGGAGACAACCAGGCCGAGGAACTCGGAAGAATGATCGATCTGATCGAGCAGGCTTGCGGAAAAAAAGCGGTTCGCCAGTATGAAGCGATGCAGCCGGGAGATGTTCCTGCAACCTTTGCGGACATCAGTGCCATCCAGAATGATCTTGGGTTCGCTCCGTCGACTCCAATCGACGCAGGCGTACCGCTGTTCGTTCAATGGTACCGCGATTATCATCAAGTCTGATTATGCAAGCCTCAGCCCTCTGACCGTCTGCCACGTACAAAGTCTGCATAGTCTTTCTGAATCATCCGCGTGAGACCGCCGATTTCGAAATTCCACGGCCCGGCGGACGCGACGGGCGCGATCTCGGCCGCACTGCCGGTAAGGAAAAATTGCTCGAAGTCCTCCAGTTCCTCTGGCCATATCGCGCGCTCGTAGACTTTCAGACCGCGATTGCTGGCTAGTTTGATGACGGTCTGCCGCGTTATCCCGTTGAGAAAACAGTCCGGGGCCGGCGTGTGGATCTCGCCGTCCCGAACGAAGAAAGCGTTGGCTGCGGTCGCTTCTGCGACCTGTCCGCGCCAATCAAACATCAAGGCATCATTGAAGCCTCGGTTTTCTGCGTGATGCTTCGACATGGTGGCGATCATGTAAAGCCCAGACGCCTTGGCCTGCGCCGGCGCGGTGTGTGGAGGCGGACGTCTCCAAGGGGCAATATCGAGTTTCAGACCCTTTTTGTCGCTTCCCGCAAAATAGCCGCCCCATTTCCATGCAGCAATCGCGAGATGCGGCTTTGTTTTCTGGGCGGCGACACCCATCTGCTCGGATCCGCGCCACGCAACCGGGCGCACATAGCAATCGGTCAGCCCATTCGCCCTGACGACTTCGTTGCAGGCCACGTCGATGTGGGAAACGTTCCACGGCAGATTGAAGCCAAGCATGGCGGCGCTGTCGATGAGTCGCTGGCTATGACGGGAAAGTTCGAAGATTTCGCCGTCGTAACAGCGCTCCCCCTCAAATACGGAAGAGGCATAATGTAAAGCGTGGCTCAGCACGTGAATATTGGCCTCGCGCCATGGGACAAGGCTTCCGTCCAGCCAGATCCAGCCATCACGATCGGCAAAATTCTCTTCCGGAGGCATCTGATTCCCCGTGATTATTGCGTGGCATGTCCGCATCACTTCGATATGGACGTGCGCACGGTGTAGGATTATCACAAGAATAGGTCAACATGGCTGTCCCTTCTGCTTCTCCCCTCTTTTTACGCGAACCGGAAATTCGCCGCGGCATGGAATTGCTTTATTTCGGCTACAGTCATTTCAGCCGGGCAATAGAGGCGGTACTTGAAAAACTGGAGTTGGGGCGCGCGCATCAAAGAGCATTGTATTTTATCGCGCGGCAGCCGGACCTGCCCGTTGGTGAACTGCTCGAAATCCTGAACATCACCAAACAATCGCTCGGCCGGGTGTTGAATGAGATGACTGCCCGCGGGCTATTGGAAATACGGCCAGGCGAGCGGGACCGGCGGCAACGGCTGTTGCGGCTTTCTCCTGCCGGTGCAAAGCTGGAGGCCGAGTTGTTTGAGGTGCTTCGCGATCAGATGGCGACAGCCTATGCCGAAGCTGGACAGGGTTCGGTAACCGGGTTTTGGCAGGTGCTGGAGGGATTGATCCCTACAAAAAATCGCGAACTGATCGGCAAACTCGGGAATAGCAGGGAAAGCTAGCTTCTCGCCGCTGCTGCAAGCTCCGCATTACGCCTGGCAGCAGCAGAAAGCGTACGCGCAATCAGATTTTTGAGTGCCCGTTCCCCATCCAGTACGTTCAATCCTTCGCGTGTGGTGCCGCCCGGACTGGCGACACGATCGGCGAGAACAGCGGGATCTTCACTCGATTGCGCGGCAAGCTGCGCCGCGCCTTCGACAGTGGCACGCGCAAGACGCAGAGCCTGTTCGGCAGGAAGGCCTAATGTCGCACCCGCCTCCGCCATCGCTTCGATAAAACGGAAGACAAATCCGGGGCCGCTGCCCGAAAGCGCGGTCACCGCGTCGAACAACCCTTCATCCTCGATCCACTCTACAAGACCAAGTGGCGCGACCAGCGCACTAGCAGTTTTCCTGACTGCGGCATCGTCGTCCGGAGAATATAGAACGGTAACGCCTTTACCGATGGAAACGGGAAGATTTGGCATCGCCCGTACAACATGCTGCGCAGCAAAGGCTGGTTTCAGCACCGTTACTTCCACGCCGGCCAGGATGGAAAGAACGACACGTGGCGCGCCTGAACGGGCACGATACTGCTCGGAAACACCGACCAATTGTTGTGGCTTTACCGCCAGCACGAGTGTTTCAGGCGAAGCATCCCTGGGAAATTCGCGAGCCCAATTTATGCCGGCCGGTAAATCTTCCACCATCGGATCTATGACGCTTATCGTGGCAGGATCGATTCCGTCAGCAATCCATCCACGCAGCATCGCGCCACCCATATTGCCTGCACCGACCAGCCAAAGCTCGTCGCTCATGCCTCGCCTTGCGTTTCGATAAGAGCAGCGGCGATGGCCTCTGACGGGGTTTTGTCCGCCCACAGGACGAACTGGAAGACGGGATAGAATCGTTCGCACTCGTCAATTGCGGCTTCAATGAGCGTTTCGGCCTGCTCCAGCGTAAGCTGGGCATCCCCTGTGCTGTCCAGCAATGCGGCGTGGCGGAACAACAATACACCGGAACTGGCCCACATCTCGAAGTGACCGATCCAAAGCTGCTCGTTGATCAGGCCCAGGGTTTCGTAAATCAGCGTACGCTTGTCGGCTGGAACACGGATATCCGGCAACGCCAGGAACTGAAGGACGCGATCCTCCTCACGCCAGACCGCGCGCAACTCATATTGGGTCCAGCTACCCTGGTAATTGGCGAGGATTTCCTCGTCCCCACTGCGCTCGTAGGACCAGCCATGCGCTTCGAAATACTGCTCGAGCATATCGATCGGCGCATTGGCCTCGCGCGCGGCTTCGTAATAGTCATCTACAGTCAAGAGGCGACCCCCGTTTCCTTGTTCGCGCACCGTGCCGACGCGCAATCACGCGCGCAAGCAAGCTCGAGAGCCGGCGGGAAGAAAATTGTGGACGAATCGCAGATATTACGCCCTCGTTCTCTAACGGGCAGCAGGACTTTTGGCCTTTATTTCTGCTAGTTCGGTCTTGAGACGGTCTACTTCTTCGCGCGCTTCCAGCGCAATTGCCTTGACGGTCTCAAACTCCTCACGGCTCACGAAATCAGCGCCTCCGATCCATTCCTTTGCGCGTTCACGTACGGAAGTCTCTGCCTCACGGCCCATGCCGGCGAGCGTCCCGGCGGCACCGTTCATGAATTTCACGAAGTCGTCGAATAATTTGTTTTCAGACTGCACGGGAGCCTCCAGTGTTACGGTCAAAGCGTTATTTGGGTAGCGCTACGGCCCGGCACAAGCGTTTCAGCATCAGGGTTGAGCTGCATTATCTCGAAATTCAGGAACCCCGCATAAATCAGCCACAGGAGGTAGGGCAGCAGCAAAAGACCCGCGATGGACCGTATACGCGCAAACAAGGCGGATGTAATAGCGGCTAGCACGAACAGCACTACGATAACCGCAAAGCCAGCCACGACCTTATGTGCGGCAAAGAATATCGGAGACCAGGCCAGGTTAAGCGCAAACTGAGCAGCGAAGAATGCCAACGCCATGCCCCTACCCCGTGCGCCACGCGCGCCGATGATCATCGCGACGGAAAGTCCCATCAGCACATAAAGAACCGTCCAGATCACCCCGAACGCCCAACCCGGCGGCATGAGATCGGGCTTTTGCAAAGCATCAAACCACAGATTCCCGGCAGCTGGCCCGGACAGTTGCCTGCTGGCGATGCCCAACAGCACCACCAATGGTACGGTCACCAATGCCCAACGCACGAACGCCATACGCAACTGCGATGGGGAAGCCAATTCGCCCATAAACTCTACCTCAAGCGCTTATCCGCTATGGCGACTGGCCGATAAGGGAGCCGAATGCAATCTTCTATCAACCGAAATGCCGAGAATTATGGCGTTTCCGTGCTATCCTCCACCGCCGCAATGGTCTGCTTCCTCGCAGCAATTAGAAATTCTATATTGCCTTCCGGACCCTTGATCGGGCTTTCCATAACCATTTCGACTGACCAGCCTGCACCTTGGATCCAATTGTGCACTTCATCACAAACGCGTTGATGCACCACGGGATCGCGAACGACACCGCCCTTACCTACCTCGGCAGCACCAGCTTCGAACTGCGGCTTGATCAGGGCTATGAGACGCCCCGCCCCTGTTGCAAACTGCAGCGGCACGGATAATACCTTTGCCAGGCCGATGAAACTTGCATCGCAGACGATCACGTCCACCGCTTCGGGCACATGGTTCGGCGTAAGATCGCGCGCATTGGTTTGCTCATGAACGATCACCCGCTCGTCCTGGCGCAATTTCCACGCGAGTTGGTTGGTCCCGACATCGATGGCGTAAACCTTGGCCGCGCCGTTGGTTAGCAAGACGTCCGTGAACCCGCCTGTCGAAGAGCCGACGTCCATTGCGACTACCCCCGCCACATCCCAGCCCAGCACTTTCAACGCGTGAGCGAGCTTGACCCCACCGCGCGAAACCCAAGGATGATCCTTGCCCTTCAGCGCCAGCGGAGCATCCAGGAGAAGCTGGTCACCGGCCTTTTCAATCCTGCGGTCGCCACTATAAGCAAGGCCGGCAAGAATGACTGCCTGAGCCCGACTTCGGCTTTGGACGAGCCCCCGTTCGACCAGCATCTGATCGGCGCGCATCTTCTTAGACATTGTCAGGCAGCGCGCGCCAACAGCGCGCCTCGACGAGACGCAGCAAGATCGTTGTAGTTTAGGCGGTTTAGGGTTGCCATTGCGTTTCTCAACCTCTGCCGATGACACGGCAAAACGCAAGCGAAACCAAGGAACATCTCTACGCTTCGTTGTGCGACAAGCCGCCGGTGGAGGCCAGGCGATAGGGCGAAGCGGTTGCGGGGGTTACCTGATAGCCAGGCCGGCGGGCAGCGTAGAGGCGCGCCTTCGCGACGCGGGTGATGCAGACGCTGTCGGACTGGTTACCGCCAAGACAGTGATATGCCTGTTCGTCTTCGCCGACGTACAGGGCGACATGGCCCCCGCCGTTGCGACGGAAAACCAGTACGTCGCCTAGCGACGGCGTTGTCGTAGCCTCGCCGAATCGGGTCCAGCTCAGTGCCCACAAGGGCTGCGACGGCACCTGCTTGCCAGCGCGCTTCGCAACGACGGCCATGAACAGACCACACCAGGGCACGTCATCGGCATGATAAAGACGCAAAACGTCCGCGCCTATCTCCTCGGCCCAGCCCAGAATAACTGGATTGTCGGTGGCGCCTTGCGCCTCAAGCACGCCGTATTCCTTCAGTGCCTGGGCTATCATTCGTGGCAGTGGCTGCAAGGTTTTGAGCCACATGTAAGCTGTAGGAATGTTGGACATATTCGCGCTCCTTCAATCGAGAGCGCCAAGGCGAGCCGCGGCTGCGAGCTTAGACGCGGGGACGAGATGTAGGACAGCTTTATTGTCGGCCGGCGCGCATTCGCTATAAGATTCCGGGATGCAGAATATGGTTTTTCCGCTTGCAGCCCCGACCGTACCGATCGCAGGTTCGCCGTTTTGCTTTCCGGTACGCCGCATCTGGTGCGTCGGTCGGAACTACCCCGATCACGCGCGGGAAATGGGGCACGATCCTGATCGCGAGCCACCCTTTTTCTTTGCCAAGCCGGCCGATGCGGTCGTGCCGGGCGGGGGCGTCCTCCCTTTTCCGACCGCCACCGAAGATCTGCATCATGAAGTGGAACTGGTCGTAGCGATCGGAAAGAATGGCGCGAATATCGATGCCAGCGAAGCACTCGATCATATCCTCGGTTACGCAGTCGGCCTGGACATGACACGGCGTGACCTGCAGGCTGAAGCCAAGGCGGAGGCCCGCCCATGGACATTCGCCAAGGGTTTCGATCAGTCCTGTCCAATATCCGAAATCCGCGCCGTCGCGGAAATCGGTCATCTTGATCATGGCGCGCTGACGCTTTCCATCGACGGCACGATACGGCAGAGCGGCGACATTCGCGACATGATCTGGCCCGTTCCTGATGCGATCGCCTACCTCTCCCGGTTCGTTGCTCTGGCGCAAGGTGACCTTATAATGACCGGAACGCCCGCTGGCGTCGGCCCGGTAAAACGCGGCGAAACGATGACAGCGCAATGCGAAGGCGTCGGCCAGCTAGGTGTCCTCTATCGTTAGGCGTAACCATTCGGGCACCGTAACTCGACGCCCTGGCGGCGCCGAGTCCAATGACGCCCACCTTGACGCGCCCGCCGCGCAGCCATAAGGCACCGCCTTCGCGCGACGGCCCCTTCGTCTAGCGGTCCAGGACGTCGCCCTCTCACGGCGAAAACACGGGTTCGAGACCCGTAGGAGTCACCAAAATCCTCTCCCAGAGGGTTTCAGAAGGTGCCGGAAACGGCGGATTTCTGCGGTTTTTCGTGGTATAGGTATCCCATACGGAGCGGTCTCGGACCACCGGATACCAACATGTTGATGGTATGTCCGATGGTAGCGCGGCCCTCCCCAAAAGGAGATACCATCATGGTGCTCACCGCCGCTGCGATCAAAAATGCCAAGGGCCGGACGAAGGCCTATAAACTCACCGATAGCGATGGCCTGTTTCTCTATGTACGCCCAACGGTGGGCGCTACTGGCGGATGAATTACCGCCATATGGGCAAGCAGAAGACGCTGGCCTTCGGGGTCTATCCCGACACCGGCCTTGCCGACGCCCGCGAGCAGCGCGACGCCGCCCGCAAGGTGCTGGCGAAGAGCGACGACCCTGCCGAGAAGATCAAGATGGATCGCATCGCCGCCACCGTAGCCGCGTCCAACAGCTTCAAGGCCGTGGCCGACGAATGGCTGGTGAAGGTCGAACGCTCCTTCGGATGGATGATATGGGCTTTCAGTTTTGAGAAGGCCATCTCGCTCGGGTTCAAGTCGGGGCTGTATGGCGGGAGGAAGAGGAACCAGGCGCCACGCTGTTTGAGGAGCTGCCTGGCCTTTCGCTCTTATGGCTCGGCAGGTTATCGAGGATCACGACGTCGCCCGGATCGAGTGTCGGCGCGAGCTGGGTTTCGACGTAGATCTCCAAGATCTCCTTGGTCATCGGCCGGTCGATGATCC
>Ga0163162_10003528_pt1 | contig 14966 bp, 15 predicted proteins | sample S55metaG_FD_115310 | JGI IMG/M metagenome (GOLD analysis project Ga0163162, IMG submission 115310) | Switchgrass rhizosphere microbial communities from Kellogg Biological Station, Michigan, USA - S5-5 metaG | ecosystem: Host-associated > Plants > Roots > Rhizosphere > Soil | place: USA...
GAGTGCTGTCGATTGTACCCAGTATCCTTTTTGCAACGGTTTATACCACCGTTCATTTGGGTGAAACCCAGCTGGGATGGACATTGTACGCCGGCTATGCGACACTACAAATGATAGAGGTGATTTGGGGAATATACCTTTATAAGGACTGGAAGAAAATCAACGCAAAAAAGACGGTTGCGTAGATAAGCGATTCGTCAGGGAAACTAGTAACATTGGGAGGAGTCGTGCTATTTTCGAGTACGAATAATTTTGATTCGATAAATTAATCAGGATGCAAAGAATACACTACGCACTATATCTTATTCCACCACGGCCAACATTCATGCAAGACACGACTGATGCGGAACGCAGCATCATGCAACAACATGTTGCATATTGGATGGAGTACATGAATAAAGGAATGGTTCTTGCTTTCGGACCGGTTCTTGATCCAAAAGGTGGTTATGGTTTAGGAATAGTTGAAGTGGAGGATGAACAACAAGTGCAAGAATTGATTGCCAACGACCCTGCGAACGGATTGAATAAGTATGAATACTATTTGATGAAAGCGATAACGCCAAAAAAATAGAAGTCGACATTGAAAAAACCCGTATCTAAGAAAGACGGTTTAATGTACAATTCCACATATCATGAATAAAGAAAGAATATATGCGCTTTTATTTGCAACTGTCTATCCGCTATATATTAAGAAAGCGGAGAGAAAGGGGCGTACCAAAGAAGAGGTAGACACCGTTATCTTTTGGTTGACGGGATATGATAAGAAGACATTGCAGAATCAAATTGACAAGAAAAATAATTTTGAAACCTTTTTTGCCGAAGCACCGCAGATGAATCCAAATGCTTCTAAAATCACTGGCATAATCTGCGGATATCGGGTGGAAGAAATCGAAGACAAAGTCATTCAACAGATGCGGTACCTGGATAAGCTGGTAGATGAATTGGCAAAGGGAAAAGCAATGGAGAAAATATTGAGGAAGTGAGAGTGAACACCCCACATATTAATGCCTTGGTATGAAAATAAACTTATTTTGCAGCCTTCTATCCTCGTTCGTATTGCTTTGTTGCTCATCCGATGGCGCTTCAGTGACAAGTAATTCCAACGGACAAAAAGTAAAAATGTCTTCAACGGTTCTAAAAATTATTTCCACCATCCCAACTTACGTTCCAAACAAGTCGGAACGGGAAAATGCCGAAATATTCCTGGAGAAGATGTATGACAAAACGGACATTGAATTGCAATCATCCGAGACAGTCGAATTTGTTGATCAGGGAGAGAATTTCGATAGCGTATCCTGCAATTTGTGCGGGCATAAATTCGAAATGGAAGTTTGGCAAACCCTGATGGACAAAGCCCATGATCAAAAATTTAGTGAATTGAGGTTTGTAACCCCCTGTTGCAATAAAAACACATCGTTAAACGATTTGATTTATGTATCACCGGCTGGATTCGCCAAATTCACAATTACGATAGCAGATCCAAAAAGTGAAATGGATCAGAAGTCAACGACAGAACTGGAGCGGATTTTGAACACGAAGGTAAAAAGCTTTTGGGCGCACTATTGATATTCCGTTTAATTGACCAATGGACCATCAAATCGGAGAAAGAGAGGCAGGTAGCCTGGCATTGGAGCCGGGTAGTATTAAGCCGATCAAAATAATTATTTTTCCAGCGAAGGCTGCAGCACGAACAATGATCACGAATGGTACGGAAACCAGTTTTATTGGCATTGATAGCCTTTACAATATTTGGTTGCGGCAATTCGGGGTCTGAAACTATCAGCTTGCACTTTGAAAAAGATTTAATACCGGAGGGGATTGCTATTGATGCAAAATCGGGTCGGGTATTTTTAAGCAGTCTCAGGAAAAACAAAATTGTTACAAGCGATATCACCGGAAACAGTCCGGCTAATTTTATTGAAACTGGTCAGGATGGGTATTTGTCCGGCTTTGGAATGATCATCAAAGGTGATACCCTATATGCCCTCAGCAATAGCCTGAAAAAGATAGACAACTCCTCCGTTTTTCTGCTGCTAAATAAAAGAACCGGCCAATTGATAGATAAATATGAGGTCAGTATCCCGCCGTATGGCTATCTGAATGATTTAGCGATCAGTTCCAACAACGAAATCTTTATCACGGATTCAGAAAGCAGCAGGGTGTATAGAATAAAAAGGCCGGGCACAAACCTGGAGGTTTACCTCGACACCACAGCAGTGCTACACTCCAACGGGATCGCAATTTCCGATGATAATACAAAGCTTTATTTGGCTTCTGAAAAGGGTATCAGGATTGTGGATATTCCGACGAAGACAATCCTCAATCTCCCCAATCCGGAATCTTCAGGTATAGATGGCATGAAGTTCTATCAAAACAGTTTAATCGGTATTGTCGCGCAGGGAGTCTTTAGATTCTACTTAAATGAAAAAGGCACCGAAATTGAAAGCAGGAAGGAACTTATCCATTTTGACAATACATTCAAATCACCCACCACTTTTGCCATATTGAGCGATTCAATATGCTTCATCAGGAATACCCAATTGGATAATTTTAACGATAGCACCAACGAAGTGATGGATAAGACCAAGTTAGAATCACTTATTTTATTGAAAAAGAAAATTGAGTGATTTTCGCGACTATTTTCCACCACCGGGATAAGTGACTACCCGCAGACGCGCGAAATATCCTATTCTTCTTAAATGGCTGTCCGGTCGACAAATGAATCGATTCCACAAACCGGGTATAAACGCCAACTTACATTCATGGAACCTGAAATCGCCTGTTTTCACTTTGAAAACGGAACCGTAATGCAGTAACTTAGGAGTAGATCCTGTTTGGAATCCTGATTTCCGGGTTCCCACCTTTTCCTGTTCCTCTAAACAAGCATTTTCATACGCTCCATATTCTACGCTTTACCGCTTTCCTCCCGTGATTGCGAAAAATCTGGCCAAATGCCTACGCTGTATTGCGATCAATTCCAATATCGTCTCCACTTAGTCTGAATTCTTTTTAGTTCGATCTTTTTAAACCTTATATATGAAAAAGAGCCGGTTATTGCTTTCAGCTCTCATCTTGCTGGCGACTGGGCTGCAAGTGCCAGGACAAGTTCCTTTTTACCCCCGCCCCAAAATTGACAATGACAAGGTTTTTAATAAGCACGCCCCCATATCACAAATGGGCAAAACCAATCGAAGGGGAAACGGTGGTCATCCGACAGTTGATTTTTCCTCTTCCAGGGGGATTTCACCGTCGGGGTTTTTCAGTGAGAGTCGGTCCTTGCCTCGCAGTGCCAGTTCATATCTTCATGCCAACAATAATCCAGCTGTGTTCAGTGACGAAAGAATTGCCACTAGCCGGTTTCATTTGGCGAAGGATATCAATACCTCCACGCCTGGGAGTTACCCCGGTAATGACAATATCTATGACGATGCGCCGGTTTTCCCCCAGCTGAATGGAGTTGTTTATTTTTCTGCAGATGATGGTATTCATGGAATGGAATTGTGGCGAAGCGATGGCACCAGTGGGGGTACAAATTTGGTGGCAGATGTTTTGCCCGGAATTGCCAGTTCAGATCCCCGGTCTATTACACTTGCCCTTGGCAAACTATTCTTTAGCGCCTACACTGATCCGCAAGGAGGCTGGGAACCCTGGGTCTCCGATGGAACAGCTGCCGGTACGACTCGCCTGATCGGTATTGACGCATCGATAAACCATGATACACCCGAAGGGTTTGCGGTTGTTCAGGACAAAATTTATATAATCACAAATAGTTTCATACCACCGCAAAGCACGCTGTTCATTACCGACGGCACGCCCGGCGGCACATCACTTCTATATGACTTTGTTTCCAATGGCTATGGCCGGGGATTGATAACAGATCCTGTGGCTGCCAATGGACTCCTGTTTTTTGTAGCCTCATTGCCCGCCTATGGAGATACATTTTGGCGAAGTGATGGCACGCCTTCAGGCACCTTCATGGTGAAGGATTTCGGATCCGACGAAAGCGAATTTTATAGTCCTCTCCAAATGACGAGCTATAATAATAAATTGTATTTCTCAGGAGATGACGGTGATGGCGATGGTCGAAGGCTATGGTATTCAGATGGCACCCTGGAGGGCACAAGCAAAGCTTTCAATCCGGGCAATGTTTACTTTCCTGAGCGGGTCGGTGTTCGGAGAAATGAGCCCCTGGCTGTTTTGAACGGGGTGCTTTATTTTTCCGGGTTCACGGATACAGATGGCGGCGGACTTTACAAATTTGATGCATCCAACAATGATGGCGTAACACTGGTAAAAGACCTGACGACTGAACCTGAAATTGATTTCATAGCTGGCGAAGAGTTTAAGGCAACCAATAACAGCATTTATTTTAAGGTGATCAGTTTCACTTTAGGAGTACACGAACAATTGTGGGTTTCGAACGGCACGGAAAGTAGTACCCAATTGATTGAAACTTTTGAAGTGGGCGAATCCGCTTTTAATTTCTATGGTATTAACGGGAAATTGTTTTTTACAGAGTTTGATCCGGCAAATGGACTGGAACCATGGACCAGCGATGGCACGCCCGGCGGCACTTCCCGGTTAAAAGATATTTTCAAAGGCACCGCTTCGTCCATGTTCTCCACACCTACCTTTTTTACGTTTTACAACGGAAAAGTGTTGTTTGATGCGGACAATGGAACGCTCGGGCCGGAGCTTTGGATCACGGATGGAACTGAAGCAGGTACCTTGCCAGTAAAGGACATCAATAATAGTACAACGGTTGGGTCTGAAGCAGGCCTTTCTATCAAGGGCATCGTCTCCAATGGCAAATCAGTATTGTTTGGCGCGTATGAGCCCGAACATGGAAATGAGTTATATAAGTCAAATGGCACCGAAGCGGGAACAATGCTTATCAATGATATTGTTCCGGGAAACGATGGATCATACCCTTACATGTTTAGGCATAAAAATGATTTCGATTATTTTGCTGTTGAAACGCCAACACAAATCATCATTTATAAATCCGACGGCACCGGTCAGGTTCTGCAACAAGTAAGCGGTGCGCTTTACTGGGATCCTTATTTTCTCGAAGGTTTCCAGGTCACTGACCATGGAATTACACTATATATTTTCAGGAACCGCTACTCAGGTTTTATGGAATTGTGGAGAAGTGACGGTACTGAAAGCGGCACTTATTCATTGTCAACAAACCTTACGCTAAACTATGGCGATTATATTGTGATGGTGGGGGATAAAGGATTCTTTACAGCTGATGATGGAACGAACGGACCACAGTTATGGATCACAGATGGAACAGTGCCAGGCACCAAAATAGTAAAAAATATCAATCCCGGCGGATCTGGCGCTTATCCTTATAGCCTGTTTGTTTACAAAAATGAGGTTTATTTCGGAGCCTATGATGGAACATCGCCTTACTATTCATTTTGGAAATCGAATGGCACTGAAGCAGGAACTGTGAAAATCAAAGATATCACGCCCGCATTTTGGGATTATCACAGCAACCTGTTTGCACAATACGATTTACAGTATTTCTGCATTTCCGGTGATGAGTTGTTTTTTAGTGCAGCAGATTTTAATAATAACCCCAACAATGGAGCAGAATTGTGGAAGACCAACGGACTTCCGCTATATACAACACAGGTGAAAAATATAAATCCTTTTGCCGGCTCGGGTCCAACTAACCTGGTTGATGTGGACGGAACCCTTTATTTCATGGCCAATGACGGGACGCACGGCATGGAGCCCTGGCTAAGCAATGGAAAGGAAAATGGTACGAAACTGGTGGCAGATGTCACACCAGGAAATGTGGGAAGTGTAGTGGACAATCTGGTAAGCGCAGGGGGAAAACTATTTTTTGTAAAAGACAACGGTGAGAACCCTGCTTTATGGTCTGCTGAGGGAGTTGGAAAAGCGAGCCGTGTGCTAGATCCCGGGTTAAATAACCTTCAGTATATCCAGGCACTCACCACAGTGGGTAACCAGTTATTTTTCAGTGCGCGCTCCCCAAAATTTGGCGACGAACTGTTTGTCGGTTTTGTTGACAAGACACGACGAAATGATCCCTTCTTCAGGGTTGTGGGGGAGAGCGGGGTTGCGAACAAAAAGAATTTGAAATTCGGGGCCACCTTATATCCGAATCCATCCGACGGCCCTGTGTCACTTTTGCTTTCCGGACCCGCAAGTTCCGCATTGGTATCTATTACAGGGGCGGAGGGTCAGGTACTGTGGCAAAAGAAAGTGAATGGAAATTCCACAACAAGGCTGCCTGCGGAAAAACTCAGCTCTGGCGTCTACATGGTTTTGATAAAAAGTGGGGAAGAGCAGAAGATTCTAAAATTGGTTAGGCCATAATAAGCACCGGGTCATCAAAAATAGCAGATCATCATTTTGCACACCATCGTATTCGATGATGTGCAAGATGAATGGTCGGCAATGATGTTCTATCGAATAATCATGGTCACACTAAATTGGATTTATCCGGGGTTAAAAAATCAAATGGATTCGGCCACATACCAAACCATGGCTGCGATAACCAAAAGGGTTAATACCGCGACGACTCCAAATAAGACATTTCCAAGCACCTTACTGTCATGTGTTTTTTTGACATCAGGCTGTATGATTTCTATTTTTTCAATACTTGCAATGGGCAAACTGAAGGCTTTACTGGTACTGTCCTTTACCAGGGGCATATTGGTATACAGGTGAACTTCACTAAGGATCTTGGTGGCATCTGATTTCTCATATTCAAAATGTTTCTTTGGCGCGTATAAATACAACTGGTGATCCGTCCCCACTTCCTTCAATTTGCCGGTGAGGGAGTTATTGGTATCATCCAGGACCAGGTCGGCAAACTCGGCATTTTGCGAACCATTTCGAACAATGATATATTTCGTGGAAAGCATATCATGCAAAAGCTTTTTTGTGGAGTCAATGGAATTGGTGTTTGCGGTTACTGGCATGAAGAATTTATTGCAGGATAATAGCACTCCGGCCACAATAAATACGGTAGATAGCAGTAGCAGTTTTCTCATGGTTTAATGATTTTGGGGATAAAAGATATCGTTCAAACAATCACAAGCAGATTGATGTGCTACAAAGGTTGCAAACTAACCAGGCAGGATAGGGATGTTAGGAAGGTAGTTTAATCGCTGATACAGGTAAACAAAGTGGAAGATGGTACAGAGCTGCGGCGGATAGACTGGTTTAACAAGATAATACAATATGTGGCTTTTTTAGCATCGATTAAACCTGCATGGTTTGAGTTGGCCGAATACTTCTGCAATCCTTTTCTTTCAGCCATTATCAGATTAGACGGGAGGGTTTCCTTAGCTGACCATTGTTTAGTAGATTCACAAATTGGCTGGACAAGATCCTGACTACAATGAATAGAAAAATATTTTCACCCTTCTTTTTGGCCATATTTCTTTTAACGGTCTGGTGCGGGCATGCCAGGGCCCAGGAAAACAGTTTAAAAATAGCTGGGATTCCCCATCAATTGGCCTGGGAAAACCAGCCCTTGAAATTTTCAATTAAAGATGATGCACTGACCATCGTAGCAGGACGGGAGACGGACATGTTTAGGGACCCGAACGTCACTTACAATACCGACAATGCGCCCAAGCTATTATTCAAAGCAGATTCAAATTTCATTCTTTCAGTCGCCATTGAACACGCCTTTGCGCACAAATGGGATGGCGGTGCGATTGTCATTAAGCAGGATAGTTTGAATTGGATTAAATTTTGTTTTGAAAAAGATTATACCGGCGCAAGGAGGGTGGTAAGTGTTGTCACAAAAGATATTTCAGATGATTGCAATTCAGTGGAGATAAGCAACAACAAGGTATATTACAAAGTGGCGAAAGCGGGCAATGTGATCACCCTTTATTATTCCAGTGACAATAAAAAATGGTTCCTGATCAGGCACCTGCAATTCAATACCAACAAGGCATTGCAGGTTGGATTCCTGGCCCAGTCACCCACGGGTGACCGATGCGAAGTGAAGTTTTCACAAATTCGCTACCAGGTGAGGAAAATCAAAGACCCTTATCTTGGGGAATAGACTAATTAGACTTTGCTTAGTTGTAATCTGGTTTTAGCATTACACCAAGTTTCTGACCTTAAGGAACATTTCTTAAAATTTCTCAATTTCTGCATGGCAGGTAGTGGAGCACAGTGGCATGTCCCCCACATCCCATCCGCCGATGCTCATTAACTCCAAGCGGGAGCTTCAGTCGCAACATTTATTTTTCTTGAATTTTGTTTTCAGTTCCCTGCAATTCCGCATCAGGCATATTCTCTCCGACCCAATTTTTCGAATAGGCCGGATTCCAATTGTGTTTCCATCTCCGGTGGCTCCATAACCACATTTCAGGATTCAGGCGAATGACTTTCTCCATGTAACGGGCATATAACAAAGTCAGTTCTCCTTCTTTCAGTGCGCCAGGATTTTCGCATACCACTTCTAAATGACTACGATAATAGCCACGCCTGGGTTTTACAATATGCGTAAACAAAACCGGGAGGTTGCCCGCCCTGGCACCCTTTTCCGGACCCGATACAAAACCCGTGGGTCTGCCGAAAAAATTCGTCCAGTACGCGTTATTGAGGTTGCTGGGACTCTGATCCGCAACAAGTCCCAGCAGATACCTGGTATCTTTAAACGCTTCCATGGATTTGCGCATATCGGTCGCGATAATAAATTTGCTTCCGTGTCTGACCCGCAAATTATGCATCAATTTTTCCAGCGCCGCACTACTGATAGGCTGGTACACCACCAGCACCTGGTATTTTGTGTTGCCGCTTAACACATGATGACCCCATTCCCAGTTAAAGGTATGTCCCAAGTGGAGCTGGCAATTTTTACCAGTTTCATACAATGGTTCCAGCACTTCCCAATTTGCGCTTACTCTTTTTTCCAGGAATTTGCTGGAAGCGGTTACCAGTTTAATGGTTTCTATAAATGAATCGAGCAAATTCTTGTAGAACGCCTTGGCTATCTTAACCCGTTCCTCATTCGATTTCTCGGGGAAGGCTATTTCCAGGTTGTCCATCACTATTTTTTTCCGGTAGCCAATTACATAATACACAATGAGGTATATGCCGTCAGAAAGGATATACAATATCCGCATCGGCAAAAGGGAAAGCAGGTAAAACAAACTGTATAAAACCCAATACATAATGCTCGAATATACCTTTTTACTGTTTCTAATCCCAATTCCTGCTGCAGCACGTCGCCCCATTCTAAGGCAAATTTTCCTACATTCAAGTATAAATAGCTTTCAGCCTTTCTGGAAACCCATTTCGATTTGATGGCGACGCCGGATTACAAAGAGATGAGGTAATTGATACAAAAATACATGACCGTTGTAATATCGACATACACAACCCATAGATATGATTAGTACAAAGGTTCAGGAAGAAACCAGGTTGAACGAAACGGCCAGGTTAGAAGCATTCAGCGATGGGGTTTTTGCAATTGCCATTACCCTACTGGTGTTGGAATTGATTCAAATTCTGCATATTCAAAGAACTGAAAGTCTTCTTGAATTCTGCCTTCAACACTGGCAACCATTTTTTGCATTTTTAATAGGCTTTCTTACCATCCTCATCTGCTGGATAAACCACCACCATGTATTTACATTTATTGAAAAGACCGATAGCAAACTGCCCTGGGTAAATGGTTTTGTATTGCTCATGATTACATTCACCCCATTTCCCACGGCCGTTCTGGCGGAATTCCTGGAAACTGAAGGCAGGTTTGCTGCCGCGATTTTTGGATTCAATTATTTTATGATTGCGATCGCCTCGTACTGGCTTTGTGCTTATTCATACAACAAGAGGCTCGTTCACAACGAAGACAGGAATGTTTTCCATTGTATCAAACTTACCTATGGTTACAGCATCATTTACACTTTCGTCGCATTCATCATTTGCTTCATTTCCATACCCGTTGCGATTGTTCTTTATTTGCTATTGTTTTGCATATTTGCATTCCCCAAAGAATTTGCTATAAGACTCATGGAAAGAAAACAGAAAAAATTGAAGCGTATTCCCGCAAAAAAAGATTGAAAACAATAACACATCCCGCGATATGAATAAAATTCTTCTAAATCTCATTTTTGCATTTGGCCTTTTTGTTGCAACAAATTCCTTCGCACAATCTGACAGTATTGTTTTGAAGGACCTGGCATGGGACAATGCTTCTCCCGCCGGCTCAACTGAACTATTTATTCCCTCTGGAAACTCGCTCCTGGCTGGATTCATTTACAGGGCTAACGGCTCGCAAAAACATCCCACCTTGTTGCTTCTGCATGGATTTCCGGGTAATGAACGCAATCTTGATTTGGCCCAGGTTGTAAGAGCCCATGGTTGGAATGTCATCTATTTCGATTATCGCGGCTCATGGGCAAGCCAGGGCAAATTTGGTTTTAAGAATTGCGTGGAAGATGTGGTGAATGTCGTTTCCTTTTGCAGGAAATACCAGGACTCATTAAAAATTGATGCGACCAATATTGTGCTATTTGGCCATAGTATGGGAGGTTGGGTCTGCCTGAAAGCATTGCAGGAATTGCCTTCTGTTAAAAAGGGATTTGCATTGTCAACCTGGAATATTGCCGCGGATTTTAACGATGTTCAATCAGAAAAGGATCTGCAAAAGCTCGGTAAAAGCCCAAATGCCGGCAAGTATTTTGTACTAAATTCTTCCTTTATGGAAATGTTTGATCCTGTTGTTCAGAATCACAATTATTTTGATTTGGCGAAAGACGGGAAAGCGCTGGCAAATAAGCAAATCATCATGCTGGATGAACATGGCAAGAATAAGCAACTGGCGGAAACTTTAAAAGGCGATAACAAATCGGATTTAGAGTATGAAGTTTGGCAGACTGATCACTCATTTACGAATAAAAGGGTTTCGCTGATCAATAAGGTCCTTGCATTTCTTGACCGATAAGGCGGCCAAAGATTAATTCATAAGCAATAAAACCTTTTACAATGAAAAAGGAATTCATGCTTTATATCCGCAATGCAGGAGATGCCAAGGCTGCATTGTCGCCAGATGAGCACCTGGCCTTTGTGAAAAAGTGCGAAGTATATATCGGGCAACTGAAAGCCAAAGATCAATTAATAGCTGCCCAACCCATCGTCCGGGAGGGTTTTATTATTTCAAAATCGGCAAACGGCTGGAGAAGCATCGCTGTTGATCCAACCAGGGAAGTGCAGGTTGGCTATTACCATATCAGGGCAAATGACATGGAAGATGCAATAGCCATGGCAAAAGACAATCCGGAATTCGAGTACGTTCCTTCTGCCAGTATTGAGGTAAGACCCATTAAAATGAAGGAAGAACAGACGAATTTTGTCTACCCAAATAGTTAGTCGGGAGATCGCCCTTGGCTGCAACTGCAATACCATCAACGGGCAGTAACGAAGAAAAAATTCTTAACAATTGTTATCGTCCGCCGGCAGGCTGTCAGTCTATTTTTGCATGTGTTGACCTGTCAATCTGGGAATGGGCTCAACTTGAAAACCTTACAACTCTCGTTATGGGTGTAGAAATAATGCAAAAAATAGGCCCTTCTGCAATTGAGATGGCCATAGAGAAATTTGGAGACTCGTCGGCACCGCCAGTATTTCTGATTATGGGTGGTGGCGCTCAGATGATCTCCTGGCCGGACGGATTTTGCAGGGAGTTGGCAAATCGCGAACTTCATTTGATTCGGTTTGACAACCGCGATGTTGGACTATCCACGCATTTTACGGATGCCCCCGAGCCCGATTTTCTGGCGGTGATGACGGGAGATTTTTCAACGGCGTCCTATTCGCTTTCCGACATGGCGGCCGATGTAATAGGACTGATGGATGCACTTCAATTTGATGCGGTGCACCTGGTTGGCGCTTCCATGGGCGGAATGATTGCACAAACCATCGCCATCGAATTCCCTTCGAGGGTAAAATCGCTGACTTCTATCATGTCTACCACGGGTAATCCGGCTGTTGGAAAAACAGATTTCGGTGTGCTATCGCAATTGGGCGTGCCGCCCTGGAATGATCGCGAGCGGTATGTTAATTGGCGTGTGAAAACTTTGAAAGTGCTGGGTTCACCAGGATTCCCCTTCGATGAAAAGGCGGCAACGGAAAGCGCCGAACTCTCGTGGGACCGTGACCACGATCCGCTGGGCCTAACCCGCCAGGCAGCCGCCGTTCTTAAATCCGGCGACCGCACCGAACGACTTCGCCATTTGAATGTGCCGACACTGGTGATACACGGCAAATCGGATATTATGATCGACGTCAGTGGAGGCATTGCCACAGCAGATACAATTCCCAATGCCAAATTAGCCCTGTTCGACGGCATGGGACATAGCCTGCCACAACCTTTGTGGACAGAAATTGTTAATTTAATTGCAGCACATGTGAAGCAGGCGGAGCTAGTGACCGCTATTTAAAGTTGCCCCAGTGAGCCTTATATTATTGTATTATTTCTTTGAGCCTTTGTGCCTTCGTGGCTATTTTTTGCTACAAAGACTCAAAGGCACGAAGTAGGTCATGGCGCTTACGGGTGAACCATAGGTGCGGAATATTAAAGAAAGAAAAATGAGTAAAGAAACCAAGCCTACAGATAATTTCTTGTCGTTGCTGGGTGCGCCAGCGAGACGCGCGCTGGAGAACAGTGGTATCACTACGTTGGAAAAGCTGTCGAAATATTCAGAAAAAGAAGTCCTGCAACTGCATGGCATGGGCAAAAGCACCATACCCAAACTTGTCGACGCCTTAAAGGCAAAGGGGTTGTCCTTTAAGAAATAACGCAGGCGAAAACTCACTTCTTAGCCGACGCCATCTTCCCAGATTAGTTGTTAAACCGGTGCTGCTGGCCGAGGACCTTAGAAAATTTGTAGGACAGATGGATGGGGTTAAACAAACCCAGCGCAAAATGTATCCTCAGCAACATTAACTTTGCATAACGCTTGTTCAATCTAGAAACGAGTCAGTCATCAACTCACAGGTATGGCAACGGACACATTTACGCTGACAATCCATATGGTTTCAAGTTTAGACGGATATATTGCCAAAAGAGACAATAGCGTTTCATGGTTTGAGACACCGGACCACTACGAAAAGGGAGTGGGTGAATTGAATACGGAAGAGTTTTTTAAATCGGCGGACTGTTATGTGATGGGAGCGAAAACCTACGAGCATGCCGTGGAGCTTTCCGAAACATACGGGTGGCCCTATGGCGAAATTCCAACCTTTGTATTAACGCACAGAAACCTGCCGGTTCATTTGCCCAACATTCAAATGTATAGCGGTAACCTGGAGGAGCTCGTGAATACAAGACTCAAACCAAACTACAACAGTGTTTGGGTCGTGGGCGGTGCCGTTTTGGTTAAAAATTTCTTCCGGTTAAACTTAGTGAATGAAATAAGGCAGTCGATATTGCCCATTTTGCTGGGTGATGGATTGCCATTTTATGATCAAATAGGCAGAGAACAGCCATTACACTTAAAAGGCGTCACGGCCTTCAAAACCGGAATGGTGGAACTTTCGTATGAAGTAGGCGGCGTATAGATACGAGTACCAACCCTCCACGTTGGATCTTGTTTTTCGTCGCGCTGTGATCGTCAAAATAAAACCCGCGAGTCTGTTTTAATAGACTACCTTTCCTTTCTCCCGATCCATATTTCGTTACTTCACTTTTCAGAGGGGATTTCGAAAGCCAAATCAATGAAGGCTTTCACCTCACTTGTTTCTATCCGCACATCCGTTGGCGAACGCCAAGAAGATATCAACCAATTAAAAACAGGGTAGCCGAAAACTGTGTAGAGTAGGCATTAGTAAAATTATTAAAATGAAAAAGACAATTCAACTTGGCTTATTATTTCTGTTTGCACTAACGGCATTTGCCACACCGTTGCTGGCGCAGGACAAACAAAACAAAGAACTGGACAAACTGGCAAAAAAATATGAAAACGCCTACAACACGAAAGACGACAAGACTATCATGGGCATGTACACCAAAGACGCGACACGGGTGAATACAGATGGCACGGTGCTTGCCGGCAGCGAAGCCATTGGTGCTTTTGTGGCAAAAGAGTTTGTGGACAATGCAGGCGGAAAATTAGCCATTACACCTGGCAAGTCAGAGACCAATACCGATGGCACTGTGACTTCCATAGGTACCTACCTCTTAACGGGTAAATCGAAGGAGACTGGTCAGCCGATTGAATTCAAAGGCGGTTATACCAACACCCTGGTAAAAGAAGGTGGAAACTGGAAAATTTCAAAGTCTGTACTTTCGACGCAGTAAAAAAATGCTGATTAATTTAGAAGTCCCGGCCGGAAATGGCCGGGACTTTTTATTTTAGAACCGCCAATTGCGGGTTAATCTTTCATTGAACAAGTGGCAGGATTTAAATCCGCTGCACATCTTAATTTTCAATTTAAATATGTAGAAGTAAATTCGTCTCCCTGCAATAAATCTTTTGTTATTGGCGACGGCCGATATCCAGATACGTTCCGAAAATGAGAAGTGAAGAAGAATTATTGAGCTTGATCTTAGAAGTGGCCGGCGCTGATAACCGCATCAGGGCGGTTTTGCTCAATGGCTCAAGGGCAAACCCAAATGCGGCAAAGGATATTTTCCAGGACTTTGACATTGTTTACGTGGTTACAGAAATGAGCGCATTTTTAAGGAACCATTCCTGGGTAGACAAATTTGGCAAAAGAATAATCCTGCAACTTCCCGACGAGATGACCTTCGGCGACAAAGACGATCATGCTTTCCACTACCTGATGTTATTTGAGGACGGACACAGGATTGATTTGACGCTGTTTCCCCTCGGCAAATTATCCACGCAATTTAAACCCGATAGCCAGACTATTCTTTTGTTAGACAAAGACAGGTTATTTGAAAACATCCCGCCAGCCAGTGATTCAGACTATTTGATCAGGCGCCCAACGGAGAA
>Ga0163162_10003529_pt1 | contig 14964 bp, 23 predicted proteins | sample S55metaG_FD_115310 | JGI IMG/M metagenome (GOLD analysis project Ga0163162, IMG submission 115310) | Switchgrass rhizosphere microbial communities from Kellogg Biological Station, Michigan, USA - S5-5 metaG | ecosystem: Host-associated > Plants > Roots > Rhizosphere > Soil | place: USA...
CAGTGGGTGAAGCGTGAGCGAGTGCAGGCAGCAGGCCGTGGTCAAGAGCCTGATTTCAACGACACCAGCTGGGGCGATGACCTGGGAGGTCTGTGATGAAGTCCGTTTCGAATGTGCTGCAAATGTTGCCCAACGTAGCGTCGGCCGAGGTCGCGCCAGTGAAGGCTGACCCGGGGACTGTCCAGGTCATCAACGCCTTGTTTCGCGAGCTGATGGCAATTTTCCCGGCGTGGAAGCAGGCATGGCCTGACAAAGAGGCAACCAGCGCCGCTAAGGCCACATGGACCAAGGCGTTCATGGCCGAAAAAATCACGACGATCGAGCAGATTCGATTCGGCATCGAGCAGTGCAGGAAGCTTGGGTCTGACTTCGCGCCGAGCGTCGGCAAGTTCATCAATCTATGCCAGCCAACCCCGGAAATGCTCGGCCTTCCTCCGCTCGAAACGGCGTTTCGCGAAGCGTGCCGAAATGTTCATCCGTCGATGGCCGGCCAGGCGAACTGGTCGCACGACGCGATCTGGCACACGGCCAAAGAGTCTGGCTTCGAAAATCTGAACCGTTTGGAAACCTCACTGGCGCGCAAGCTGTTCGAGCGCAACTACGTGATCACCGTACGCCGCTTGATCGATGGGCTGCCGCTGCAAAAGATGCCACTGGCATTGCCTGCCCGTGTTGATGGTCGCCGGACGCCTGATGTCGGAAACAGGGCATTGGCTGAGCTGCGCGCCATGCGTTCAGGAGGTGTCCGTCATGCCTGATCGGCGCCTGGCTGTTCCCGAGATCGATACCTACCGCTTCGCGGTGTTCTGCTGCTCGTTCAAGGTTGGTTTGAGCTCTCCACCAGATCACGCACTGGCGCTGTTCGCCGACGAGGCCATGGCCAAGCGTTACGGCGCGTGGATGTGGCCGGGCACCTACGAAGTCGTCGACGTCGTCACGGGGAAGCCGGTATGCGAGTGAGTTCGAAGAAGCTGCGCAACTCGGCCCGAGGCCAGGACTGCACCGTCCGTATGCCGGGCACCTGCAATCACAACCCGGAAACCACTGTCCTCGCGCATCTGCCATGCGGACAAAAGGGCATGGGCATGAAGGGCTTCGACACCGTTGCGGTGTACGCCTGCAGCGCCTGTCACGACGTCATCGACGGCCGCGCCGCCGGCGAGGTCGATTGGTCCGACATGCCGCGCGCCATCGCTGAAACCCACGAAGGCCTGATCCGGGCCGGAATTCTCACTGTGAAGGGGGCCGCATGATCGCTTACTTGGAAAGCATTCTGGTGCAGCTGTACATCGGTGGCATGCTGATCGCGTCCGGTGGATGCCTGTGGGGCATTCGCCGGATCGCGCGGCGTGCACGCATTGTTCGGGGAGAGCGCGGATGAAGCCATTCACGCCAAGGCTGTTCAAGCAGGGAGTGGCCCGGGCGCCACAAGTCGACCGGGAAGGGCAGGAGCAGGCCGCGCTGATGCGTGAGCTTGAGCTGTGCTACCCGGTCGTGTTTGATCTGATCTACCACGTTCCGAACGGCGGGCACCGGGTGAAGGCTGTCGCGGCCAAGCTCAAAGCCCAGGGCGTGAAGGCCGGCATTCCCGACTTGGTGCTGAGCATGGCGCGCGGCGGTTACTTCGGCTTGTACATCGAGTTCAAGGCCACACCGCCGAACGACGCCGCTGTTTCTGCCAGCCAGCAAGAGCGCCTGCGCAAATTGAACGAGCAGGGTTATCTGGCCATCGTCTGCCGCGGCCACTTCGACGCGATGGAGCGGATCCGCGCCTATTTGCGACTCGCACCTACAGTGGTGGCTGCATGAAGCTCGTTGACAATCAGCACATTCAATCCGAAGCCCTCAAACGGATTGGTTTTCCCAAGACCATGGATGCAGCCAGCCTGACAGCCGCGAACTTCGACCGGTTGCTGCGGCAAATGGACGATCTGAAGGCTTCGGCCGGACCGTTCCAAAATGTAGTGATCTGCGTGGATTGCCTGAAGGTCCATGACTGCCCATTTGACGCCAATTTTGAAAACTCGTTTTCCCACAGGCGCGTATGTGGACATTGCGGAAGTCGCGCCGGCTTTCGGGATGTTCTCGGGCGCTGGATATCGTTTGCAAGACCTTGGGCATTTTGGACTTGGGGTAGCGGCTGCTGGGCGTTTGATTTCTGCTCAGAGGCGAAACCATGAGTACCGCCGCGGTGAAGATCACCGAGGCCGAGATCAAACGCCAGGCTGCCGGCACCGTGCAGGACGTGCGAGATCTCGAAAACAAAGGCCTGTACCTGCGCTTCAACAAGGCCCGCACTGGCGGCTCGTGGTACCTGGTGCTGAAAGGGGAGTGGAATCACATTGGTACCTTTCCCGAGCTGAGTCACAAGCAGATCGTCGCAGCACTGCCATCGCTTCGCCTGCGTATGGCCGCCGGCGAGCGGGTGGCCCTGTCGAAGTGGGACACGGTCGGCGAGCTGTTGGACTGGTTCGCGGATCGCATGTCGCGCGATCGCAATCTGTCGACCAAGCGCAAGAACACCGGTGCCTCGATCATCAAGTGCCACCTGAAACCGCGACTCGGTGAACTGCCGCTGATCGGCGTCGACAAGGCGGCGCTCGACACCTTGTTGATGTGGCCGCTGCAGGAGGCGGTGTCCATCGACTACGTGCGCTCTGCATTCCAGTTGCTGGCCCTGGCATTCCGGCAGGCCGCCAAACTGGCGATGATCACGTCCAACCCCATGGCGACGATCCGGTTCAACGACTTCTCCAAGGCGAAGGTCGGCATCAAGCCGTCACGGCTGCGTGGCGTTCAACTGGAAGGCCTGCTCGCACAAGTGGCTGATGTGATGGCCAAGGCGCCGATGGATTCGATGCTCGCGCTGATGATGCTTTGCCATGGCACGCGGATCGGCGAAACCCGGATGGCACGGTGGTCGCACATCAGCCTGGCCGAACGTGAGTGGTTCATCCCGGCCGAGAACACGAAAACCGGTGTCGAGCATCACCTGCCCCTGACCGAGCAAGTGTGCACGCTGTTGACCCGGTACCGCGAAGGCCAGTTCGCCCGAGGATATGAGGGCCAGTGCCTGTTCCCGGCGCGCAACGGCAAGGCGCTGGGTGAGGCTCAGGGGTGCGCCGTGTTCCGTCGGTTGGGGCAGGGCGAGTGGACGAGCCACGACCTGCGCAAAGTGGCCCGCACCGGCTGGGCAGACCTTGGCATCGACCATCTGATCGGCGAGCTGCTGATCAACCACGCGATGGGCCACAACGTGAAGGTGTACATCCAGTCGGACGTCATGAGCCGCAAGCGTGATGCCCTCGAACAGTGGCACGCACATCTAGATCAGAAAGGCTTTGCAGCGATTCACGGATTGACCGGCTTTAGATTTGAAGATTCTGGTAATTCGCTGCAAGCCACAGACCATAAGGCCTGCAAGGCTACTCAAGAAACAACCATAGGCGAGGTTTAAAAATGATGATTTTGCTCAATCCGGCCACCGGCCTCGCTGTGAATCCAACTGAAATCAGCACGATGATGATCGAGCGCAACCCGATGCTCCGCCTGGTTATCACGATGAAGGGAGGCTTCGAACTCCAGATCCGCAGCTGCCCATCCGAGGGTGTCAACGTTGAGCAGCTGCACAAGAAACTGCTGGAGGCCGTATGAGTCGCAGTCATGGCCCTGCGTTGGTGCGCAGTTTGATCCCGCTCACTGACTGCCCATCGTGCGCCGGGAATGGGTTGATAAAAGGCGTTTTCTACGACCTTGACTGCATCGGCTGTCACTCGTCCGGGTACGTGCATGCCCAGACGTTGGAAGTGGTCCCGCTGGAGCAGTTGGTGGTTCAGTTGGGCCGAATGGCTCGTCGTGGTGGCGCACAGATCACCGGCAAAAATCCGACACGCTTGATCGTTGATGAATACCAAACGGCAAACAACCGCGGGCCTGGCGGTTCGTCTTACAAGGGGGATTGAGCATGGGTATGTATAAAGACGTGATGGGCACCCTGGTACGCGTGCTCGCCGCCGACAACATCGACAACAGCACCAAGCAGTCCTGGCAGAAGCTGATTGACGCCGATCTGCGTCAGGGCGGCAACGGCAGCTCTCTGTCGCCGCGCGACAAGTTCGATTACGACTGCTGCCTCTACGCGCTCCTGCACCGTCAGCTTGCACCTGCACAGTGGGACGTTCTGGTTGCGAAGTATTCGACCCACAAGGCCAACAAGGTCGCCGCGATCGGCCGGTTGGCGTCGCGAATGATTTCGCCGGCCCCGGAGCTGTTCATTTATAAGGCGCTCACGGCCTGGGCTATTCCGAAGCTCAAGGGCGTGCAGTCGGGTAAGCGCTCAACCGACATGATTGTGCTGCCGGCCGAGTTCTATGACATGAACACCTGGGATCTGGCCGGCTCGCCAGAGCGCACCCGTCGTAACTGGCGTGGTGGAATTCACAAGCGACTTGAGCAGATGGAAGAGGTTGCCGTGATTCACGCCACCGAGATTTTCGACCGGGAACAAATCTTTGTAGATGCCGCTTGACCATGATGGCCAATTGGCCGTAAATTAACCCCATCATGTCGATCTTGCGCGTTATGAGAGGCGACGAATGAATGAAGTTGAGTTAAAGAAAGTAGTGAAGGCTTTGGCCGATACGCAGCCTTCCAAAGAAGAGCTCGCGAGATCTATTGCTACCGTAAAAGAGCGGCTTTCAGAAGCCGGTCGAGTTTCAAGGCCCCCGAAGCCTTTTGGATAAATCTGCATTTCAACGAAGCCCCGCCACCGAGCGGGGCTTTCTGCTTTATGCAGGTGAATGCGCAGGCTGATGCGCTAGTTTCGGCAGGCTGCCAGTGGCGGAAGTCCGGGGCCAGAAACGAGTCGATCCCAAGCCGGAGATCAGCACCGGCCTGCTGCACCCATTCAAGCCTCGGCATTTGCCGGGGCTTTTTCGTTTTCGGCTCCACCACACCCATTGCTCCGAGCTGGGAGTGCTGTTGGAGCTGACTTATTTCGCACGGTACCGCCAATGACTGAAGTCTCGCGCATTGCAGATAGCACCACATTCAAGGTCGCTGTCCCGATACTGCAAACGATCCTGTCGGCTGGTGCCATCGGTGCGTTTGTCTATGTTGTTGGCTCACTCGGATCGCTTCAAGTGCAGCTCGCCGCCTACCAAACCAATCAGGCCCTGATCGGTCAGCGCGTTGACTCGTTGGAGCGATCGAGGGAGTCGACCGACAAGCTCGTCGACTCCCTTCGCATCAGCACCCAGCGTCAGGAGTTCAAAATCGACCAGGTTGGGGAGAGCTTGAAGGCCCTCGTCCAAACAGGTAGACCCAAGTGAATCGCCTGCTGATCGTCCTCATTCTGCTCACAGGCTGTGCGCACAAGGAAGCGATCCGCGAACCCCTGAAGGTTCAACGCACAACCGTGTATCGATACGTCAGCGAACAATGCCAGCCAGGCCAAGACGAGCGCCTACGTGAGGCCCTGAAAAGTGCCAAAGAGTGGAAGCGCTATGCCGAAAGCCTCGAAAAACTGCCAGCAGCGAAGTCGACCCATGAAATTAATCCCTGAATGGCGAAAGTTCTGGCGCATGACCAGTGTGCAGTTGGCAATCGCAGGCGCTGTGCTGAATGCCGCTGCGGCCGGTTGGTCTGTGTTTCAAGGCGCGGTTGATCCTCTGGTTTTCGCCGTGGTTAATATGGCTTTGAGTATCGCCGTCGCTGTGGCCAGAGTGGTTCAGCAGTCAAAGCTGCATCAGCCAAGTGATGATCCTGCTCAGCCAAAATAGGTGAAGAGCAATGGTCAAAATCGATGCCAGCACCAATTTGGAAGAGCTGTCGAAAGCGCTGCGCACGTTGGGCGCAAAACAGTTGCCGTTTGCATATGCGCTGATGGCAACTCGGTTGGCAGTGCTGGTGAAGAAGGGTGAGCTTTCGGTAATGCGGCAGCGCCTGGATCAGCCAACTGCAACCACTATGAACAGCCTCTATGTCCAGGTCGCCAAGAAGGGCAAGCCCGAGGCGCGAACCTTCTTCAAGGACGCGTGGACATCGGGCGTGCCTGCTGACACCTACCTTCAGCAGGTAGTGAAGGGTGGCCGCCGGCCACACAAACGATTCGAGAAAGCGCTGATCGCTAAAGGACTCATGAAGCCAGGTCAGTACGCAATACCGGCACCTTCAGCGCTCAACCAGTTCGGCAACGTCCCGCGCGGCACGATCATGAAGATCCTGTCAGGTCTTGGTGCGGCCGAGACGGTCAGCGGCGTGCACGCCAATGCCACCGGCAGCAAACGAAGCAAGCGCAAAGGCAATGCCGACAAGTATTTCGCCGGCGACGTCGACGGTACGCAGGGTATCTGGGAGAAGAGAAAGACCGCGTTCGGTGATGCCGTTCGGCCCGTCTTTGTCTTCAGCGACAACGAACCTGGGTATCGAGTGATCATTCCGTTCTACAAGATCGCAGACAACATCGTGAAGGCGAACCGGGAACGAGAGTTCGCCAGCGCGATGGATCAGGTGCTGTCGTCAGCCCGTGGCTGATGGGCAGGGCGGTGGGCAGCCCCCCCCCTTTGGGTCCTTCCCGGGACCCCAGCCCCTTGCGGGTAATTCGGGCCCCGCCCACCAAATATGTATGACCTTTTTTCAGGGGTTGGTTGTTGTTTAATCATGGCCAAAAACGAAACAACCAAACAGCGCGGCTGGTTGAACAAATCCGAGATGGCTTCGAGCCTGGGGATTTCGCCGCAAGCCTTTGACAAATGGGGAGTTGCGCCTGTCGCTCGCATTGGTCGAGAGGCGTTCTACACCGTGCAGAACGTGGTCGAAAACCGCGTTGAACACACGCAACGGAAACAGCAACCAGCGGGTGAGGGAACCGAAGGTCTCGATCCGCTGATCGAGTACAAGCTGCTCGAGGAGCGTCGCGGGTTGACCGCCGCCCAACGCATCGCCCAGGAGAAGAAGAACCAGGTGCTGGACAGGCAGCTGGTCCCGGTCCCATTCGCAACATTCGCCCTTGCCAAAATCGCCGCACAAATCGGCTCGAAACTGGACACAGTCGGCAAGACCGTCACTCGGCGTCACCCGGAGGTTGACCCTCGGATCATCGAGTCGGTCGAGCGAGAGATCGCGCTCGCTCGAAACATTGCCGCCAGCTTTGGCGAGCAACTTCCGGAATTATTAGATGAGTACGTTGAGTCCATGGCTGAATGACCTTCGCAAGTCGATCAAGCTAGGACTTCAGGCGCTCTACAAAGAACCACCGCAGACGGCGGTTGAATGGGCAGACGCAAACTTCTACATGTCGGCCGAGTCCTCGTATAACGAAGGCAAGTGGACGACGGAGCCGTTTCAGGTTGCGATCCTGAACAGCATGGGTAACGACCTGATCAACGTCGTCAACTTCATCAAGTCGGCGCGGATCGGTTACACCAAGCTGTTGATGGCGAACATCGGCTACAAGATTCAGCACAAGCGCCGCAACGTGATGATGTGGAGTCCGACTGACCCGGACGCCGAGGACATCAGCAAGAGCCACGTCAACGGCATGATCCGTGACGTTCCGGTGCTTGGCGACCTGGCACCGTGGTTCGGGAAAAAGCACAGCGACAACACGCTGGACCAGAAGATCTTCGCCAACCGCCGGACGCTGTGGATCCGCGGCGGCAAGGCTTCGCGGAACTACCGCGAGAAATCTGCCGACGAGGTGATCTACGACGAGCTGTCGAACTTCGACGAAAGCGTTGAAGGCGAGGGCGCGCCGATCACCCTGGGTGACAAACGACTGAATGGTGCGATCTATCCGAAGTCGATTCGCGGTTCGACGCCGAAGCGCGCTGGCTCCTGCCAGATCACCAAAGCCGTCGAAGAGTCGCCGTACCTGCTCAAGTTTCACATCGACTGCCCGCACTGCAGGCAGGAGCAGACACTGAAGTGGGGCGGCAAGGACTGCAACTTCGGACTGAAGTGGGAAAAGAACGCGCTCGGTGAGGCCGAGAAAGCCTGGTACGTGTGCGAGCACGCCGCCTGCATCATCTGGCACAACGAGATGGTCGAGGCCTCCAAGACTGGCCGGTGGATATGCGACCACACCGGCATCTGGACTCGCGACGGCATGGACTGGTTTGGTGCTGACGATGAAATCATCCGCACGCCACGCTCGGTCAGCTACAGCATCTGGGCGATCTACAGCACCTGGAGTACCTGGCTCAGCTTGGTGGAAGAATGGCTGAAGATCAAAGGCGACGTCTCGAAGCTGATCACCTTCATCAACACCACCCGCGGTGAAACGTGGGACGACGACCAAGGCGAAAAGCTCGACCACGAAGTTCTGTACGGGCGGCGTGAGGTTTACCCGCAGGTCCCGGCCCTTGGCCTGGTTCTGGTCGGCGGCATCGATACCCAAGACGACCGCTTCGAGGGTCGTGTCTGGGCGTTCGGTCCGGGCGAGGAAGCTTGGCTGGTTCACCGGTTCATCCTGATGGGCGACCCGGCGAGCGAAGAGTTGCGGCGCAAGGTTGGTCTCGAACTGCACCGCCAGTTCACCCGTGTCGACGGCACCATCATGAAGGTTGAGCGCTGGACATGGGACGCGGGCGGCCACTACGCCGACGAGGTCTACGCAGAGAGCCGAAAGCACGGCGTTCACTGGGTCGTCCCCATCCGCGGTGCGACCGTGTACGGCAAGCCGATCGCGAACTTTCCGCGCACGAAGAACAAGGTGCACAAGGTCTTCCTCACTGAGGTCGGTACCGACAACGCCAAAGAGTTGCTGTACAGCCGGATGGGCTTGCCCATCGATACGGCTGCATCCCAGGCCGGAAAATCTCAGCCCGGGGTGGTTCACCTTCCGGCCAATGACGCGCTCTGCGACGAGTCGGAAGTCAAGCAGCTCACCTCTGAAAAGAAAAAAGCAGCCATCTCAAAAGGCAAGCGAGTCATGCGCTGGGACAGCGGCGGACGCCGAAACGAGGCGCTCGACTGCTTCGTGTACGCGCTCGCCGCACTGCGCATCTGCCAGCAGCGGTTCGGGCTCGATCTCGATCTGTTGGTTGCTGCTGTAACTGGTGGCAATGAACCGGACGTAGAAGAGCGGCCGCGAAAGAAATCCTCTCACTGGAATAAAAACTGATGGCCTACACGATCGAGCAATACAACGCCCTGCAGGCGGCCATCGCCGAAGGGGCGTTGTCGGTCCGCTATGCCGACAAGAGCGTTGCCTACCGATCACTCGACGAGATGATGCGAATCCTCAAGCTGATGGCCGCCGAGCTTGGGCTGAATGCTTGCAACGACGGCGGACGCCGTTACACCTCATTCTCCAAGGGGTACTGACATGGGGATGATTGACGATCTGTTCCCCGGGTTCGCGGCCAAACGTTCAGAGATGCGGTTGAAGAAAGCGCGCACTGACATGGCGCTGAAAATGATCGAGCGTAGGTTTGAAGGTGCAGCAGGCGGTCGACGAAATGACGGATGGCGCGCCACCGGGACTGATGCCAATACCGAGAACGCCCCCGCTCTGGCAAAGCTTCGGAACCGCGCGCGGGATCAGCGGCGGAACAATCCTTTTGCCGAACGCGCCATCACAGGTATCGCTGACAACGTCGTGGGCGCCGGGATCGTCCCGCTGCCCTTGGCCAAGCGTGATCGAGACGGCGTGAGGTTGATGGACCTTTGGCAGGCGTGGGCTGAGACCACCGCCTGCGATGCTGACGGCCTGGAAGATTTCTACGGTTTGCAGCACATGGTCATGGAGGCAGTCGCTGAAAGTGGTGAGTGCCTGATTCGTCGTCGACGCCGATTCAGCTCAGACGGGCTTCCGGTCCCAGTCCAGCTTCAGGTGCTGGAGGCTGATTTCCTTGACGAGTCAAAAGCAGCCATCGTCGGGCTCAACCGAATTATTCAAGGTATCGAGTTTGATGCCTTGGGCAAGCGGGTCGCCTATTGGTTATTCGATGAACACCCCGGGGCAAACGTTGCATGGGGATCGCTTCAATCGAGCCGCGTTCCCGCTGAAGACGTGATCCATGTGTTCTTCCGCAAGAGACCAGGGCAAGCCCGGGGCTACACCTGGCTGGCTCCTGTTATTCAGCGGATGCGCAACTTCGACGAGATGGAAGATGCCGTGATGGAGCAGGCGAAGATCGCCTCCTGCTTCGCTGCATTTGTCACCAAGGACGAAAACGCCGGCACACCAGGCGGCAAGAAGCCCGCGCTTATTGATCGCGTTGAGCCTGGGATTGTTCAGGAACTTGGCTTTGGAGAAAGCGTCAGCTTCGGCACTCCGCCGACATTCAACGGCTACACGACCTACTCCTGGCAGCAACTTCACGCAATGGCTGTCGGCTTGGGCGTGCCATACGAGTTGCTTACCGGCGACCTCAAGGGTGTCAACTTTTCAAGCGGGCGAATGGGCTGGTTGAACTTCGCGCGCCGGGTGGATGTGTGGCAGTGGCGGATGTTGATTCCCCAGCTTTGCGACCAGGTCTGGCGCTGGTTCATGGAAGCCCAGGTGCTTCTGCCTGGCGGGGTGACCGATGACGTAAAGGCCTACTGGGTACCGCCACGTCGCGACATGGTCGACCCAAAAGCAGAAACGGAAAACGTCATCACCCGTGTACGCAACGGTTTGACCACCTGGCCTGATGCCTTACGCGAGCTCGGGATCACAGACCCAAAACGGCATGCCGAGCAAATCAAGAAATCAAACGAAATGATCGACGAGTACGGGTTGGTGCTGGATTGCGACCCTCGCCGAGTTGCGGCTGCTGGTTCTCCGAGCCAGTCACCAACCACCGAAGAGAAACCAGACGATGCCAAAGCCGAATCAGGTGATGACGAGAAAGACGCATGAAACTCCGGCCTTCAGCCTGCGCGCCGCGGTTCGACCGGAATCGGTTGACCTTGATGCGAGAACCGTTGAACTGACTTGGACGACTGGCGCCAAAGGCCGGCGCTGGTCCTGGGACGTTGGCAGCTACATGGAGGAACTGGATGTCAGCGCAGGCGCTGTACGCCTCGACCGGCTCAACAACGGCGCGCCGCTTCTCGATACGCATAATCAGTATCAGCTGAGTGCTGTACTCGCGGTAGTTGAGCGGGCATGGCTCGAGGGTGGAGAAGGCCACGCCCTAGTCCGGTTCAGCAAACGTGACGATGCAGACGTGGTTTTCAAGGATGTTGTAGACGGCATCCTTCGAAACATCAGCGTCGGCTACGCCGTGCACCGTTACGAGGTTGTCGATGAGGAAGACGACAAGCTCCCCACCTACCGAGCCGTCGACTGGGAGCCATTGGAACTCTCTCTGGTTCCGATCGGCTTCGACGATGGCGCGAAGGTGCGCAGCGCCAAAACACCGGCCGAGTACGAAGGCCAGCGATTCAACACCATTTTTGAAATTCGGTCGGCGGTTGAGTCGATCGTAGAACCGGCCGCCGTGCCTACTATCCAAGAGGAAGATGCAATGACCGAAGAAGAGAAGCGCGCGGCAGAGGAAAAGCTTCGCCGTGAAGCCGCCGAGGCCGAGCGCCTGCGCAGCCTCACCATCCGCACTATGGCGCGCAAGGCGAGTCTGGACGACGAAGCGTTCGTCGATGACCTGATCGCTCGTGCTGTCCCTGTCTCCGATGCCAGCGCAGCAATTATCGACAAGCTTGCTGAGCGGCAGGCCAAGGATCAGCCGAACACTCGCAGCAGCCAGCCGACCATCGTAACCGGTGGTCAAGATGTCTCCGTTCTGAATGCCAAGCGCTCAGCAATGCAGAACGCTCTGCTGCATCGTTGTGATGCCAGCATCAAGCTGGAAGAAGCCGGCCTCGAGTTCCGTGGCATGCGCCTGGTGGACATGGCTCGCGAGTTCGTGGAAATGGCCGGCGGCAATGCGCGCGGCATGACGCCACAGGAACTGGCTCGAGCTGCGCTGGGCTGCGATCGCCAAGCTGTCCGCGCCGCCGGCATGCACTCCACCAGTGACTTCCCGCTGCTGCTGGGCAGCACCGTCAACCGCACCCTTCGCGACGCTTACACCAACGCACCACAGACCTGGCGCCCTCTGGGTCGCCAGACCACCGTGCCGGATTTCCGTGCCGTGACCCGCGCCGCCCTTGGCGATATCGCTGCGCTGGAGCAGGTCAAAGAGCATGGCGAGTACAAGTACGGCACGCTGTCCGAGGACGGCGCACCGATCAAGGTCGCTAAGTTCGGCAAGATCATCGCCATCACCTGGGAAACCATCGTGAACGATGACCTGGGCGCACTGACTCGTATCCCGGCTGCTCTGGGTAATGCTGCCGCAGCTACCGAGTCGAACGTGGTGTGGGCCTTGCTGCTGGGCAATCCGAACTTCACCGACAGCGTTCCGTTCTACGACGCCGCTCACGGAAACCTTGCCGCAGGCGGCGGCGCAATCAATACCACCACTTTGGCCGCTGCTCGTGCCGCGATGCGCAAGCAAAAATCGAAGGCGGGCGAATTTCTCAACTTGTCGCCTGAGTTCCTGGTAGTTGGTCCAGACAAGGAACTGGAAGCCTTCCAGTTCACCAGTTCGGTTTATGTCCCAGCCAAGAACTCCGACATCAACGACGTTCGGAACGCATCGCTCCAAGTGATCGTGGACGCTCGCATCACCGGCAACCAGTGGTATCTGTTCTCTGCACCTGGCGGCGTAGACACGTTCGAATACGCGTACCTGGAAGGCGAGCAGGGCGTGTTCACGGAAACCCGTGAAGGTTTCGAAGTCGACGGCATGGAAATCAAAGCTCGCCTGGTATTCGGCGCAGGCTGGATCGACTACCGCGGCACTTACAAAAACCCCGGCAACTAATTCGCCGGTAGCACCCAGAACCCAAAGGGCGCCATGCGGCGCCCTTTTTGTTTTCCAGTTCCAGTCTCTGAAGGGGACCATGCATGAAAACTTTCATCCAGCACGGCGACTGCATCACGGTCATCGCCCCGGCCGGCGGTACCGTCTCGGGCGAGCTTTACAAAGTCGGCGCGATCATCGGCGTTGCCGCTACTACTGAAGCAGCTGGTTCGCCGGTGGTGCTGAAACTCGGCGGCGTGTTCGGCCTGACCAAAATCAGCGCGCAGGCCTGGGCTCAAGGCGATCTGATTTACATGAACACCACCAGTCGGGCACTCACGAACGTTTCTGCAACCGGCCTGGTGCTGGTTGGCGTGGCTGCCGAGATTGCGGCCAACCCGAGCGCGACCGGTGCCTGCCGACTCAACGGCGTATCAGCTCCGGCGCCGGTGTAATGGGCTGGGCCTCAATGGCCCAACGCATGCTCGGTGTATCGATCCGTACCTTCAGCGAGCCATCGGCGTCCATCGATCCTGATGGCGCCGTGTACTGGCTGACCGATGGGGTAGAGCCGGGCGTGCCCTTGGCCCAAGCCGTGTTCGATAGCGCGCACGTCACGGTAGATCCGGAAACGGGTGCGCCGATTTCGAGCCAAAACCCAATCCTTGGCGTTCGCCTGGTCGATCTACCGAACAAACCGACGAGTCGTGACAGAGTCAGGGCGCGGGGGGAATTGTTCACGATCAGCGATGTTCAGCCAGATGGGGTGGCTGGCGTGACGATCATTCTTCGGAAAGCATGACCATGGCTCACCCCCGCGAACTTATCCGCAAGAAGGCTGTTGCGGTGCTGTTGGGCGCTACCAACGCCGGGGCTAGCGTTTATGCCAGCCGCGTGCGTCCTTTTATTTCCAACAGTTGGCAGAGCGATCTTCCGGCGATCTGTGTTTTCACCATGGACGAGACCAGCGAAATTTTTAACCAGGGGCCTCGCGAGTATCGGCGCCGGGTTGAGTTGGTGGTGGAGATCCATGCCGACGGCAACGACGCACTGGATGACACGCTCGACACGCTGGCCCGGCAGGTCGAGCGCCTGCTGCTGATGGACGACACCCTCGGCGACACCGCCAATGATCTGCAGCTACTGCGCTCTCGAATGGTGCTGCTAGATCAGTCCGAACAACTGACTGGAGCTTGCCGCCTCATCTTCGAGGCGGAGTACTTCGACCGCCACCCAGACGACTTATTCAACGAAAGCCTGCCCGATCTGGACACGGTCACTACCGAGTACAGCTTGGACAACGCCCAACCCAATCCGGCGGATCGTGCAAAAACGATCATTGAGGACCTGAACCCATGACCACCCGAGTGCTGGTTAAACCCGTCGAGGGACGCCTGGTGCGGATCCCAGGCAACTATGAGGCGCTGCCTGCTGAGGGCAAGACGCTGGAAATCAACAGCTACTGGATTCGCAAGGCTGCGGCCGGCGATGTCGTGATCGAAACAGAACAGCCTGTGGTTCAGGCCCAAACCCCAAAAGGTGAGAAATAATGGCTATCGGATTCGACACCATTCCAGGGCCTGGATCGCTTCGCAAGCCGGGCGCCTACAGCGAGATCGACAACAGTCAGGCTGTCCGCGGTCCACAGTCGGTTACTTACCGACGTCTCCTGATCGGTCAGAAGCTTGCTGCTGGCACCGCCGTGGCAAATGCTCTGGTTCGTGTTACCAGTGGCCCGCAGGCTGACACTTTGTTCGGTGCCGGCTCGATGCTTGCCGGCATGGTGCGCGCGGCGCTGGCCATCGACACCTACACCGAATTACAGGTGATGCCGGTGATCGACAACGCCGCCGGCGTTGCCGCTGCAGGCACTATCGTCTTCACCGGTCCCGCCACTGCTTCTGGCACCATTGAACTGCTGATTGCGGGGCGCCGCGTGTCGGTGGGGGTCATCAGTGGCGACACCGCTACCGCCATCGGCACTGCTGCTGCGGCCGCAATCGCTGCTGCTTCCGATATGCCGGTGACCGCGGTTGCCGCCACCGGCACGGTTACGCTGACCAGTCGGCACAAGGGCGAAGCGGGCAACAGCCTGAACGCCATGGTCAACTATTACACGGGGCAGGTTCTGCCTGCCGGAGTGGGCGTTACCTTCACCGCGTTTTCC
>Ga0163162_10003533_pt1 | contig 14955 bp, 8 predicted proteins | sample S55metaG_FD_115310 | JGI IMG/M metagenome (GOLD analysis project Ga0163162, IMG submission 115310) | Switchgrass rhizosphere microbial communities from Kellogg Biological Station, Michigan, USA - S5-5 metaG | ecosystem: Host-associated > Plants > Roots > Rhizosphere > Soil | place: USA: Michigan...
CAGCCGTCACCGGCGTGTCCTGCTTCATGTCGATGGTCACGGTATCGCCGCTACGACGGTGCACGGTGAGCGTATCGCCGGAGATCGAGACGATATCGCCACGAATGCGCGCGGGCTTTGCAGACGGCGTTTGAGCCAGCGCGGCGCCAGCAAATGCGAGCGCTGCAATCGATACACCCAGTTTCATGCGGATTGACGCAGATGCCATGGAGACTCCATTAGTGAATAGTAAGAAAACTTAAGCCCCGCCGAACCAGTTGTAACCCTGGTTCTCCCAGTAACCACCGGGATATTCGTTCGTCACGGTTATCGCAACGATGTGCTTCGGATTCTTGTAGCCCAACTTCGTTGGCATGCGCAGCTTCATCGGAAAGCCGTATTTGGGCGGCAAAACCTGTCCGTCGTAGGTCAGCGTCAAAAGCGTCTGCGCGTGCAGCGCGGTCGGCATGTCGATGCTCGTCGAGTAGTTGTCAGCGCAATGGAACGCTACGTATTTGGCTGTCGTATCGGCACCCGAACGCTTGAGGAGATCGGCGAAACGCACGCCGCCCCATTTGCCGATAGCACTCCATCCTTCAATGCAAATGTGCCGCGTCACCTGGCTTTCTTGCGGCAGCGCGCGCAATTCATCAAGAGTCCAAACGTTCTTGCCTTTCACCAATCCGCCGATGGGCAACTTGTACGCGGCGGCATCGACCATCGGGACATCGTCGATGTCGTAGAACGCGTTAAAGGGGAATGGCCGCGTGATCATCGACTCGGGATAGGTCGGCGCGAGCTTGTTGGGATCAAAGAGAAAAGCTTGCGCGTCATCGTTGAAACGCGACATGGTGCGCAAGACGGTGTCCACGGATTTATCGTCGGAGATGTTGCAGCCCGACAGCATCATCAAGCCACCCAGCGACAAAATGCGTTTGCCGAAAAGACGCCGCGCGGGCGCCTTCAATTCGTTGCGCGCATCTTTGAGGATGTTGTCGACATCGAGATGCTTGGCTATCAGTTCACTCTTTCTGTTCAGCATGGTTCAGCGGCCCCGGATCATCAACAACAACGAGCGTGGAACGAGCGCAACCATCACCACGTGCAGCACGAAGAACGCAACAAGGAAACTCATCGCGAAGAAATGGACGACGCGCGCATTGTCGTAACCGCCCATCAAGTCACGCAATAACGGAAATTGCACTGACTTCCAGATCGCGAGTCCCGACAGGATCACGACCACGATGTCCACGATAACCGCGAGATAAGCCGCCTTCTGCACGGCGTTGTAGTGCGACAGATCGTCGTGTTTGAGCTTGCCGGTGAGCGCTGCGCGCAGATCGCCGACAAGGCTTTTCACGCTAAGCGGAAACAGCTTGCGGCGGAATCGTCCGGACACGATGTTCATCGCGACGTAGATCAGGAAGTTGGCGACCAGCACCCACATGGCCGCGAAGTGCCACAGCAACGCGCCGCCGAGCCATCCGCCCAGCGTGATACTGGCCGGGAAAACCAGCGCCGGAAAAATGGGAGAAGCGTTGTAGACCTGCCAACCGCTCGTGACCATGACCACGACCGCAAGCGCATTGATCCAGTGCGTGATGCGAACCCAGCCGGGTTGCGTCGCGCTCAGCTTGATTGATTGAGTCGAAGATTGAGCCAAACTCGCCTCGTAGGGATAGTTATACAACGCGATAAAGCCGCCGCTTGATCGCATCTTAACGATCGCACACTGATGAACGCATGACACGTTAATGACTTTTTTGTCATTCTTCGGGTGCATGGAAGGCGGATCGTTAGAATGGGGTTCTGCCCAACTGAAGCGCGTTCGAGCGCAACGCACCTGCCGCATGACCATTCTCGTTATAGAAGACGACCGCAAGACCGGCGACTATCTGAAGAAGGGGCTGACGGAGTCCGGGTATCAGGTCGACCTGATTCGTAATGGCGCCGACGGCCTGCATCAGGCTCTGGCGCACCCGTACGAGCTGATCGTGCTGGACGTGATGCTGCCCGGCCTCGATGGCTGGCAGATCATGCAGGCCTTGCGCGCCAAACGCGATCTGCCTGTCATCTTCCTGACAGCGCGCGATCACGTCAGCGATCGTATTCACGGTCTCGAACTCGGCGCGGATGATTACCTTGTCAAGCCGTTTTCGTTCACCGAACTCGTGCTGCGCATTCGCACCTTGCTGCGGCGCGGCGTGATCCGTGAATCGGATGTGTTCCAGGTAGCGGATCTTCATGTCGATGTCCTGCGACGCCGCGTGACGCGTCAAGGCACGGATATCGCGCTGACGAACAAGGAATTCGCGTTGCTGCATCTGTTTTGCAAACGGCAAGGCGAAGCATTGTCTCGCACGCTGATTGCGTCGGAAGTGTGGGACATGAACTTCGACAGCGACACCAACGTAGTCGATGTCGCGATCAAACGCCTGCGGGCCAAGCTCGATCAACCCTTCGATATCAAGCTCATCCACACGGTACGTAGCATCGGATATTCGTTCGGCGCGAATGGAGAATCGCATTGAATCCAATGCGTTCACGCTCGCTCGTTGTCCGCATCACGGTCCTGTTCGCGTTGATTGTGTGCGTGGTGGTGAGCATGGTCGGCGGGTCGCTTTATCACGCGACCAGCTTGACCCTGTCCACGCGCGCAGATTATCAGTTGATCGGGCGTGTCGAACATTTTCGTTCTCTGCTGCACGATCTTTACACCATCCAGGAAATCGAAGCGCGGCCACGGCTCTTCGAAACCATGCTCGGCGATCGCCAGGACGTGATCATCTTTCGCCGGCCAGGCGTGCCGCCGTTCATCAACGTGAATCCGGAGAACATGCCCTTGCCTCCACTGGTTCCCGTGCCAGTGCAGCGCGCAGTGGGTCTTGATGCGCTATACGAAGGCACACGTTCCGACGGCGTGCGCATGCGCTGGGTTGCGGCTCAGGCGCAAGTGGGCGATAGCGGCGAAGTGGTCGAGATCATCGCGGCGCATGTGATGACGCAAGAGGCGCACGTGTTGTCGACGTATCTCGTGCGGGTCTGGATCAACGTAGCCATTGCTGTTCTGGTCACGGCGTTGCTGGCGTGGTGGGTATCGAGCCGCGGTCTCACGCCATTGCGAAAAATGGCCGATAAAGCCGCCGAAATCACGCCCAACACACTTTCCGCCCGGCTCGATGTCGAGAACACGCCGACCGAATTGCAGAGCCTGGCGGTATCGTTTAACGCGATGCTCGATCGACTGTCGACGGGATACGAACGGCTGCTGCAATTCTCGGCGGATCTGGCGCATGAAGTGCGTACGCCTATCGGCGTGTTGATCGGGCAGACGCAGGTCACGCTCGCCCACACGCGCAGCGAGAGCGAATACAAGAGCGTGCTGGAATCGAATCTCGAGGAACTCGAGCGGCTGGGACGCATTGCGCAGAACATCCTGTTTCTCGCGCAAGCGGATCACGAACGGCAGGAAATCGAGCGGGCGACGCTGAACACGCGCGAACAGCTCGAAACCATCGCCACCTACTTCGAAGGTCTCGCCGATGAACGCGATCTCCGCTTCGACGTTCAAGCCGAAGGCGAGATGTTCGTCAACGAGATCATGTCGCGGCGGGCGATCAGCAACGTCGTGGTGAATGCGGTGCGGTATGCAAAGCCGGGCACCACGATCCGGCTGACCGGCAGCGAAGACGCGCAGGGCGCGCGTATCGTGATCGGCAATCAGGGCGAGCGCGTGTCGCCGGAAGAACTCGCGCGGCTGTTCGACCGGTTTTATCGAGGCGATGCCGCGCGCAGCGAATTCACAGAATCAAGCGGGCTTGGACTCGCGATCGTGCAGGCAATCATGCGACTGCATGGCGGATCGGCATCGGCGAGTTGCTCGGCGGATGGGTGGATCGAGTTCACGCTTCGGTTTGCCGCGCAGGCCTAGCTGACCTTTTATTCCACCACACCAGCTTTTAGCGCCAGTTCCTGCCGCACGGCCAGCAAACCGTGTATCTGCGATACAACCGCCGCGCCCTCGCCCACTGCGGCGGCCACGCGTTTTGTCGATGCCGAGCGCACATCGCCGATTGCAAACACGCCCGGCACGCTCGTCTCCAACGCGGTCGCGCCATCCATGTGGCCGCCGTGGGCCTCGGGTCCCGTCAGCACGAAACCCTTGCCGTCCGTGCTGACGTTGCACCCGGTCAGCCAGGCCGTATTCGGATCGGCGCCGGTGAACAGGAACAAATGCCGCGCTTCGATCTTGAGCGGGCCATCAGGCGTCTTGCAATGCACCGAGGCAAGCGTGCGGCCATCGCCCTCGAGCGACTCGATCTGCGTGCGCGTATGCACCGTCACGTTCGGCAACGATGCAATCCGGTCGATCAAATACCGCGACATGCTCGATTCCAGCCCTGGGCCACGAATCAGCAAATGCACCCGCGCCGCGTGCGACGCAAGATAAACCACCGCTTGCCCCGCCGAGTTGCCGCCGCCAACGAGCACGACCTCCGTGCCCTTGCAAAGCTTCGCCTCGACCGGCGACGCCCAATAATAGGTGCCGCGCCCTTCGAATTTCTCCAGCCCTTCGATCGCGGGCCGCCGATACGCCGCGCCAGTCGCGATCACCACGGTGTGCGCGGTGACGCGCGTGCCGTTCATCAATTCGATTTGAATGGGCGTGCAATCGCAATGCAGCGCCTTGATCTCGGTCGGAATGGCAATGTGCGCGCCGAATTTCTGCGCCTGCACGAACGCGCGTCCGGCGAGCGCCTGGCCGGAAATGCCGGTCGGGAAGCCAAGATAGTTTTCGATGCGCGAACTCGCGCCCGCCTGGCCGCCCGGCGCGCGGCAATCGAACACCGACACCGACAACCCCTCGGACGCCGCATACACGGCCGTCGCCAATCCGGCCGGTCCCGCGCCGACGACGGCGACATCGTAGATATGCGCCGGATCGAATTCCGGCAGCCAGCCCAGTTGCGACGCGAGCTGGTTTTCGTCGGGCGCGCGCATCACGGTGCCATCGGGACAAATGACAAGCGGGAAATCGGCCTTCGATGTCGAGATCCGTTCCAATAATGCAATGGCGTCAGGATCGGTACAGGCATCGATCACCGTATGCGGATAACCATTGCGGCTCAAAAATCCTTGCAGCGATACCAGCCGTCCATCGTCCGACTGACCGACGAGAACCGGCCCGCTGCCCTTTTCGATCAAGCCCACGCGGCGCAGGATCAACGCACGCATGATCCGTTCGCCGAGATCTGCTTCGGCCACGAGCAACGCGCGCAGCCTGTCCGGCGGGATCAGGATGGCTTCGACGTCATCGATCGCGTGGCCATCGACCAGAGCAGGTTTCCCCGATAACTGTCCGACTTCCGAAACGAATTGCCCGGGTTCCGAGTCGACCACCAGATGCACGTGACCAAGACCGTCGCGCCGCGTGATCCGCACGCGGCCATTGAGCAGCACGAACATGCCGGGACCTGGCGCGCCGACCTCGAACATCAGTTCGCCTGCACGGTAGTACTTGATTGAGCCGAAACCGCGCATGCGATCGATTTCCTCGACCGTCAGATGCGGGTACATCTGGTGGCGGCGGCTTTGGAGCGGTGAAAACGGAGCATCGGCGGGCGTTTCCGCCGGCGCGGCGCTGCCCGCATCGTTTGTGATCGTGTTCAGGTTTTCGCGCGCCGGCGGCGCATTGTCGCGCCATTCCGCTCGGGCGTGATCCGATCCTTCGCTCATGCCTTCGTAGGCAGTACTCATGCGTGTCGATCTCCGTGAAGGTAGACGGCCTCGTGCAACGCGCCCTTGCCGGCGGCCGGCGCTTTCGCAGGCCACGGGCACATGGCGGCCATTTCGCCCAGGTCCTCGCGCGGGCCGCCGAAGTCCGTCAGCGGCTTGAGCTCGAGGCCGGCGAGACGCCACGCGTCCAGGCCACCGGTCAGCGGTACGACGTCCTTGAAACCCGCATTGCGCAGCGACTTCGCCATCCACGCCGCCGATACCTCGTTCGGGCACGAGCAATAAATAATGATCTTCTGGTCGGGCTGATAACTCTCGACGATCTTCTGGAGTTCGCGTTCATCGGCGAAAACGGAACCGGGGATCACGAACGGATCGAGCACGCGTTTCTCGGACGAACGGATATCGAAGATTGCCGGCAGCGGCTCGTTTTCCATCAGGGCATAAAGTTCATCGACGGTGATGCGCGCCGTTTCCAGCGTTTTCATCAGCATCTTCCGGCGCCAGTAGCGATACGCCACGTACCCTGCCAGCGCGATCGCCACCACGACCAGCGCTTGCCGCCCGAGTTGCGCGATCATCGCGAAGACCATGTCGAGTTGCGCGGCGAAAATCACGCCGACGAGCAAGCCGACCGCCGCCCACAATCCCACGCCAACACCGTCATGCGCGATGAACGAGCGCGTGCGCACGCCCATGGCGCCGGCAAGCGGCACCGAAACCAGCGACAAACCCGGAATGAATTTCGCGACCAGCAACACGCGCACGCCCCATCGGCCGAAGAAACGTTCGGTCTTCTTGACGCACGTATCGCGCGAGAGCGACAACTTGCAGATCGTCTTGAGCGTGCGGTCGCCATAACGCCTGCCACCCTGGAACCAGACCATATCTCCCAGCACGCCGCCGAGCACGGCAATGCCGAGCATCAACGCGAAATGCGGCAACACCGCCTGGCCGTTCACGCCCATCATGGCGACAGACGCGCCGACAACGATCAGCGTCGGCATGGCGGGAACGGGCAGGCCGAGCGCCGCGCCCATCACATTGAAAAACACGATAGCCGGACCATACCGGTCAGCCAGATCATGCAACAGCATGAGATTCTCCTGCGGGTTGTGCTGCGCTGGATTCGGGTGGGGAATGCGCGATGCCGGACGCCGCCCGAAGGCGCGTGCTCAGCGGCATTTTTTACGGCTTTGAAACGAAGCGCGGGACGGATTTGAAACGGCGCCCCCGGCAGTCATGCGCGTCGCCCGGCGCCGCAGCATTAATGAGATGAGTGTAGCGCGGATTGACGAAAATGCCATGAACCGCACGCTTCGCCATACACCATATGACAGCGCCGATTTTCAGCGCACGCCTAAATAGTCATTTCGCCCCATGTACCATGGTGAGCCATCACTGCAAACCAAAATCAACGCGAGTGGGCGCGCCTTTGTCCTTGATGCCATCGGCGTTCATGTGCGGTGAAACGATAAAGATCCGCTTGCTGTCGATCTTGCCGTCGAAGTAAGCCTTCACCGCCGACGCCCGTTTTTGCGCCAACGTGCCAAGCGCGCCTTCGTCAATGGGCGCGTTGGCTGCGAGCGCTGCTTTCATGTCGGCGTCGGGCAAGGTCTTCGTCAAGCCGATCATGTTCCGCGGCTTTTTGAAGTCGGCGTCTTTGTACGCCTTGGTCAGAAACTTCGTGTATTCATCGGCGGAAAGGGTGATTGTCGACGGGCTGATGTTCGGGTTGTCGTCGCTCGAATCCTTCATCTTGGCGAGCTTCACCTGGCGATCCACGTATGCGGCGCGCAGGCCGGGTTCATCGACGGCGGGATCAACCCGCGCCGACAAATCCATCTTGATGGACGGCTTGTCGGCCAACGCCTTGGCAATCGTGTCGAGCTTCTGCTTGCCGGCGTCGCTCAACGTGGACGAACCCGGGTCGAACTCCACGTAACCGAGTTCTTCGGCGTTCTTGCCGCCGCCGAACGCGTTTGCCAGCAGCGAGAACGGCGCGGTCACGGCGCGTTCCAGCAGGTTCACGATCGCTTTCCAGACCAGCGCGCCGACCGAAAACTCAGGATTCGCAAGCGAGCCGGAAATCGGGATGTTCACATCGATCTCGCCGCGCGAGTTCTTCAACAAGGACACGGCCAGCCGCACCGGCAGTTTGGTCGCGGTCGAGTTGTCGACGTGATCGCCGAACGTGAGTTGATCGATGAAAAGATGGTTGTTCGCGCTGAGCTTGTCGTCCGCGAGCTGGTAGTGCAGGTCAACGTTCAGCTTGCCTTTTGTGATCGGATATCCAGCGTATTTGGTGGAATACGGCGAAATATTGGGCAATTCGACGTCGTGCGCGCTCGCGGTCAGGTCCAGCGCGGGTTTCGCGATCAACGGATTGACCGTGCCCTTGATCGATACCGGTCCGTTTGCGTTGAGTTTCGCGGCGACATCGACGGGTGCGGACACGGTCGAATGCGTCCCGAATGCGCCGATGGTGCCCGTGATCGCGACAAGATTGGCGGTGAAATTCGGCTTGATGAAGTTGTCGGTGTAGGTCACGCGCCCGTTTTGCAGCACGAGCTGGCCGAAGCGCAGATTAGGCGTGGGCGATGTCGATGCCGGCTTGGGAACCACCGGCGCGGAGGCTACCGGAGCAGGCGCGGCGGCCACGGTCTGAGTGCCCGTCTTGTCCTTCACCACAACGTCGCGCAGGTTCAGCTTTCCTTGTGCATCGAGCAGAACGCGGCCGTAGAAATTAGCGAACGTAACGCGCGCGGCTTCCACGTCGGCGCCTTTTTCATCGTAGCGGGCGTTCAGCTTTGTCAGGCCGAGCAGCTTCCATCCGGCGAGCGGTTGGGAACTTACCCGGTCGATCAAACGCACATTCGACAACGACACATCGCCCTTGTAACCCGCCTTCAGCGTGCGTCCCTCACCCGAGAACGAGGCGTCGCCGTTCGCGGTGACCAACGCGCTCGAAAGCGATGCGTTCAGCGCGCCCCCGAAATATGGCTCGAATGCCGCCGCGTCCAGCTGACTTGCATCGAGATGCAGCGCGAGACTCAGCGGCTTGATTGTCAACGTGCCTGCCGTGGCGAGCGTGCCCTTGCCGTTCATGGTCAGCTTGCCATCGACGGCGAGCGGTTTGGTGAGGTCGTCCGTGACCTGCTTCACGTTCACCTGAAGCGGCGCGATGTGAAGCTTGACCGGAGTCGGCGTGGTTTCGTCGGTGAAATCGGCGGTGCTGTCGTTTAGCGATACCTGCGCGATCTGGTAGCGCCAGGCCGGGCCGGCGGCGTTCGCCTTTTCGATCTTGCGCGTCGCGCTGACTTCCGGCGCGGCTTCGTGCGGACCGGCGAGCGCCGCGAGGTCGATACTGCCGTCTTTCAGGCGTTTTGCATCGACGGAAAGGCCGTTCAGCGTCACGCTTTCCAACGCGGCAGTACGCGCGGCGACATCGATTTTTGTGATCTTCGCCTGTGCCGAAGCCAGCGCGACCGGCGCCGTGTTCGCGGTTGGAACGAGTTTCAGCGACTTGAGCGAGACGTCGCCGGCGCCGACCTGGATGGACGCTTCGGGCTTCGACCAGTCGACTTGCAGCGGCAAGTTCGCGCTCAGCGCGCCGTCCGATACCCGCGCGGCAAGCGCGTTCGCCACGTAGGGTTGCAGCGGCGGGAGCGGCACATCGGCGAGCGCGAGTTTCGCGTCGGCGTTCTTGCCGGGCAAGGTGAATCCGCCCGATGCCGCGAGCGTTCCGCCATGATCCAGCGCGGTTTTCAGCGTATAGCGCGCCGGCGCTTTTCCAAGCGTGGAAAAGTCATCGAGTGTGACGTCCAGCGCCTTCAGGCCAAGCTTCGCGGGTTGCGCCATCAGGCTGTCGCTGAACGCGATCTGGCCTTGATCGATGGCGACGTGTTTGATCGACAAATCGAGCGGTTGCGTCTCGGCTGCGGCTTTGGTTTCGGCTGCCGGAGGCGTGTTGGCGGGCGGACCGCTTAGTTTCTGGAAGTTGAAGGCGCCGGATTTATCGCGGGAAAGTTTTATATCGGGTTGCGCTAATTTTATCTCGATCAATTGATAAACATTGCGCAGCGGCTCGAGATTCGTCGCGTTCACGTGCAGCGATTGCGCGGCAAACAGCGGCGCGTTCTGCTTGTCCGTCACGTCGATATCCGCGAGATCGGCCGTGCCCTTGATGCGCACAACAGGCGCATCACCGTTAAGAGAGAAGCTCACGTCGAGATTGGTCGAAAGCTTGCCGCTTTTCACCACGACCGGCAGCGAAGCCGGCGCGTACGAAACCAGCTGTGGCACATCGAGCCCGTCGAGCTGCAGCGCGACTTCCGACTCGCGCGACTCGGCGAACGGCTTCGTGCGGCCCTTGATGGACAGCGGCGAGCCGTCGATGCGCGCCTGCAGCGACGGCGTCACGAACAACTCGGTGGTCGAGGGAAGATTGGCTATGAACGGAATCCCGACCGACCATTGATCGATTACGTGCTGCGTCTTCTGCAAGCGATCATCGAAATCAATGCGCCCATTCGCGATCCGGATATTCGATACGGAAAAACGGGCGGGTTTATCGGCGGGCTTGGCGGACGGCTTCGAAAACTTTTCGATGAGGTCCGAGAAGTTGAAGCGTTGCGCGTCGTACCGGACGATATGAAAGCGCGGCGAATCGATTTTCAGCTCGTTGATCACGGGCGCGAGCCGGAACAACGAAGACCACGAAGGCAGCACGATCAGCCGTTCTATATCGATAAAATCGCCGCCCTTGGCGTCGGCAGAAAGATTGCCTTTCGCCTCGCCAATATGCACGCGGTCAGCTTCAAAGCTAAGCGTATAGGGATTGAGCGCAATGCGGCCGATCGTGGCCGGACGGCCAAGCTGGTCGGAAATCTGCTGCTCGGCGATATGGCGAATGAGAGGGGGCGCCGCGAAAAATCCCAGCAGCCCGATCACGACGACAAATAAAACCAGGCCAATCGCGACACGGCGCGTGCGGTTAGAACTCGCGACCGCGTTTGCTCGATCGATCAGGCCACGGCCAGCGGATGTCAGGGAAGTCTTGTTCAGGCTTGCCATGCGGGCCTCACAGCGCGGTCACGCGCCATGAGACCACGCGTGACCTTGGGGGAAACGGAAGGCCCGAGTATACGACGCGAAAGCGTCAAATTGAATCGGCGATGGTCCGTATGTCCCGCGCTTATTACTCTTCTACTGCCGTTCGATGGCCGGCGGCGCCCACGCGCCCGAAGTCGCTTCAGGCTTTGGCGCATACAAACGCATCATCAACTGGAAGTCGCCCTCGGGTGCGGGCAGCCAGTTCGACGCGCGCGCCTTGCCCGGCGATGTCGCAGAGACGACCACGTCTGTCGAGCCATCGCGATTTTTCTTCAGGCGGTCGCGGTCGCTGAGCGAAAGCCTCGGCGCTTTGTCATCGATAAGCGCGCCGTCCTTCGTGTACGCCGTGAGCGTCCAGAAACCGCGCACCGGCGGCAACTGGTTGGCCGCGAAATGCAGCACATAAGTATTCGCGCCGTTGAGCGCGTGGGCGTCGCTGTCCAAGAACGCGACAGGTTTCACCTCGCCCTCCTTCGTGCCAGTACCCGGCTGACGTTTGGCGAGGAATGCGCGCAAAGTGTAGTCGGTGTCGTAATTGCCGACAGCGTCGCCGAACCAGACCCAGCCGTTGCGGCTCGTCGCATTCGAAGGAACCGTGTCGACGCGCGCCCGGCCGTCGGCAAGACCGGTTGTGAGCAAGGCTGCATCCGATGCACGGAACTGAACCGGCTCGCCCGCTTTCACGCCCAATTGCGCCAGCAAGCTCACGGCGTGCGGATCAGCGGGCACGGGCGGGTTGTCTTCCAGGGCTTTGGCCAGGCGCGTGAAGTACGCGGTGGCATCGAGCGAATCGGCCTTGTCGCCGCTCGAAATCACGCTCGGCGTGTTGGCCGTGACGTTCGGCCACGCAGCGCCGGCGGTCGTGGGACTGGTTTTATCGGCGGAAGGCGCTTCGATGTGCATCGCGGTCTGGAGCTTGCGCGCCTCGCGCACGTCACGCTGGCCGTTTACGCGCACCCGGACCGATAACCACACGTAACGCGTCGGCGTTTCCACGCGCGTCACGCCCTCAGGCAGCGTGCCGGTATAACCCTTTGGCACGAAAGCGAGCACGCTCGCCTGCTCGGCCGCGGCGCGCGCCGCCTTGCCACGCTTTTTCACGACGGGCGCAGGGGTATCGGGCGCGGCGCCAATGCTCGAATAGATCACGTTGGTCCAGGCATCGAAGGCGCGGGCATCGAAATAACGGCCTCGCAACGCGCCTGAAGGCGTCGATTGCACCGACGACAACGCGGGCAGCGAAACCAGCACCGGTCCACTCGATACATCCAGCCACGCGGTCGATTCAAGCGTGTCCACACTCGGCCGCCCCGTCGCGCCGACCGGCGGCAATGCCGTGGTGTGCCGCAAGCTGTTCACAGGTGCTTGTCCCGGCTTCGATGCATCGCCGCCCGTCGCCTTTTCGCGTGCCAGGTCGGACGCGACCAGCGGATAACCGAATACATAAGCATCCGCGACCTGATCTTTCCGCCAGCCGTCGCCGTTCGTCACGACAGGCGCCTGCGTCGAGCAACCACCCAGTATTGCCAGCGTGCTCAAACCCGCAAGCATCCAACGTGTCCCACTCAGCGCAAACAACGGAACTGCCCAGCGTCGGTTATTTTTCATTCGAATTAGGTCTGTTTAGGCTTTTTTACTTCGTTCGGCGCGCGCGCCGGCTGGTCCTGGAATTCATGTCCTGCAGGTTCGCTCGCCGACGTTCAAACTATCGTTCAAGTTATCTTGAAAACGCGTTTTATCTTATCCAATGACGATAGGCAAGAAGCGCGTAACGATGCCTGAAAATTAGTCAGACGTTTCATAATTTTTGCGACAAGTAACTGCCTATATAGTGCCGGTTTTTTATTCACGCGCCATGGCAATGCGGGTGCAACTCACTTGAAAATACACCTTGACCTTCCAATCATTGGAATGTCGATACTGGTTTTATCGAGCTGAATCTTGTGGCCCGCAATGAATCGGGAAGCTTTTATGTCTGCTAGTACGAGTCAAAACATTGCTGCTGCGTCGAATACCGCTGAATTTGCGATCGGCGGGATGACATGCGCGTCGTGCGTTCGCCGCGTCGAGAAGGCGCTCGCCAAAGTACCGGGCGTGGAAAACGTCTCCGTGAATCTCGCCACCGAAAAAGCCACGGTTCGCGCTGAACCGTCCGTTTCGCGCGACCAGTTGCTCGCGGCCGTAACGAAAGCGGGGTACGAAGCCACGTTTATCGAGCCGGAAGCCGCGCCAGTTGCGGCGTCTGCGCACACGGGCGAGCTGGTTGCCGTGGTTGTATCGGCGCTGCTGACGCTGCCGCTCGTTCTGCCGATGCTCGGGATCGACCTGAACCTGGGCGTCTGGGTATCGCTGGGGCTGGCGAGCATTGTCCAGTTCGTGCTTGGCGCGCGATTTTATGTCGGCGGCTTCAAGGCGGTGCGCTCGGGTGAAGGCAACATGGATTTGCTGGTCGCGCTGGGTACGTCCGCCGCGTGGGGTTTGAGCGTGTACGAATTGTTCGCGCATCCGGGCGAATCGGCGCATCTCTATTTCGAAGCCGCGGCGGTCGTGATCACGCTCGTGCGCTTCGGCAAATGGCTGGAAGCGCGCGCGAAGCGCCAAACCACCGACGCCATCCGCGCCCTAGACGCTTTGCGCCCCGACCGCGCGCGGATTCGCGACGCCGCGACCGGCCAGGAACGCGATGTCGCGCTCGCCGATGTACGCAACGGCGATGTCGCTATCGTCCGGCCGGGCGAGCGGATGCCCGTCGATGGCGTGATCCGCGAAGGCCGCACGCATGTGGACGAATCGCTGATTACCGGCGAAAGCCTGCCGGTCGCGAAGGAAACCGGTGCGCGCGTGACGGCGGGATCGATCAACGGCGAAGGCGCGATTACTGTCAAAACGACCGCGACCGGCGCGGAAACGACGCTCGCGCGCATTATCCGGCTGGTTGAATCGGCGCAGGCCGAGAAGGCGCCAATACAACGGCTCGTCGACCGGATATCGGCGATCTTCGTGCCTGTCATTCTGGTGATCGCGCTCGTGACGCTGATCGGCTGGCTGGCAGTGGGCGCGGGCGCCGAAACGGCCGTGCTGAACGCGGTCGCGGTGCTCGTGATTGCGTGTCCGTGCGCGCTCGGGCTCGCCACGCCCGCCGCGATCATGGCCGGAACCGGCGTTGCGGCGCGCCATGGCGTGCTGATCAAGGACCCGCAGGCGCTGGAAATGGCGCATCGAATCAGAATTGTCGCCTTCGATAAAACCGGCACGCTGACCGTCGGCAAACCATCGATGACCGCGTTCGATGCCGCTGACGGGATCGAACGGAAGGAAGCGTTGACGCTGGCCGCAGCCGTTCAACGCCTGAGCGATCACCCGTTGGCGCGAGCGGTTGTCGCCGCCGCCGATGCCGAATCGCTCCGGCCCGTCAACGCAAGCGACGCAAAAGCGGTCGCCGGGCGCGGCGTGGAAGCACGCGTGGGCGAGCGTCATCTGGCGGTTGCGAGCGCGCGTTGGCTCGAGGAATTGGCGGTTGTTGCGCCGGATGCGCTCAAACAGCGCGCGGCGGAACTGGAAACGCTTGGCAACACGGTGTCGTGGTTCGTGGACTTGAATGCCCCGGCACGCGTCCTCGCGCTGCTCGCATTCGGCGATTCGATAAAACCCGGTGCACGCGACGCCATCGCCCGATTGAGCGCAATGGGCATCCAGAGCGTCCTTATCACCGGCGATAACGCCGGAAGCGCCGCGAGCGTAGCGAAGTCGCTCGGCATTTCGCCCGACGCCGTCTACGCGCAAATGCTCCCCGCCGACAAGGCGCGCGTGATCTCGGAACTGAAAGCGCGCACCACGGGCGCGGTCGCGATGGCCGGCGACGGCATCAACGACGCGCCCGCGCTCGCCGCAGCGGATATCGGCATCGCGATGGCAACCGGCACCGATGTCGCCATGGAAGCCGCCGGCATTACGCTGATGCGTGGCGATCCAGCGCTGGTGGCGGATGCCATCGATATCGCACGGCGCACGTATCGCAAGATCCAGCAGAACCTGTTCTGGGCGTTCGTGTACAACCTGATCGGCATTCCGCTTGCCGCGTTCGGCCTGCTCAATCCGATGCTCGCCGGCGCCGCGATGGCGTTC
>Ga0163162_10003536_pt1 | contig 14948 bp, 14 predicted proteins | sample S55metaG_FD_115310 | JGI IMG/M metagenome (GOLD analysis project Ga0163162, IMG submission 115310) | Switchgrass rhizosphere microbial communities from Kellogg Biological Station, Michigan, USA - S5-5 metaG | ecosystem: Host-associated > Plants > Roots > Rhizosphere > Soil | place: USA...
AGGATGGAAGTACGTCGAGTAGTTGGTCTTCACGTGCGCGCGCAGTGAATCATCGTCATCGACGTCTCGCCCGGGCGCGACCTCTTCGCCCCGCCAAGCATCCAGCGCGCTTGCCCGCCCGATCCGGCGGATCAGCCGCAGCCCGGCGAGCACGGTGTGCATGTCCCGGTCATCACCGAAATAGTTCGGATCGATCAGCGGGCTGGCGCCGGCGTCGGGTCCCGACAACCGGACGGTGCCGCGACTGAACGGTTGCATGACGGCCGCCAAGAACCCGTAGCCGGGTTCGGCGGCACGCAGCCCGGGAAGGATACCCAGGCCGGAGTCGGTGACAACGATCTGCAGATCTGGTGTGCCGCTTGCGAACTCACTACTAGCCAGCCCGATGATCTCGCCGTGGTTCGACGGCACTTCAGGGATCGGGCCCGACGCACGATAGGCAACGGGCACCAGCACGTGATCGTGCAGGTTCCTGCCGACACCGGGGAGATCGTGTATGACATCGACTCCGACCGCACGGAGATGATCATCCGGACCGATACCGGAGAGCAACAGCAACTGCGGCGACCCGATCGCGCCCGCGGTGAGAACGACCTCCCCTGCCGCCACCACAGACGTCGGCGTGCCGGCGCCGCCCCGGTATTCCACCCCCGCGCAACGGCCGTCCGCAATCCGCAGGCGATCGACGGTGGCATCGGGCAAGAAGTCAAGGTTTGTGCGCCGTAGGGCGGGTATGAGGTAGGCATCGGCGGCGCTCTGGCGCTTTCCGCCGGCGACATTGGCATCAACGGGTCCGAAACCGACCTCCAGACCGCCGCTTATATCGGTTGCGAGACGGAATCCCGACTCGACGGCGGCGCTCAGGCACGCGGCGATTACGTCATGGAGCGGGCTCGTCGGTGCGACCAGCAGGGGGCCGTCGGTGCCGCGCAGGGCCGGATCCTTGCCTGCGCCGGTTTCGCTACGCTTGAAGTACGGCAACAGGTCATCGAAGCCCCAGCCGGTGGCGCCGACCCCTTGCCAGGATTCATAACTCGTGTGGTGGCCCCGCAGGAACATCGTCCCGTTGATCGCCGACGAGCCGCCGATGCCCCGGCCACGCGGGAACGGGGTAGCCGCCCCGGTCGCAGCCTGGGGCGTGGTCATTTCTCCCCAACTCGCCTCGGAGCCAAGGAGTGTGGTCCACTCCGCCGCGGCCGCACTCGCCGGGGGTGGCGTTCCACTTCCCGCCTCGAGCAACAACACTCGAACGTCCGGGTTTTCCGACAACCGGGCCGCAATCACACAGCCAGCGGTGCCCGCTCCCACGATGATGAAGTCATACGGGCCTGTAGATGATTTCATTTCCGGCTTCCCTCCCCGCCGTCCGAGCCTGCGAGACGATGGCCTGCGTATCGTCGCTAACATAAATAACGTACCATCGCTACGGCTTATGTCGATGTGAGCTGGTACACACAAGCCGCCATCTACGTTGAGTCTCGTTTGCCTTCAACATAAATGAGCCATCGCGAGACATATCAGCGCTAACAGGCGGGACCGATGCAACCTTAGCGATGCTAACATTCCGACATGGATACGCGCGCGGAAATGTTGCAGGCTGCGGAGGCCCAGCTACTGCTGTCCCCGGAACGCGACATCTCAACGCGTGCGGTGTGCGATGCGGTAGGCGTCGGAGCTCCTGTGCTGTACAGGCTGTTCGGCGACAAGAACGGCTTGTTGGCCGCTGTCGTCGACTGTGCGTTCCAGCGATATCTGGCCTCGAAGCGCGCTCAAAAGCTCTCCGACGATCCGGTCGACGACCTGTATTCGGCATGGGACGCCCACATTGCGTTCGCGTTGAAGAATCAGGCCGTCTATCGCATCGCGTATGCCCCGGCGCTGACCGAGGTGCCCGCCGGCGTTGAAGAAGCGCGCCAGTTACTACTCGTGCGAATGGTCCGGTGTGTGGAGGCCGGCAAGTTGAACACCAGTCCCGACGAGGCCGCCCAGATCATGATGGCCGCCTGCATCGGCGTCGCGTTGAGTCTGATTACCCAGCCCAACACCTTTAGCCACCCCGACTTATCCCATCGGGTCCGAGACGCCGTACTCCGCGAACTGTTGGTCGAGGCCCCCACCGCCGATCGACATGGCGACGCGCTGAAATCCACTGCGCTACAGATGGCGGCCTTGATTCGAGCGACGCCCACACCGCTGACGGGCCCCGAGGTTTCGATGATGCTTCAATGGCTGGGCACCATCATCGCCACAGCGGCGCGCTCGCGCCCTCGACGATAGAAGCAGCGTTTCTGCACCTCAGAGTCCAGAGACGATTACGCCGTTGCAGTCGGCGGCGGCCTGCCGCAGCTTGGCCGCATCCTGATAGGCATCCGAGTGGTACCAGTCGCGGGCCGATTCGACGGAATCGAACTCCAGGACGACGGTCTGGCTTCCGTGCCACTCGCCCTCGAGCACCTCGGGCTTCGGGTCGAACGACAGCAGCGTCGAGCTGGCCATGGCTTGGCTCGCCAGCTTGCCGTACTCGGCCATCCCTGCTGGGTCCTTGACGTCCTCGGTGAGGATGATGTAACCCTTGGGCATTGAATCTCCCTGGTTGTCAGTCAGTTTCGCTGATGGCTTGCTCAGGGCAGTTTTCGATGGCGTCCTTCGCCCCGCCCTCCAGTCCCTCGGGGACCTCGGACGGATCCGCGATGGCGTATCCGTCGTCGTGCATGTGGAACACCTCGGGGCACAGCGTCAGGCACATCCCGTGGCCGCGGCACCGGTCCTCGTCGACGGTGACCTTCATCGGTCGTCGTCTTCCTTGACATCGAATTCCAGGTGCAGCTCGGTCAGTCCACGCAGGATGTAGGTCGGGATGTATTGGTAGCGGCGGTTGCTCGCCGGTCCATGGTGCGCCTCGCTGATTCGGATGTCGGCGGTCCGGTCGAGCAGGCGCTCCAGCCCGACGCGGGTCTCGGCTCGCGCGAGCGGGGCGCCGGGACAGCTGTGGATGCCGCGGCCGAAGGCGAGGTGCTGGCGGGCGTTCTTGCGTTCGGGATCGAACATGTCCGGATCCTCGAATCGGCGCGGGTCGCGATTGGCCGCCCCGTTGACCACCATCAGCGTGCAACCGGCGCCGACGGCCTCGTCCCCGACAGTGGTCGGCACCCGCGAGAGTCGGAAGTCACCCTTGACCGGACTCTCGATCCGGAGGCACTCCTCGATGAAGTTCGGAAGCAGGCTGCGGTCCTCCCGCAACTTCTGCTGGATGTCGGGGCGGTCCCCTATCACCTTCAGCGCGGTACCCAGCAGCCGCACTGTCGTTTCCTGGCCGGCCGAGAAGACGTTGGTGGCCACCCGCACGACATCGCCCACCTCGGGCATCGACCCGTCGGGGAAGGTCGCGGTCGCCAAGCCGGTGAGCACATCGTCACGAGGCTCGCGGCGACGATCTTCCACATACGTCGCGAAGACCTCGTAGAGGTACTCCAAGGGCGTTTTGGTCAGCGTCTTCTCGGCATTGCCGAGACCGCCGCCGTGGGTGCCGCGCGCAAGCCGCTCGATGAGCTCGTCGCGATCCTCGTCGGGCACGCCAAGCAGGTCGGCGATGACGCGCAGCGTGAACGGGCCCGCGAAACCCTTGATGAATTCACCCTCACCGGGAGCGAGAAAGGTGTCGAGGATGTCGTCGGCGAGCTGCCACATCGCGTCCTCGTTCTCCTTGAGGCGCTTAGGTGTGATCAGTCGCATGAGTAACGCTCGGTGATTCGTGTGCGTCGGCGGGTCCAGGGTCGGCAGCTGGTCGCTGAACGGAATCTCGTCGCGGTGCTTCTCGATCAGTTCGGTGACGGCTGCGCCATCTAAGCCTTCCAAGGCGACCGGAAAGCCGGGGAACGGACCGGTGACGGAAATGCAGGACGAGAACGTCTCCGCGTCGTTGTAGACGTCGACGGCCTCCTGCCAGCCCGTCACCATCGTGACGCCGTAGTGGTCCTCGCGGCCGACCGGGCACTTGGTGCGAAATGCCTCGTAGAACGGGTACGGATCGTCCGTCAGGCGACCGTCCCGAAAGAAGTCGACCGCGGTGAGGTCCTCCGCCATGCGCTACTCCGTTTCACCGATCTCGCCATGCGAGAACGTGCCTCTCATTCTTGAGTATTACATTTCCACAGAGGCACTGCGGCGTCAACGACGGGTCCACGATTCCTGTTGCGCGTGCTCAGCGAACTACATAACGAATTCACTCCCGCCTTGACGACCACCAACAACGGACCGGATGGAGCCGCCGACGAGCGGCATGGGTCAGTCAGGCGTCGCGCAGCAGAGCGACGTCGGAGACCAAGCGGATGTGGTCGGCCATCGCCCTTGACGCTTCAGCGGCATCTTGTCGGCGTACCGCCTCGGCGATCCGGCGGTGACCCTCGAGGGACGCCCGAGGCCGGTGCTCCTGCGACAACGACTCGATGCGGGTTTCCCTTACCAGACCGGAGATCTCGTGCATCAGCTTGGCAAGCAAGGACGAGTGCGCCGCGGTAGTGATCGCCTCGTGGAACATCTCGTCGCCGACGACACCGCGGTCCCCCGACTCGATCTCCGATTCCATCGTCGCGATGGCGCGATCGATGGCGGCCATCTCGTCGTCTGTGCGCCGCGCGGCGGCCAGCCCCGCCAATTTCACCTCGAGGGCTTCGCGGGCCTCGATGATGTCGGGGATCCGGTCGGCGTGTTCGCGCAGCGCCTTGACGGCGCGTTCTTCGGTGGGACGACGTACGAGGATGGCGCCGTCACCGTGCCGCACTGACAACACGCCCTGTACTTCGAGGGCCACCAGCGCCTGACTGAGCGACGCCCGGCTGACCCCTAGTTGGGCGGCCAATTCACGTTCGGCGGGCAGGCGATCGCCGGGCGTCATCCCGTTGTCGGCGATATAAGCGCACAGTTGCTCGACGATGACTTCGTACAGCCGTGGCCGCGTGACACGCCTAAGTTGCTCAACCACTGACTCACCTACTCTCTGCTCCAACCATACCCAGCCGGCGTGTGCCTTCTCGGTAAGCATGGTCACATTGCATGTTGACAGTGACGATCCTCACTGTTTTACTGGCTAGGCCAATGCTCCACTAGGTCAATAAGCCTAACGGATAGATTCCGGAGATCTCCGATGCCGCTCGAACTCATTCCGATCCTGGCCCTCATCGCGATGTTCGTGGCAGCGACGCTGCTGCCGATCAACATGGGCACGCTTGGCTTCGTTGCCGCTTTCCTGGTCGGGACGCTCGCCGTCAGGATGAACACCGACGACATCATTGCCGGCTTCCCCAGTGACCTTTTCCTCACACTGGTCGGCGTTACCTACTTGTTCGCGATCGCCCAGAACAACGGCACCGTCGACCTGATGATTCGAGGAGCGGTGCGGCTCGTACGTGGTCGCGTCGCGTTCATTCCGTGGGTGATGTTCGGGATCACCGGCGTGCTGACCGCGATGGGCGCGCTCGGCCCGGCCGCGGTGGCGATCATCGCCCCGATCGCGCTCGGCTTCGCGAAGCAGTACAAGATCAACGCCCTGCTGATGGGCATGATGGTGATCCACGGCGCCCAAGCGGGCGGTTTCTCTCCGATCAGCATCTACGGTGTCACGGTCAACAACATCGTGGCCAAGGCGGAGCTGCTGAACAGCCCGCTGTCGCTGTTCCTGGGCAGCCTCTTCTTCAACGCCGCGATCGGCGTGCTGTTGTTCGTGTTCCTCGGCGGACGTTCCTTGATCGGTCGCACCGTGCACGACGACATCGACTCCGATGGTTCGACGGGCGGTTCTCCCCAGCCCGACGGCACCGGTGGGCCGACGCGATCCGACAACGGCACCGGCGCCACGGCCACCGTTACGCAGACCGAGCCCCGCGTCGCGGTCAAGCCGACGCCGACACACTCCGTCACGTATGACCAGGTGCTCACGCTGATCGGGTTGGGTGCCCTGGCCGTATTCTCGCTGATCCTCGATCTCGATATCGGCTTCGTGTCGATGACCGTCGCCGCGGTGCTAGCGCTGGCATCGCCGAAAGCCCAGAAGGGCGCCGTGTCGCAGATCAGTTGGTCGACCGTTCTCTTAATCGGCGGAGTGCTGACCTTCGTCGGCGTGCTGCAGGAAGCAGGCAGCGTCGAGTGGGTCGGTAACGGCGTCGCCAAGCTCGGAATGCCCCTACTCGTCGCGCTTCTGCTCTGCTACCTCGGTGCCATCGTGTCGGCCTTCGCATCGTCTACCGCCATCCTGGGCGCCACCATCCCGTTGGCCGTGCCGCTGCTGCTGGCCGGCGAGGTCAGCCCGATCGGAGTTGTTGTCGCGCTGGCGATCTCGTCGACGATCGTCGACGTCAGTCCCTTCTCGACCAACGGGGCTCTGGTGCTCGCCAACGCCCAGGACGTCGACCGCGACCGGTTCTACAAGCAGATCCTGAAGTACAGCGCGCTAGTGGTGGCGGTCGGACCGCTGATCGCCTGGGCGACGCTGGTAGTGCCGGGCTGGCTCTGACGCGAACAGTCGGCGCCGGGGCCGGGCATCTGAGGCCCGGCCCCGGCGCTCGGCGTTGACCGCCAAGACGCACCCACCTTCTCAACCACTTCTTAGAAACCCGGCCTTGACGGCCAGGTCAGAACATGGTTTTCTAAATTGGCTAGTCCACTAGCTCACTGAGTCACTAGACCGAAGGCGGTCCCCGATGACATCGATATCTTCCTCACCGACGCAGCCCACTGGCCCTCTCGACGGGCTGGTCGTCATCGACCTGACCCGCGCCCTGGCCGGGCCGCATGCGGCGATGATGCTCGGCGACCTCGGCGCCGACGTGGTCAAGGTGGAGAACCCAGGCGGCGGCGACGACACCCGCGGCTGGGGTCCGCCATTCGTCGAACCGGCATACGGCGAGCGTGAGTCCACGTACTTCCTCTGCGCGAACCGGAACAAGAAGTCGGTGACGCTCGACCTCAAGGATGAGACCGGCAGGGCCGCTCTGCGCGCGCTGGTCGGCCAGGCCGACGTGCTGATGGAGAACTTCCGCCCCGGAGTCCTTGACCGACTTGGGTTTTCCCAACAGCGGCTGGCCGAAATCAATCCACGCTTGGTCGTGTTGTCCATCAGCGGATTCGGCCACGATGGCCCCGAAGCCGGACGCGCAGGCTACGACCAGATCGCACAGGGCGAAGCCGGACTAATGTCGGTAACCGGCTCAGCGCCCAGCGATGTGCAGCGCGTCGGGGTACCGATCGCCGACCTGTTGGCAGGGATGTACGGCGCGTTCGGAGTCCTTGCGGCACTACAGGAGCGGGAACGCACCGGCCGTGGCCAGGTGGTGCGGGCGTCCCTGCTCGCCGCCGTAGTCGGGGTGCATGCCTTTCAGGGCACGAAGTGGACGGTCGCGGCCCAGGTCGGCGAGGCCGCCGGTAACCACCATCCGTCGATCTGCCCATACGGCTTGTTCGACACCGCCGACGGCGCCGTGCAGATAGCGGTCGGCAGCGAGGGCCTCTGGAAGCGGTTCTGTGAGGGCTTCGGACTCGACCCGGACACCCCGGGAATGGCGTCAAACTCCCAACGAGTGGACAACAGCAAGCTGGTCAAGGAGATGGTTCAAGACGCCTTCGCGTTCTACACCACCGACGAGCTGCTGGCCAAGCTCGACCGAATCGGCGTCCCAGCCGGGCGAATTCGCGCCATTCGCGACGTCTACGAATGGGAGCAGACCAAGTCTCAGGGCCTGATCATCGACGTCGATCACGCCACATTGGGGACCATCAGCCTGCCTGGTCCGCCGCTGCGGTTCTTCGACGCCGACGGTGCCGAGCTCACCCGTCGCCGGCACAGCGCTCCCCCAGTGCTCGGTGCCGACAACGACCTCATCGCGACGCTGCGGGCGGACCACCGATGACCCGGCTCAGTGCGCGGGAGATGATCGATGTCCTCGTCGACGAGGGGTCTTGGGCGTCATGGGATCTCGCCTTGCCGGACGTCGGTGCGAGCGCCGAATACGCCAACGAGCTGGCATGCGCCCGCGTGAAGACGGGAATCGACGAATCAGTGCTTACAGGCGCTGCGTCGATCCGTGGTCATCGAGTGGTGCTTGTGGCATGCGAGTTCGGATTCCTCGGCGGCTCGATCGGCATGGGTGCTGGTGAGCGACTCACTACGGCCATTCGGCGCGCCACGGCCGAACGGCTCCCCCTATTGGTCCTGCCGACATCAGGAGGCACCCGCATGCAGGAGGGCACGACGGCCTTCCTGCAGATGGTGCGGATCACTGCGGCAGTGGCCGATCACAAGGCGGCTCGGCTGCCGTACCTCGTCTACCTCCGACACCCCACCACCGGCGGCGTGTTCGCCTCGTGGGGTTCGCTGGGCCACCTCACGCTCGCCGAGCCGGGCGCGATGATCGGGTTCCTCGGACCCCGGGTGTACGAGGCGCTACATGGACGGCGGTTCCCGTCGGGTGTGCAGACCGCCGAAAACCTGTACCGCCACGGGCTTCTCGACGCAATATGCGCCCCAGACGAACTCGCTGACATCGTGGCCCGGATGCTGAACATCATTTCGCCGCAATGCCGCCCGGCGAGCGTCGCCTCCGTTTCCAACTGGGTCCCCGACGTCGTGCCCGCATGGATCTCGGTGCTGGCATCGCGTGATCGGGACAGGCCTGGAGTGAGGGAATTGCTCAAAGTCGCTGCTTCGCAGGTTGTTCCCCTGCACGGTACGGGCGAGGGTGAGGTGGATCCCGGACTCTTGGTGGCATTGGTGCGATTTGACGACGTGTCGTGCGTGCTGCTTGGTCAGGATCGCAGGGCCCAGGCGGATGCACCGATCGGGCCGGCTGGTCTGCGCCAGGCACGCCGCGGCATGCGGTTGGCCGATGAGCTGGACCTGCCCCTCGTGTCGGTCATCGATACGCCCGGCGGTGCTTTATCCCCGGCCGCCGAAGAGGGCGGCGTCGCAGGGGAAATCGCCCGGTGCATCGCCGACATGATCACACTCGAAGTGCCGACCCTGTCGGTGCTTCTCGGGCAGGGCACGGGCGGTGCAGCGCTGGCTCTCTTTGCCGCCGACCGCACACTGGGCGCCATGCACGGATGGTTGTCGCCACTGCCACCCGAAGGCGCAAGCGCGATCCTGCACCACACCACACACCGCGCCGCCGAAATGGCGGAGCGACAAGGCGTCCGCTCTGCGGACCTTCTCGCCAATGGTGCGCTCGACGGCGTCATCCCTGAATATCCTGATGCAAGACGGGAACCCGAGCAGTTCTGTATCCGGGTAGCGGCAGCGATCCGCCACGAGCTCGCATCACTGGCGACTCTCGATCCGGCCACTCGACTTCGCCGACGGATCCTGCGATTCGACGGTCTGGCCAGTATGGCGCCAGCGGTCGCCGCCGAAAGCGCTTGAGATTCTGGAGTTTTAGCACCTGCCGGAACCGCAAATCACTGCAACCGCAGGCGCAGTTCCTCCCAGCCCCTGACCGTGGACGTCGGCGCCAGCCGTGCTGAGTCGTAGTCGATGTCCCATTCGGGCCAGCGGTTGAGCAGCTCGTCGAGTGCGACCCGACCTTCCAGCCGTGCCAGGTTGGCGCCGAGGCAATAGTGCACGCCCTTGCCGAAGGTGATGTGCGAGATGTTGTCGCGACGGATGTTGAACGTGTCGGGATCCTGGTACCGCCGTGGGTCACGGTTGGCGGCACCGAATAGCAGCAGCACCGCGTTTCCGGCAGACACAGTGGTGCCGTAGATCTCGAAGTCCTGTGCCACCCATCGGGCGATGTGCGGGCCCGTCGGTTCGAAGCGCAGGGTCTCGTCGACCGTGCGCGTCAGCAAGCTGCGGTCTTCGACGATCTGCCTGCGCTGGTCGGGATGTTCGCGCGAGAACCTTCGCCAGCCATCCGATCAGCCGGCCGGTTGTCTCGTTGCCGGCGCCGGCGACCACCTGGGTGTAGTGCAGCACCTCCTTGCGGGTCAGCTTGCGAGTGACACCGTTCTCGTCCTCGAACTCGACGTTGAGCAGTGCGGTCATCAGGTCGTCGGACGGGTTCTTGGCGCGCCAGTCGACGTAATCGGCGTAGATCCGCCCGTCGGCGATCGCGTCCGCGTCCGCAACCTTCATCGGCCTACCCGGCTTTGTGCGCAGGTTCGCGTCGTTCGCGTCGCGGACGTCGATCTGTTGTTCTTCCGGAATGCCCAACAACATCCCGATCACCCGCATCGGCATCATCGACGCCAACTCGGCGATGATGTCGAACCCGTCTGAACCGACATGGGGATCCAGGCAACGCACACAATACTGGCGGATCTGGTCCTCGATCGCCGCCATCCGGCGAGGCGTGAAGACTCGAGACATCAACCCGCGCAACATGGTGTGCATCGGCGGGTCCTGAAACATCATCACGCCGGGCGGCATGTCGAATTTCGATTTCATTAGTTCGAGGATGTCGCTTCGGCGGTTGGAGAACGTCTGCCAGTCGTTAAGTGCTTTCTCGACGTCGGCGTGCCGGGAGATCGCCCAGAAGTCGTAGCGCTCGTTGTAGTAGATCGGCGCTTCATCGCGGAGCCGGGCATAAACCGGATAGGGGTCGGTGACAATGTCGACGTCATAGGGGTCGTAATAGACGTCAGTGCTTTCCGTTGTCGTCATGAATGCCTCCGCCCTCCAGTGTCAGCGCATTCCGATGCGGATGTTCTTGAGTTGCAGGAATTCGTGCAGCCCCTCCGCGCTAGGCGCCCAACATCACCAGGCCGCCGTCGACCGCGATCAGCTGGCCGGTGATGAAGCGGGATCCCTCGCTGCACAAGAACACCAGGGTCGGCCCGAGGTCATTGACCGGATCGCCGAGTGCACCGCCAAGCGGGATCGTCGACTTGATCTGTTCGTCGATGAACTCCGCGGCGGCGGGCCCGAGGAACTCGCGCAGACGGTCACCGTCCTTGCGCATCACCGCATATGCGGACTGATTGGCGAAGATCGTGGCCTTGATGTTGGTGTCCACGAGGAAGTCGATGTCCTCGCCGGTGATCTGACCGGGAATCCCCGGCTGCCACAGCCCCGCAGCGTGCAACAGCACGTCGAGTCCACCGAGCGTTTCGGTGGCGCCGGTGACCATCTCATCGACGGCCACGGAGTCGCGAACGTCGCACTGCACCCACGCCACGCCGTCCCGTTCGGGAGGCGGTGTTTGGTGGTATGTCGCGGTCGCGCCGCCGGTGACGAGGATGCGCCTGCCATGCAGTGGTTGCGTCATGTCTAGATAGTTAGACAAACGTCAACTATATGCAAGGATGAATCTGTTTGTTAGAGTGCGGCTGTGCCGAAAAGCAACGCAGTTGCACTTGCTGACGCTAGTCAGCGCCGAGCGTCGTTTCAGCGCGCACGATCGCATCAGACCAAGCGAGCCTTGGTGCAGGCCGCGATGGCGTTGTGGCGCACCAACGGCTAAGCGAAGACGACCGTCGCCGACATCTGTCGCGCGGCCGGAGTTTCGCGCGCACTGTTCTACTTCTATTTCCCGGCCAAGGAGGACGTGCTCTTCGAGGTCGGCCTCCTGTCGACGCGCGCCGCGCAGAAAACCGCCCGCGACCTTTTGCAGACGGATTACGAGGTGGAAGCGGTCGTTGCCGAGGCACTGCGCAGCCTGGAACGTTCGATGGCGCGCAACCCACGTGAGCTGATCATTGAAACGATCCTCGAGGGCTACCGCCACGAGCACCGCCTGCTCGCGGGTGATCTGATCGACGACGCCGACGCCGACATGTTCGGTGAGCTGTTCGCGAGGGCGCAACAGGACGGCAAGTTGGGCGCCCGGGTAGACGTGCACCACCTGTCCCATCTGGCTCAGATGCACGTGAGCGAGGGGGTGCGGCACTGGGCCGCCGGTACATATGGCGACCGCTCGTTCGCCGACGTCGTCACGCGCGATATCGCGGCGTTGATCGCCGGTTTCAACCAACTTTCCGCGTAGAGGAGCACACCAATGAAGGTGTCGGTGGTGACGGGCCCGGGCGAGACGACGGTGATGGATGTGCCGAAGCCGACAGTCGGGTCGGCAGACGTCTTGGTCAGGATGCGTGCGTGCGGAATCTGCGGCTCCGATGCCTTTTACATCGCGATCGGCGGCATCCCGCCGCCCCAGGGGCACACGCCGCTTGGCCACGAACCGGCCGGCGAGGTCATCGAGGTCGGCGGCGACGTCACCGGCGTCGCGGTCGGCGACCAGGTCGTGATCAACCCGATGGCCGCGCCCAGTGGGATCATCGGCAACGGCGGAGCGATCGGGGCGCTTGCCGAGTATCTGCTCATCGAGAACGCGGTGCGCGGAAGAAGCCTCGAGGTCGTGCCGGACCACATCCCGTTCGAAGTCGTGGCGCTCAACGAACCCATGGCCGTCGCCCGCCATGGCGTCAACAAGTGCCAACCCAAACCCTCCGACAAAGTACTGGTCTTTGGCGCCGGCCCCATCGGCCTCGGCGCCACCATCGCGTTCAAATCGGTTGGCGTGCAACACGTCATGGTCGCCGACCTCATTCCAAGCCGCCTCGAGAAGGCTCTCAAGGTGGGCGCCGACGCCGTGATCAACTCCGCCGAGGAGGAAGTCGCCCAACGGCTGATCGAGCTGCATGGCGCCGGCGAGTCGTTGTTTCCCGGCAAGGCCGGCACCGACATCCATTTCGACGCCGCTGGTGCCCCCGCGGTGATCGACACCGCGCTGGCGGCCGCCAAGCCTGGCGCACGATTGGGCGTTGTCGCCGTGCACAAGCAGCCGGTGCCGGTCGACTTCGTCAACATCATGAGCAATGAGATCACCATCGTCGGGTCGATGGGCTACCCGAACGAGATCTTCGAAGTGACCAAGGACATCGTCGCGAACTGGGAGAACTACGCGGCTATCGTCAGCCACACGATCCCGTTCGACAACGTCGACGAGGCCCTCCGCATGGCCTCCACCCCCGGCGCCGCCGACAAGGTCGTCGTCACCTTCAACTGAGAGGAGCCCGGAGATGGCGTGGGATTTCGAGACCGATGCCGACTACCAGAAGCTGCTGGACTGGGCGGACGAGTTCGTCCGCGAGGAGGTCGAGCCGCTTGACCTGGCCTTTCCGCACTTGCAGTTCGTGCCGCTGGATGACAAGCGCCGCAAGGTCATCGACCCGCTGAAGGAGGAGGTGCGCCGAAAGGGGTTGTGGGCCACGCACCTGGGGCCCGAGCTTGGCGGGCAGGGCTACGGTCAGCTCAAGCTCGCGCTCCTCAACGAGATCCTGGGCCGCTCGCAGTGGGCCCCGATCGTCTTCGGATGCCAGGCACCGGACACCGGCAACGCCGAGATCATCGCTCACTTCGGCACCGACGAGCAGAAAGAGAAGTATCTGCGCCCCCTGCTCGACGGTGAGCTGTTCTCCTGCTACTCGATGACCGAGCCGCATGCCGGCGCGGATCCGACGCTGTTCAAGACAAGCGCGGCGCGCGACGGCGACGACTGGGTCATCAACGGGTGGAAGTTCTTCTCCTCCAACGCCAAAACGGCGTCGTTCCTGATCGTGATGGTGGTGACGAACCCCGAAGTCAGCGCCTACCAGGGCATGTCGATGTTCCTCGTGCCGACCGACACACCGGGTGTCAACATCGTCCGGAACATCGGCCTGCATGGCGAGAGTGAAGCCGAGGGCTCGCATGCCCTGATCCACTACGACAACGTGCGGGTGCCTGCCGAGGCGCTGCTGGGCGGCGAGGGTCAAGCGTTCGTCATCGCCCAGACTCGCTTGGGCGGCGGCCGCATCCACCACGCCATGCGCACCATCGGCCTGTCGCGCAAGGCAATGGACATGATGTGCGAGCGCGCATTGAGCCGTGAGACTCAGGGCAGCCGCCTGTCGGACAAGCAGTTCGTGCAGGGCTACATCGCCGATTCGTACGCCCAGTTGCTCCAGTTCCGGCTGATGGTGCTATACACCGCGTGGGAGATCGACAAGTACAGCGACTACAAGAAGGTGCGCAAGGACATCGCCACGGTGAAGGTGGTCATGCCCTCCGTGCTGCACGACATCGCTTGGCGAGCAATGCAAGTGCACGGGGCACTCGGGGTCACCAACGAGATGCCGTTCATGGGGATGGTCACGGGGGCGGCGGTCATGGGACTGGCCGACGGCCCGACAGAGGTGCACAAGACGACCGTCGCCAAGCAGGTGCTGCGCGGCTACCAAGCCACCGATGACACGTGGCCCACCGAGTGGACGCCGCGCAAGCGCGAAGTCGCCCGGGCCAAGTACGCCGACTACCTGGAGAACGAAGTAGGGAATCTGTGAGCGATATCGATGTTGGGCGGCTTGCCGATTGGATGGACGGCGCCGCGCTGCCCGGCAAGGGTGAGCCGCTCGAGGCGCGGTTCCTTTCCGGCGGAACGCAGAACGTGATCTACGAGCTGCGCCGCGGCGAGGAAAGCTGCGTCCTTCGCATGCCACCGCCGGGCGCCCCGCCCGACCGCGACAAGGGCATTCTGCGAGAGTGGCGAATCATCGAGGCGCTCGACGGCACGGAGGTGCCGCATACCAAGGCGGTTGGCGTGTGCTCGGACGCCTCGGTGCTCGGCCGCCCGTTTTACTTGATGGGCTTCGTCGACGGCTGGTCGCCGATGGATCAGCACGGTAAATGGCCGGAGCCCTTCAACGACGACCTCAGCACCCGTCCGGGGCTGAGTTATCAACTGGCCGAGGGGATTGCGTTGCTGTCCAAGGTCGACTGGCAGGCAAGGGGACTGCAGGATCTCGGCCGCCCGGACGGCTTCCACGAGCGTCAGGTCGACAGGTGGATCGGCTTCCTCGAGCGGATCAAGAAGCGTGAGCTTCCTGGCCTCGAGGTCGCCACCGACTGGCTACGGGCCCACAAGCCCCTCGACTACATCCCCGGCCTGATGCACGGCGACTACCAGTTCGCCAACGTCATGTAC
>Ga0163162_10003537_pt1 | contig 14946 bp, 14 predicted proteins | sample S55metaG_FD_115310 | JGI IMG/M metagenome (GOLD analysis project Ga0163162, IMG submission 115310) | Switchgrass rhizosphere microbial communities from Kellogg Biological Station, Michigan, USA - S5-5 metaG | ecosystem: Host-associated > Plants > Roots > Rhizosphere > Soil | place: USA...
ATTCTTTTCCATTGAGGTCATATAGCAACGATCCTTCAGCTTTGACGATCTCCAAAGCCAAAGGAGCAATTGAAGTTTGTGCGACATGTCTTAAAAAAATTTCCCTTAGATTCATTGTTCAAATATCGCCTTTAAACGCAAACCTGTCCCGCCATCGGCGAAAGGAACGCAAAGGCGCAAAGAAAATTCTCTAATTTGCAGATGCCTTAGTTATAAGGCAGTAACAATATTAAATATCTAATATCTAATTACTCATGCCTGTTATACTTCCGGTTGAAGACAAACATCCGCAGTTTGGAAAAAATTGTTTCATTGCTCCGAATGCCACCATCGTCGGCGATGTGATTATGGGCGATGACTGCAGTGTCTGGTTTAATGCAGTGGTTCGCGGAGATGTAAATTATATTCGCATCGGAAATAAAGTAAATATCCAGGATGGCGCCTGTATTCATTGTACATTCAAAAGAACAGGCACAACCATCGGGAATAATGTTTCTATCGGTCACAATGCAGTTGTACATGGCTGCGTATTACATGACAACGTATTGATCGGTATGGGTGCAATTGTTATGGACAATGCCATTGTTCACAGTAATACATTAATAGGTGCCGGAGCGGTAGTATTGGAAGGAACCATTTGTCAGCCAGGTAGTATTTATGCTGGGGTTCCTGCCAAAAAGGTCAAGGATATTTCACAGGAAATGATCAGTGGCGAGATCGATCGTATTGCCAATAATTATGTAAAATATGCAGACTGGTTTCGATGAATTATAAGTTGGTGCAATCTCTGCATTCTTAATGCCGATTCCTCCTCATTTTCGTAGTTTTCCTATTTCAGGCGCAATTTATTATGACTAGTTTCGTTAATGTTTCGACATAGCAAATGAGAAACCTCCGTTCCATATTACTCCTCGTCACCGTGTGTCTTATTGTATCATCATGCAGTGTATGGAACAAAGTATTTCCGCCTAAGTATGGTTGCCCAAGTGATGGAAGAAATGTAGGAGCCGAAAAGCTACTCTCCGGCGAAATGAGCAAAAAGGAAGAGAAGAAAACGAAAAAGGCAAAATTTAGGGGATAGAAGAATCCCGGTGCAGCTTTTCATCGTAAATGCAAGTCCTATTTATAAATCTTAAACCGTTTACTATGAGTCTCACCCTACGAACTACTTTAGGCTGTACAGAAGCCGTTATTGACGACGATGGCGGATTGAAGTGCTTCTACCAGGTGGCTGATATCTTAAGTGGCGATCTTCGTATCAGGTTCATTAATAAAGAAGATGATTTTGATACTATTGACTGGGAATTCAGTTTTCACGGTCATTCTCTCACTTTGCATTACAGCATTTATACTGGTGTTTCGATTTTCCCTTCACGCACCCGCGATGCGATGAAAAAAGACAATCGTGCGGTGGTTGAACTGGCAAGTTTGCTTGAAAAAAAATTGACCGATTTCAATCTTAACAGGAACATTGCCTGAGGTGGGTTTATTGCTTTCTACCAGCTGCATGTTGCAGCCTGTCCCAATCATCCGGGATCGCACTATCCTACTATCGGACTTTCGCTCAACTCTTTTCGACGCCAATACAAGAATCACAAAGTTGCTAAACAGCCAAACACTTTCGACTTATGTACTTGTATTTGCGGCCTTGCGTGAAACGATTTATTGTATTTCCTTCAAAACAATTTCCCGTACCTTATCCGCTGGTATTCTTTCCTGCTGCATCGTATCACGATAACGGATAGTTACGGTATTGTCCGCTTTTGTTTGCTGGTCAATTGTTACACAAAACGGAGTACCGATGGCATCCATCCTCCTGTATCGTTTGCCAATCGTATCTTTTTCTTCATAGAAACAACGGAAATGAGACTTGCAATCATCCATGATGGTTCTCGCAATTTCAGGGAGGCCATCCTTCTTGACTAGCGGCAGTACAGCTAATTTCATCGGGGCAATTTTCGCAGGGAATTTTAGCACCACGCGACTATCCTGTTTTTCCGCCGTGCTGAGGTCTTCTTCAAAGTAAGCTTCACTCAGCGTCATCAAAATGGTTCTGTCTAATCCGATCGATGTTTCAATGACATAAGGAATGTAATTCTGGTTGGTCTCACTATCGAAGTACTGCATCTTCTTTTTGCTGTATTCCTGGTGATTTTTCAGATCAAAGTCAGTGCGTGAGTGGATTCCCTCTACTTCTTTAAAACCAAATGGGAATTCATATTCTATATCACACGCTGCATCTGCATAGTGCGCCAGCTTTACGTGATCGTGAAAACGATATTTTTCCCTGGGAATTCCTAAACTCAAATGCCACTGCATTCTTATGTCTTTCCATTTCTCATACCATTCTTTTTGAGTGCCGGGGCGGATGAAGTACTGCATTTCCATTTGTTCAAATTCCCTCATGCGAAAAATGAATTGTCTTGCCACTATCTCATTTCTGAACGCCTTCCCGATCTGTGCAATACCGAAAGGAATTTTCAAACGACCTGTTTTCTGAACATTCAAGAAGTTTACAAAAATTCCCTGAGCGGTTTCAGGCCGTAAATAGATCTCGTTGGTTTCATCACTCACACTCCCCATCTGGGTGCTGAACATCAAATTGAACTGGCGTACTTCTGTCCAGTTATTTGTTTTACTGATAGCACATTTTATTCCCTGGTTAATGATGAGTTGTCTCAACCCGTCAAAATCATCTTTTGCAAGGAGCTTGTCCATATCGTCCAATAAGCCATCCGCTTCATCGCTCCTTCCTTCAGTTCTCATCTCTTCGGCCTTTCCCTCGATCAAATGATCAACGCGATATCTTTTCTTGCTGTCTTTATTATCGATCATGGGGTCGTTGAAATTGTCAACGTGCCCGCTCGCTTTCCACGTAGTTGGATGCATGAAAATGGCGGCGTCAATCCCGACAATATTTTCATGCAATTGGGTCATGCTCTTCCACCAATAATCTTTGATATTTTTTTTCAATTCACTTCCCCACTGACCATAATCGTATACAGCTTGCAAACCGTCATAGATCTCACTGCTGGGGAAAATAAATCCGTACTCTTTGCAATGCGAAATAATTGCCTGGAATCTGTTTGTATCGTTTGCCATAGGCGGCAAAGATAAACGTGACTCGTGAATCGTGAGTCGTCAATCGTGGGTTATGTTTTCTGCGGACTTACGTCCTATGATTCATGCGGATCAGCAAACTCCTCGCGTGTCAGGCGTTCTCCGCCAGTGATTTTTTTGAATGAACTTCGATTTGCTCGACCCATACTGCATATTTGCTTGGATAGATCTGTGAGCCTGCTTCCACAGCGTACTCCCTGGTGAAGGAAGCACCGAAATAAAGAATCGCAGAAGAATAATATACCCACAGCAAGACAACGATGACCGATCCGGCTGCTCCATATGCAGTTGACATCGTACTATGTCCTAAATAATAGCTGATGAGAAATTTGCCAACCATGAAAAAGAAGGCTGTGGCAAACGCGCCTGCCCTCACGTGCTTCCATTGGATCTTAGCATCGGGCAAAATTTTAAAGATGAGTCCAAAAACGAGGGCAGTTATCAAAAACGTAAGAATGATGTTGATGATATATGCAACAATAACCGTTACGCTCGGGAAATTTTTAAGAAGATGGTTAACCAGCAGGTCCATTGCTCCGTTAATAATCAGGGAAACAAGCAGGATAAACCCAAGGCTTATGATCATTGAAAAGGAAAGGAGGCGATTGATGATGAATCGGAACAAACCGCGCCCTTTCCGCGGCTTTGCCTTTAACTTCCATAGCTTGTTGATCGAGTCCTGTATTTCCCCAAAAACACCTGTGGCACCGATAATGAGGGAAGCTAATCCAATGATCGTTGCCAGGTGACTATGTCCTGTGGTTAGGGAATTCTGCATGGTTTGTTGGATACTTTCCGCAGCATCTTTGCCGACAAATTTTGCCATCTGGCCGTACAATGAACCTTCTACTACTTCACGACGATAAAACAGATTGCTGATCCAGATGATGATGATCAGTAATCCCGGCAGGGAAAAGATAGTAGAGAATGCCAATGAGGAGCTAAGCTTTAAAACATTATTGTCAAAAAAATCTGCGAAGGAGCATTTGATGACTTTCCATGTTCTCTTTGGCGACATAAAATGAATTATGGTCATTCACATAATTAATCATACATAGTGCCAAAAGGAGCCAATTATGGTGGAAAGGCTACTTCAGCTTTTCATTTTGCTGGTGTCTTTGTGCATCCCTGATATTTTTCTTGTCAAAATTTCTCCGGAGGGCTTGAGTCAGATCAACCCCGGTTTGATTGGCAATACAGATAAGGACCCAAAGAACGTCGGCCAGCTCGTCTGAGAGGCTCTTTTCCTTATCGGTTTCTTTGAAGGATTGGTCACCATATATGCGACTCATTAGTCTTGCTACTTCGCCCACTTCCTCGGTAAGTATTGCCATGTTTGTGAGCTCGCTAAAATATCGGACACCTGTGGTTTTGATCCACTGATCGATACTTTGTTGAGCCTCTTGCAGAGTCATAACAAAATTTTTTGATGGTTGATGCAATATAGCACGATTATTGACGTTTGAGACGTTCCCCGCCCTTTCTGGAAACTACAAAAAATCTTTACTGACCTCAATTTGGTATTCTATGATGTATCCAGTTATCCGCAAACTAGCGGTGATCGCGTTTTTTACGTGTATCGTTGGCTCTTCAATGGCACAGGACCCTGGTCCAAACAACAAATTATCTTCCCCGGAAAAAACGGAAAGCAAGCCGTTTCGCATTCTGACGAATGGGAACCAAATCACTATTCAAAGCAATAAAACCATTAGCAAGATCATTGTCTGGACATCCGGCGGAAACCGTTTCGTCGAACAGTCCAATTTAGACGCTGCTTCTTATAATTTCACTATTCCGGCCAAGGAAAAGTTTGTTTTTATGATGCTCGAATTGCAGGGAGGCAAAAGGTTTACTGAGAAGATAGGGGTGCAGCAGTGAATCGTGAATGGTCAACGGTGAACGGTCAATGGCGCAAAGCAACTATCACCTTTCAGTTGTCATCATCATTTACTCCTTGTTTTTCGTATCGATAACGATGGTTACCGGTCCATCATTAAGTAGCTCTACCTTCATATCAGCACCAAAAATTCCCGTTTGAATCTTTTTGTCAAGGTCAATTGACAATTGTGTGATCATTTTTTCGTAGATCGGTATAGCGATTTCTGGTTTGCTCGCTTTGACATAAGAGGGGCGATTTCCCTTTTTTGTGGAGGCATGCAAGGTAAACTGGCTGATCAAAAGAATATCCCCGGCAATGTCCTTTACGGAAATATTCATCACGCCCTTGTCATCATTAAAAATGCGAAGGTTGACGATCTTACTACTCAGCCAATCAATGTCATCATCCGTGTCAGCATCTTCAATACCCATTAATACAAGAAGGCCATTTCCAATTTGCCCGTTGATTTTTCCTTCTATGGTTACACTGGCTTTTGTTACGCGTTGGATGACGGCCTTCATTTTTGTTGCTAGTTACTAGTTGATAGTTTCTAGTTATTGACCTTTATTTCTGTGGTGAAGATATACTTTTGTGATATTAACCAACAACAAGCGACGAGCGACAAGAAACCAGAAGCATGATCGACGTAACCAACGAAATAAAATTTCAAACGACCAGGAGTGGAGGCAAAGGCGGCCAAAATGTAAACAAGGTTGAAACCGCCGTCATCGGTTCATTTCACATTCAATCTTCATCACTGCTCGCTGAAGACCAAAAACTGATTCTCATTGAAAAACTTTCCAACCGTATCAATGCAGAGGGCTTTTTACAGGTAAGATCACAAACTCATCGCACGCAACTTGCCAATAAAGAGGAAGTGACTGAAAAAATAAATCAACTGGTATACGATAGCCTAAAAAAGAAGAAGGCAAGGATTGCTACAAAACCTGGCAAACAGGCGAAGGAAAAAAGACTCGAGTGGAAAAAAAGGAACGCCGAAACAAAGTCTGGCCGCAGGAAACTGAAACCCGGTGAGTATTAGAGCCGATAAAAAAAGTTGTATTTTTCGCTCGTATTTTATGAAACAAAAATGGCTTACCATCCTTATCCTCTCTTTATTGGTGTTCATTGTTTCATACTTTGTCGGTTCCCGTAAAAAGCATGATGTCGTTCATGTCACGACCACGCTTCAACAAGTAATTCCTGATGCTTTCCCACAACCGGTTTACGCATTTGAAGACAATCCCCAATCCGAGGAGGGATTTCAATTGGGAAGAAAATTATTTTACGATGAACGACTTTCCCGCGACACGGGTTTTCCCTGTTCATCCTGCCATCAGCAGATCGCCATCTTTGGCACTTATTAAAATGACAGGAGCCATGGCTATGACATGTCTCATACCCTACGGAACGCGCCACCGCTTTTTAATCTTGCGTGGCAAAAGGAATTCCACTGGGACGGGCAATTCAAATCCTTATATGCCGAGGCCTCTCAGCCTATCTTAACGCATAATGAAATGGCCGAAAATTTCTTTACGATCATTTTTCGTCTTGGCAGTGACTCGGGATATCGAGGTATGTTCAAGGCTGCATTCGGGGCACCGGTTGTGACTGAAGACGGGATCTTGCGGGCATTGGCAAAGTTCACTGGGACTATTACTTCTTCCAATTCAAAATACGACGTCTACAAGAAAGGACAAGCAACGCTTTCTGCTTCCGAACAAAACGGGTATCAGTGATACCAGGCGAAATGCGCTACTTGTCATCCCGAACCAATGTTTACCGATTATAGCTATCGCAACATCGGTTTGCCCATAGATGCTGAATTGAACGATTATGGAAGAATGCGGGTCACCGGCAACAGTAAGGATTCACTAAAATTTAAAGTGCCATCGCTCCGAAATGTATATATGACCCCGAATTATATGCATGATGGCCGATTCAATACGCTTATGCAGGTGCTTAACCATTACTCAACAGGAATACAGGCCGGACCCACACTAGACCCACTTTTGGTCAACAGAATTCCTTTGACAGCAGACGAGAAAATTGACTTGTATGATTTCCTGAAAACTTTGAGTGATTCAGCGATGTTGACCGATCCCAGGTTTTCAAAACCGCAATAGCTGCGTCCTCCATTGCCTGCCAATCGTTGTAATAAGATTAAAAACTTTTAAGGGACTTAGCAAATCGGTTTTCAAAAGCTATTTTTGCTCCGAAATCTTTTATTCTTGAGTGTAAAAAAACTTGCTGGCCAAACCCTGTGGTACGGTATCCCAACTATTGCTAATCGCTTCCTGGGGTATTTGATGAATTTGTCGCTGCCATTCATATTTAAGCAGCCGGGTACTACCGCCGACCTTACACAGGTTTATGCTATCATTCCTTTTTTGAACGTTCTTTTCACCTATGGAATGGAAACAGCGTATTTCCGTTTTTCACAGGAAGAAGAGCGCAAGCATCTTTACAGTACACTTTCCCTTTCAATTTTTTGCACCACAATTCTCTTCTCCATTTGTCTTTATTTTTTCCGTTCGAATATCTCCAATTGGGCAGGCCTTGATCAGCACCCTCAATACGTGATGTGGATGTGCTGGATCCTTTTTTTTGATACACTCGCTACGCTTCCATTTGCAAGATTGAGGCAGGAAGGCCGGCCAAGAAAATATGCATTTGTCCGCGTGGCCGGAATAGTCATGACCATTCTTGTTGTTGTTCTCTTCCTTGGCATTTTTCCCCGTTACCTGCAAAGTCATCCTAATAGTGTTGTAAGACTTATTTACATTGACACGGATCCTATCAGCTTTTACCTATTGGGAAACGTATGCGGCAGCATTTTTACCTTCCTTCTACTCTGGAAAGAATTTAAAGATCTGCGATTTGATTTTGACTCAGCCTTGTGGAAACGGGTCATGAAATACAGCTATCCCCTGATCGTAGTTGGTTTAGGGGGAATGGTAAATGATATGCTAAGCCGCCTCGTTTACCGTCACGTGGTTGATCTTCCGAGAGCGGCCGCCGACAAAGAACTTGGAATCTTCGGGAACCTGTATCGCATCGCAGTTATGGTTACTGTTATGATCCAGGCCTTTCGCATGGCTGCAGAACCTTTTTTCTTTAACCGCTCTAAGGAAGAAAATGCGCAGAAGGTCTATGCAAGGGTGATGAAGTTTTTTGTGATCGCTTGCTGTTTTATGTTCTTGTTTATCGCGTTGTACCGTGACGAGTTGCAGTGGCTCATCACGCGAAAATCCAGGGATTGGGGAGATGGAATGTATATTGTTCCCATTCTTGCCATGGGAAATATTTTTCTTGGTATTTATTATAATCTAAGCATTTGGTATAAACTCACTAATAAGAATATGTATGGCGCCGTTATTACTTTTAGTGGTGCCGTGATCACCATTCTGCTGAATATCATTTTGATTCCAAAACTCCACTATCTGGGGGCTGCCCTTGCCACATTCTGTTGTTACCTCTTCATGATGATCAGCAGTTATGTACTCGGGCAAAAATTTTACCCTGTTCCGTACGCAAAAAAGAAATTGATCGCGTATGTGGTAATAGTTACACTTATTTATTTACTGCATCGCGGATTGTTGCTGATCTCACACAACTGGATATTCAATATCGGCACGGCCACTATTTTAATGGCCTCGTTTGCCATATTCATTTCAAAAGTTGAAAGAAAGGAATTTCAGCGACTGCCGGTTATCGGAAAGTATCTTACACCGAAAATGGTCTAGGTCATTTTATAGAGATGCTTCGAATTCTGAGAGTATACTAGCCGAGTAACGTAATATTTATTTTATCTCTCATCATTTCCAGTACAGCCTCTTTGATGGCGTGTGCGTCATAGCCGCATTCGCGATGTAATTCTTTTAGGGGCCCGTGTTCGATAATTTTATCAGGAATACCCAGGATCTTTACTTCATTCTTATACCCGTGTTCATTCGCAAATTCAAGAATCGCACTTCCAAAACCACCGGTGACCGTCCCATCTTCTACAGTAATGATCTTTGAATATTTGGCTAATGCTTCATGTAATAAATCTTCGTCCAATGGTTTAGCAAAACGCATATCGTAATGGCCGAGACTCAAGCCTTCATTTTTCAGATCGCGAATGGCAGAAGCGGCAAAATTTCCCGGATGACCCAGGGAAAGAATAGCCAGCTCTTCACCTTCTCTCAATCTCCGGCCTTTGCCGATTTCAGTTTCCTTCAGTTGCGTTTTCCATTCTGGCATCACTCCCTCGCCACGCGGGTAACGAATTACAAAAGGGTTCTTTGTTGAGTCAAGTTGCGCGGTAAACATAAGATTACGCAATTCACTTTCGTTCATTGGCGCACTTACGATCATGTTGGGCACGCAGCGCATGTAAGCAATGTCATAGGCGCCGTGATGAGTAGGTCCATCTTCTCCCACAAGGCCTGCTCTATCAAGACAAAATATCACCGGCAGGTTTTGAATAGCGACATCGTGTATCACCTGGTCATATGCGCGCTGCATGAATGAAGAATAAATATTGCAGAATACCTTCATGCCTTGTGTAGCCATACCGGCACTAAGTGTCACCGCATGTTGCTCAGCGATACCTACATCGAATGCGCGGTCCGGCATTTTTTCCATCATAAATCTCAGTGAAGAGCCGGAGGGCATCGCCGGCGTAATACCAAATATCTTTTCATTTTTTTCTGCCAGTTCAATGATCGTATGTCCAAAGACATCCTGGTATTTCGGTGGCTGGGGAATATCGAATTTCTTTTTGTAGATCTCGCCGGTGATTTTATCAAACAATCCGGGGGCGTGCCATTTCGTTTGTTCTTTTTCTGCCTGCTCGTATCCTTTTCCTTTTACTGTAAGGACATGTAATAGTTTGGGTCCCGGAATTTCCTTCAGATCTTTAAGTGTATCGATCAGCTTAGTTACGTTGTGTCCGTCTATAGGGCCAAAATAGCGAAGCTTTAATGCCTCAAACAGGTTAGCACTGCTGCTTACCATTCCTTTTAACCCTTCCGTCAACTTATGTGCCATTGCCCGGGTGAAGTTTTTACCTATCGGTAGTTTTCCCAGCAGCTTCCAAACATCATCTTTGACCTTATTATAAGTTGGAGACGTCGTGATATCAGTGAGGTATTCTTTTAATGCACCAACATTAGGGTCAATGCTCATGCAGTTATCATTCAGAATGATCAGTATGTCGGTGTCCGCAACACCTGCATGATTAAGTGCTTCAAAGGCGATGCCGGCAGTCATTGCACCATCGCCGATCACCGCGATCGATTTCCTGTCCTTTTCCCCCTTGTATTTTGCTGCCATTGCCATGCCCAGGGCAGCCGATATGGAGGTCGACGAGTGGCCCACCCCAAATGTGTCGTATTCGCTTTCACTTCGTTTCGGAAAGCCGCTAAGCCCGTTATACTTCCTGTTCGTAATAAAGTTGTCTCGCCGGCCAGTAAGAATTTTATGCCCATAAGCCTGGTGACCGACATCCCAGACCAGTTGATCGTAGGGAGTATTAAAAATATAATGGAGTGCAACTGTTAGTTCGACCACGCCGAGGCTCGCACCAAAATGGCCTCCGTGAACACTGACCACATCAATGATGTATTGTCGCAATTCGTCGCAAAGCTGGTGCAGTTTTTCGCGGGGAAGCTTTTTTAGATCTTCGGGAGAATTGATCTGTCTCAACAATTCTCCGGTTGTGATTTCCATGTACATTGATTAACGAGCAAAAATACATTTTTAGTGCAGGTATTCCCTTAGAGCTGACATAATTGTTGCAAAATGGACCTTTTGCGGGAAAGCTTTAAGGATTTTTTTGCTCCATTTGTAAGACTTATCTTCCACTGGTATATTTACAGGGCCGGACCAGGGAATCATTGGTTAATTTGCCAGCTATGACAAATGCGAACTCCAGATATTGGCTATGCCAGGTTGCCGGGTGGGGTGTGGTCGCGTTAGCTATCCTCTATTTCGCACATGCTTATAAATCACCTTTATCGACAAATGTAATCCTGGGCCGGGTAGTAGTTGTGTTCGTAACAGGCATCGTGATCACACATACCCTTCGATCGTTTCTCAAATGGCGGGGATGGATGTTCCAATCCATGGAGAAAGTTGTTCCCAAACTACTGGCCGCCGTTATCATTACGTCCGTGCTTTTCTCGTTAATTGTGTTGGTTGCTTTTGAGTTGCTCGGCTTACAAGGACCACAGGGAACCAAAGTAACTTTTCTTTTTAAGCTGCTCGGTTCTGTCTTCGATAATACATTATTGATCTTTCCCTGGGTAGTGTTTTACTACTTTTATCATTTTATCGAGAAGAACCGAAAACAGGAAATGGATACCTTGCAGCTCGAGGCGTTGATTAAAGAACTCGAGTTAAAAACAATAAAGGCGCATATCAACCCGCATTTCATATTTAATTCCCTCAACAGTATCCGGGCGCTGATCGATGAAAACCCTTCGCGGGCACGGACCGCAATCACAGAGCTAAGTAATATCCTGAGGAGCAGTATGCAGGTTGACAAGGCAGAAACGGTGACCTTTGAAAAAGAATTAAATATTGTAAAAGACTATCTTGCCCTTGAAAATATGAGGTTTGAGGACCGGTTGCAAGTTGAATATGAGATTGATGAAGATACCCTTGATCAACAAGTGCCGCCCATGATGTTGCAAACACTTGTGGAGAATGCGATTAAGCATGGCATCAGCAAACACATAAGGGGAGGAACGATCAAGATCATTTCCGATTTCAAGAATCATTTTCATGAGATGGCTGTGCAGAATACCGGCAACCTGAACGGAGGATTAAACGCAGAAGGTTTTGGATTATCGAGCACACAAAACCGGCTTGGCCTATTATATGGCGATAAAGCAAGTTTCGAGATAAAGCAACTTGCGCCTTCGATTGTGGAAGCAAAAGTGCTGATTCCCGTACAAATGAACTAAACCAATTTACATGAGAGCAATTATCATTGATGACGAACGGCTGGCAAGAGCCGAACTGCGTAAACTTTTGCAGGATTTTCCCGAAGTGGAGGTAATTGATGAAGCGGCCAATGCAGAAGAGGGCATTACAAAGATCGAGGCCCAGAATCCCGACCTGATCTTTCTCGATATCCAGATGCCCGGCAGGACTGGATTTGATATGTTATCGAGTCTTGAAAAATCTCCAAACGTAATTTTCACCACTGCCTACGACGAATATGCGCTAAAAGCATTTGAAGTAAATGCGCTGGACTACCTGCTAAAACCGGTTGAGCCAAAACGACTGGCAGATGCGATCCAGAAGTTACATTTTATCGAAACAAAGGAACCTATTGGCAATGGAGAAAACATAAACAAAAGTTTGCTTACAGAGAATGACCAGGTATTTGTGAAAGATGGTGAACGATGCTGGTTCGTGAAATTGAGTGATATAAGGTTGTTTGAAAGTGTAGGTAATTATGCAAAGGTTTTTTTTGGAAACAACAAACCCCTTATCTTAAAATCGTTGAACGCTCTTGAAGAACGGTTGGACGAGAAAATGTTCTTCCGCGCTAACCGCAAACATATTGTGAACCTCCGCATGATCGAAAAGATCGAGCCTTATTTTAATGGTGGCTTGTTGCTGGAATTGAAAGGTGGCGAAAAAATTGAGGTGAGCCGGAGGCAGACGGTGAAGTTTAAGGAAATGATGAGTTTATAATTGCAAAAACGGTTAAACTGTTAGATTGTTAATTGAGTTAATATGGATAGAACAATTCATCAATTAAACAATCAGACAATGAAATAAATAGTACATGAAGAAATTTTTAATCGAGGGGTTGTTCTTGCTAACAACCTCTTTTTTATTGGCCCAAACCAAAATTGATGACATCATCAATGTTAAGGAGGTTGAAAGAATTGAAAGGTCATTGTCTTCTGATGACATGCGGGGAAGAAAGGTCTTCACTCCCGACATTGACAAGGCAGCTGATATCATTGCGGCGGAATTTAAGGAAACAGGTCTCGAAAATTTGCCACATGGATCGGGACAGGCTGGTGATGATACGGCCAATTATCTCCAGGAATTCAACGTTGGCACAGGCCATTCTCACCAGTTGACAAATGTAGTAGCCGAGTTGCCAGGAAAGACCAAAAAGAATGAATATGTGATCTTCTCTGCACATTATGATCACCTGGGAATCGGTAAGGCAATAAATGACGATTCTATTTATAATGGTGCCAATGACGATGCATCCGGCGTGACAGCAGTGATCATGCTGGCCAAATATTTTAAAGCTCTCGACAATAATGAAAGGACCATTGTGTTTGCTGCATTCAGCGGCGAGGAGATTGGGGGTTTGGGTTCGGGATATTTTTCAAGACAGTTTGATCCAAATACCGTCGTTGCCATGTTCAATATTGAAATGATAGGAACAGAAAGTAAATGGGGAAAGAATTCGGCCTACATTACCGGTTTTGAAAAAACAGATATGGGAACAATTCTTCAAAAAAATTTGGAAGGAACAGGGTTTACTTTTTATCCTGATCCTTACACTGCTGAAAATCTGTTCTACCGTTCGGACAATGCAACATTGGCCAGGCTCGGCGTACCAGCTCATACAATTTCTACATCCAAAATGGATAGCGAGCCTAATTATCATAAAACAAGTGATCAAATTGAAACATTGGACCTGGTTAATATGACGATGATCATTCAATCCATTGCGCTAAGTTCAAAAACCATTACTGCCGGAAGGGATACGCCGTCCCGGGTGAAGGTGGATGAATTGCGTTAGTATCTTATGCTGTTACACAAAATATTCTCTATTCTTATCATTGGGCTGGTCATAGTTTTTAACTCTTACGCGCAGTCCCAAACCGATACTATTACTGAGGAAAATGTAAAAGGCATTTTAATGTTTTTAGCTTCAGACAAATTGAAGGGAAGAGTTAATTATACAAAAGAGCAGCGGGATGCCGCAGATTATATTGCAAAACAATTTGAGACGTATCGATTATTGCCCTTTCCGGGCTTTCAATACTATGTTCAGCCATTTACATCGCGAACCGGGGAGATGCTCTTTAAAAATGATCTAAAATGGAATGGCCGAAAATTATCGCATCAATCCTACCTGGATTTTTCCGGCTCGTTGAACGCGAGGAAAACAACATTGACAAATTATCATGTTGTACACATAGATTCTTTAACAGACTCGTCGCTCTTACACCACTGGATGGACACGATCAATGTTCTCCTTTGGATAAAAAACAATTCCGCGGGCAGTGATACATTGCGTTCGGGTTCTCTTATCATCCCGCATGTCAGCCCCCGTAACGAAATTTTGGTAGTTGCTGCACCAGATGAACCTAAAAGTATCCAGCTGGCTCCGAACAAAACTTTTTCAGATGCAGTGCTATACAATGTGGTGGGAGTTTTGCCGGGGAGATCAAAGCCAAACGAAGCAATTATTTTTTCTGCCCATTATGACCATATTGACTCAGACCCGACGGGAACCAAAATCGGGATCTTTAATGGTGCCAACGATAACGCGTCAGGAACTACGGCAGTGTTAGAACTTGCAAGATATTTTTCATTGAGAGATGACAATGAACGCACGATTATCTTTTGCTTGTTTGCCGGCGAAGAGCTTGGACTTCTCGGTTCAGAGAGTTTTGTAAAACTGGTTAGCGCCGAAAACGTCAAGGCTGTGATCAACATTGAAATGATTGGGCGAACAAACGCTGCGGGTAAGGAAAGATTTTTTATAACGGGTTCAAAGTTTTCAGATTTGGAAAGGATCATCAAAAAGAACCTCGAGGGGGAAAGGGTCCAAAACGTCTTACGCAAAACTGATCCCGCAAACCTTTTTCAGAGATCTGACAATTACCCGTTTTACCAAAAAGGAATGGTTGCTCACTCCATTATGTGCAGTGATGATAACGACCCCTGTTATCATCAAAATTGCGACACAGCGG
>Ga0163162_10003538_pt1 | contig 14942 bp, 9 predicted proteins | sample S55metaG_FD_115310 | JGI IMG/M metagenome (GOLD analysis project Ga0163162, IMG submission 115310) | Switchgrass rhizosphere microbial communities from Kellogg Biological Station, Michigan, USA - S5-5 metaG | ecosystem: Host-associated > Plants > Roots > Rhizosphere > Soil | place: USA: Michigan...
AGCGTCCGCAAGCTGCTCACCGCGGTGGAAGGTTTCTGCGCGCATACCACGCGCCAGCTTGAGGCAATCTCGGCGCCTGCCGCAGCAGCCTCCGCCGCCACAGCCTCCGCCGCAGCGCCCGCCACCGCAGCGCCCGCCGCCGCACCTCCGGTTGTGAAGGCAATACCCGAGGCCCCCGCCAAGCCGGTAATCGTCCAGGCCCCCATCGCAGAGAAAATCCAAGAACCGGAATCAGCGCCAGTAAAACCGCTGCCGCAGCAGCCGTCAGTCAAACCCTCGGTCCAGCCGCGAATACAACCATGGACCCCGCCGGCGCAAGCCGCTCGCAAAGTCCCGTCGACCGAACTCACCACCGTAGAACTCGGATGGACCCAAAAGCTGGACTGGCGTCTGGCGGGCGGCGCTGCGCTGCTGCTGGCGGGCGCCGTCATCATCGTTGGGTGGGCATGGCAGAATCTTTTTTCCGGACCTTCCGTGCAGCGCGTGGCTGCCACCAGCTCCGCGGTCACGTCCATGCCCGAGCCCCCCGCTCACTCTCAGTTGACCGAGCAGCCTCAGCCGTCTGCGCCCGCTGATGAATCTAAGCCCCCCGCGCCGCTTCCGCAAACGCAGCAGCCCCAGACCGTGGCGAAGTCAGCCACACCCACCCCGGCATCAACCGGCCAACACGTAACCCTGCAGGCGTCGGAGACTACGTGGGTCTCGACCCGAGACGCCGCCGGAAAGCAGTTGCTGGCCCGTGTTTTTGAGAAAGGCGACAGCCAGAGCCTCGACCTGCCCAACGGATCAACTGTGCGCGTAGGCAATGCCGGCGGCCTCAGCATTCTTCTCAACGGCGCCTCGATCGGGTCCCTCGGAAAGCACGGCGAGGTCCGCGAGGTCGTGCTCAAAAACGGCTCGTATAAAGTCGTGGCAGCCAACTAAGCGCGGTTCGCGCTGCGCCGGCTACCCCCGTGGGCGCTGTCGCCCTAGAAAGTCATTCCGATTTTCGCCACCACTGACCTGGGCTGCAGAAAGTGTGTCCCGCTGAAGGTCGAGAGAAAATTGTACAGCGCGGTGACATTGGTGAGGTTCGCGATTTCGACAGAGGCCGTATAGCGCCGCTTCCCTTCCCGATGGAACAGATTGTCGGTGCCGATGCCCAGGTCCAGGACATTCCGGGGCTTCACACGGTCGGGATTGTGATCGTCATTCTCCGCGCTCGGGAATGGACCGTAGCCGCCTTGCGGCAGCGTCAGCAATTTCGACGTAACCACGCCCTGTTTGCCGCCGGGACCAGTGCAATCCGTGAGCGGATTCGCCACCGTGGCAAACACTCCGTTGCAGGCCAACCCAATCGTCACCTGCTGATTGGGCGTGAGCCCCAGCGCGGCGCCAGCATCGGGCACTCCGCTAACCACCAGTCCGCTATCGTAGCGATAGGTGAGCGCAATCCATTCCGCGTTCCTCGGCCTTTGATAGCGTAAATTCAGAGTGGATTGAAACGCCTGATCGTGATCGATTCGGAACACGCCGCCGGCTAAAGGCGTTCCCTGCGGAATCAACCCGCCGTTCTCTGGCGGGAAATAGCGCGCGCGGGTGTGGCCAAACGTCCAATACGCCTGGAAGCCCTTGAGGTTCGTGGTGCTCAAGCGGCCCGTGACTCCGTCGAGTTTCGAGTTATGCCAGGCAATCGGGAACGTAATGGTGGTGTTCAATAGCGTGCTGAAGTCGAAAGAATTGTGGGTGTACTTCCAAAAATAATCGGCGTCGATCAGCAGGTACTTTCCCACCGCCTGTTGAAAGCCCGTGTTGAACTGGTTGCGGAAGCCCGGCTGAATCGGCACTCCAGTGGAGCCGAATACGTTCTGCGCCAATCCGCCGATTCCCGTCGCGCTCGAGAGCAACAGGTTCTCATTGAACGGTGTTTCAAATGTTCGCGCGTAGGCTGCCCGCAAAACCGTTCCGGTCTTCTTGATGTTGTAGGCCACGCCCATGCGCGGCTGCGGGCCGGATTTCTGAACCAGGCCGTCATAACGGTCAAAGCGAAATCCAATGTTGAACAGGAAATTGCCGGCCGTGATCGCATCCTGCGCATAAAACGCGTATTGGTTGATATTGGCAGCGGCATGAAAATTGAACAGTTGCCCGCCGCGAGTCAGGTCAAAGGGCAGCAGCGCCGGCGAGAAAGGCGCACCGGTCACGTTTGGATTATTCGCTGTGTTCGGTTGAAATCCCGCGGCTGCGCACTGCGCCGGCGAAGTCAGTGTTGTATCGCCGGCCGGACTTCCGTCCGCATTGATGCAGGTGTCATTGAAGGTGGGATCGGTGATTCCGAAACCAAAGTCCTCAAGCAGCCGGGTCTGCTTCAAATCCACGCCGTATTTCAAATTGTGACGGCCTTGCGTGGTTGAAACATCCGCTCGCACGCCCCAGTTTAAAAGTTGGCGAGTCTCGTTTTGAGTGGCGGGCGTATCGGCAAAAGGATCGCGGCTCGGATAATAGTTGAATTGATCTTTCCGGATGTAGGGATTCACCGTAACCAATGTGTGTGCGTTTAGAGTGTGCTGATATCCCGGGGCGATGTTCCAGGTCAATACGCGCTGCCGCTGATCTTGCGCCAATTGATCATAGGAGTTGGGGTTTTCTATCCAGTTTCGGGCCGCGAACAGGTTGAGATGGAACGCATCCTTTCCAGTGGGCTGATAGTCCATGCGATCGAAAATCGTCTGATTGTTGCCGATGTCATGGAACGGAGTGAACTCCGGCGTGTCGAGGAACCTGCCGCTCCGTACGCCGTCAGCGGCTAGAAAATTCCCGAATTTAGCGCCACCGAAGCCCAAGCCGACACTACCGCCAGCCGTACCGAAGGACCCATAATTAGCATCGACATTGCCAAACACTCGCCCCGCGCCCAGTCCCGAACGGGTGGTGATCTGCGCCACCAGGCTGCTCTTATCGCCAAACTCGGCGTCGGGTGTTCCGGTGGTCACCTCCATGCTCTGGATCGCGCTAGTCGGCAGCTGCGTCGAAAACACTTTGCTCTGCTGATCGCTGATCGGCTGCCCATCGATAACGAAGCTGGTCTGAGCGTGATCGCCCAGCGGGTGGAACAGTCCGTTTCCATCCGCCGCCACGCCGCCGGTAGTGTTGGTAATCGCCTGGCTCAATCCTCCGCCAGGGTCGCCTGATGGCAGCTTCGATATCAAACTTCGGTCCACATCGATATGCGCCGAAGGATCGTTCTCGAGAATATCCGCTCCAGCCGCTTCCACCGTGACACTGCTCACGCCTCCAGAAACATTCAGCTTCGTCTTCACCTGAACGGGGATCGCGTTCCGCACTGTAACGTCCTGCTCTGAGTTGTTAAACCCGGCCGCCGTTATTTGAAGATGATACGGATTGGGCGGAATGTTGGTCAACCGAAACGAGCCATCCGTCGCCGTGGTCGCGGATTGGCTGTAACCGGAAACCGCATTCCGCAGTGTCACCATGGCGCCGGGAACCGATGCCCCGCTCTGGTCGGTGACGCTTCCTTCAATGGTCCCGGCATTGCCGAGCGACTGCCCTCTCGCCGACGGCGTCACGAAAATAATCAAACTGCACGCAAAGATAAATAATAAAAATGATGGCAACCGTGTGAATACCATAACCTGTCTCCCCTCTGGATAAAAGAAAATGCGCGGCACTCGGACGGATCACGCCCAAGTGGCCAAAACGAACGCAGAAAGCGGAGGTAAGGTTAGGCGGGCGGAGCTCGGGAGGAGTTGAAGGTGCGGCCGTCGTCGGACGTGTACGAGTCCAGGTCGACTCCGGTGCGCCAGCCCGCGACGGAGGGCGTTTCGAGTTGAACAGTGCTTACGCTGACCAGGACAGGTAAGTGTCCGGCATGCCCCCCGGCGCAGCAACGGTCATTGGAGCCATGATGATCTGGGAAAATCTCGATAGCGCTCGCGGCTTGCACCGCGGCGAAGCTCGTCAAGATAAGCAGGACCAGCAGAATCCGGCCCACTTTGTCCCAGCTTCGGATTTGCGACGCCAATCGACGGGACACGCGTATACCTGGATCTATTGTACACGGTGACTCGTCACCCGCCGGATTTCTAAGAGTTTAGGTAGAGACTAGAACGGCAGATCCGGCTGTACGTGCTGTGCCGTCATCGCCGAGCGCGTCAGGTAAGGATACGGGTTCACCGGGTTGCCACCCAAACGAACCTCAAAATGCAGATGCGGCGCCGTCACTTTCCCGGTAGCGCCCGAATAACCCAGAACTTCGCCGCGCCGTATTTCCTGCCCCGGCACCACCTCAAAGCGCGACAGATGCGCGTACCAGGTGTGCATGCCATTGCCATGGTCGATCGCCACCATCTTGCCGTAGCCGCCCCAGTATTCGGCTCGCGATACGATACCGTCCGCCGCCGCGTGCACCGGAGTCCCCATGACGGCTGAAATATCCACGCCCGTATGCAGCGCGCCTTCTCCCGAAAACGGGTCTTCGCGCTCCCCGAACCGGCTCAGCAGCCGTCCGTTCACAGGCCATACCGTGGGCACGATATTAGTCTGCCAGCGCCGGGCATACAGATGATTCACCTGCGAGTAGCTGGCCGACTTCAAGAAGTTATACTCTTCGATGGATTCCCGATAGCTCGGCACCAGCGGCCCTTCGCTCGCGATATCGTCAGCGCCTTCCAGCCTGCCTTTCAGGCCCAACGCCACGCTTACCTCGCTGGCCATCAACTGTAGCGACGCGAGTTGTTCTTTCTTCTCGGAGTTCTCCTGCTGCAACTGCTGGTAGCGGTTGCGCAGCGTCGTCACCTGATCCCGCAGTGCATTGTAGTTGGCGACTTTCCAGCTCATGCGCAGGTAACTAGAAACCATCCCGAACAGTGAGACGGAGCCAAAAAGCGCCAGCGCCAGAACGACATACAAGGCTTGGTGCGGAACGTGGATGCGGCGCAGCCGTCCGTGCAGGGAATGGGCCAGAACTACGACGAAGTAATGCTGCTTCATTGTTCTCCTACGACAAAACCCAACCTTCACCCCAGGGAACGTCTTCCCCCGAATAGAAACCTGGGCTGGAGACAACTATTAGACAGAACCGTCAAAATGAATGAATCGTCATCATAGCGAAACACATCTCTGGAAGTCAAGCAAAAAACGCCTGCAAACCTGCTATCTTTCGCATTGCTTGTTTCCTGTCAGCAACTTAACGCCGGGCGCTCAGTTTAAGGCAAGCGATGGTTTCTTAGCCCATCGCCGTGCCAAACCTTAGCACTATCCATGACATAATGGCACTGATCTGACATAGAGTGATCTGAATCAGGAGGCGCGAATGTCTGACTCGAAAAATCCCGTCGGTCGCCGAGGTTTTCTGAAACGTGCAGCCGCCGGCGGCGCCGGCCTCGCGGCCACCGCGCCCATCGCGCTTGCTCAGCAAGCCGCCCTGAAACCCGAAACCGGGTCCGCTGTCGACGTCACCTCCAACGTGCGCCCGGGCTCCGACTTCATGGTCGACGTCTTCAAGACGCTGGGCATAGAGTACATCGCCGCCAATCCCGGCTCCAGCTTCCGTGGCCTCCAGGAATCCTTCATCAATTACGGCAAGAACACCAGCCCGGAGTGGCTCACCTGCTGCCACGAGGAATCGTCAGTCGCCATGGCTCACGGCTACGCCAAGATCGAAGGCAAGCCCATGATGATCATGGCGCACGGCACCGTCGGATTGCAGCACGCGTCGATGGCCATCTATAACGCCTACTGCGACCGCGTGCCGGTGTACATCGTGCTCGGCAATATTTTGGATGTGAACTACCGCCGCGGCAACCCCGAATGGGTGCACAGCGTGCAAGACGCCGCCGCGATGGTTCGCGATTACACCAAGTGGGACGACATGCCAGTCTCGCTCTCGCACTTCGCCGAATCCGCCGTGCGCGCCTACAAGATTTCCATGACGCCGCCCTACGAGCCGGTTGTGCTGGTGGCCGACGGCACCTTGCAAGAAGAGCCGGTCACCGAAAAGAATCTGCGCATCCCCAAGCTGGTGATGAGCGCACCGCCGCAGGGCGACTCGGCCGCCGTCGCCGAAGCCGCCAAGCTGCTGGTGAACGCCGAAAATCCGGTGATCGTCGCCGGCCGTGTGGCGCGAACCCCCAAGGGTATCGAGCACCTGGTTGAGCTAGCCGATGTTCTGCAAGCCCGCGTTCAAGATCAGCGCATGCGCATGAACTTCCCGTCCGCGCATCCCTTATACGGACATCCCGGCGCCGCCATTGCCACTCCCAATCTCACGGACCACGACGTGATTTTGTCCCTCGAAGCTCAGGACCTATGGGGTGTCACGCACAAGATGACCGGCTTCAACAAATTCGGCATGGAATCGCAGCCCACCATCAAGGCGGGCGCGAAAGTCATCACGGTGTCCGCCGTCGAGCTAAACCACAAATCCAACTATCAGGATTTCGGACGCTACGTCGAAGCCGACCTCGCCATCACCGGCGACCCCGAAGCCACGCTGCCCGAGCTGATCGAAGCCGTCAAAAAACTGATTACTCCGGACCGCCGCCGTGCGCTACAGGAACGCGGCACCAAGATCGCCGCCGAGAATCAAGCGGCCCGCGCGCGCAATCGAGAACTAGCCGCCGTCGCCTGGGACGCCAGCCCTATCACCACGGCACGCCTTTCCGCTGAAATCTGGGCGCAGGTCAAGAATGAAGATTGGTCGCTGGTGTCGAACGACCGCTTCGTCAGTTCCTGGCCCACGCGCCTGTGGAATTTCAGCAAACCCTACCATTACATCGGAGCGCAAGGCGGCGCAGGCATCGGCTACCAGGCTCCGGCCGCGGTGGGCGCAGCTCTGGCCAACAAAAAGCACGGGCGCCTGACCGTTAACATTCAGTGCGACGGCGATTTGAACTACGCTCCCGGAGTGTTGTGGACCGCAGCTCATCACCAGATCCCGATGTTGAACGTCATGCACAACAACCGCGCCTATCATGAGGAGCGCATGTATCTGGCGTTGCTGAGCGCGAAGTACGATCGCGACCTGGGGCGCTCCGACATCGGCACTGCGTTGAACGGTCCCGACATCGACTACGCATCGATCGCGAAAGGATACGGTCTCTACTCCGAAGGCCCGATTACCGATCCCAAGGATCTCGGCCCCGCCCTCAAACGCGCGATCGCCCGAGTGAAGGCCGGCGAACCAGCGCTGCTGGATGTCGTGACCCAGCCGCGTTAGAACAGGAGACCGCCATGAAAAACGTCCTGCTGCCGCTGCTGATTTTCGGAATCACCGCATTCGCCCAGACGAAAGCGGCCGATACCAAAGCCGGCGATGTCGCCAACGGCAAACGTCTGTTCGAACGGAACGGCTGCTACCAGTGCCACGGCTATTGGGGGCAAGGTGGCATCGCCGGCGCGCGCCTAGCCCAAACCCGTCTGCCATTTGTCGCGTTCAGCGCTTTTGTGCGTAATCCTCCATCCGGCAGCATGCCGCCTTTCCGCGCGAAAGTGATGTCAGACCAGGAACTCACCGACGTCTACGCGTATGTCAAGAGCATCCCGGAACCGAAACCTGCCAAAGATATTCCACTCTTGAATCAGTAACCTCTGCTAAGGCCTTTCTAGCTCCGTTGCTCGGAGGATCGCCCAATTCCTGCCTCTAAGACCTAGTGCTAAGGTCGGGTATGCCGCAGAAATTATTTGCTATTTGTTTTCTTTTTTCCGGAATTGTTTCAGCAGATATCGTCAATATTTCGCCTGTTTCGATTGATTTTGGCGCGCAGCCACTCGGGACGACGACTTCACAATCTGTCACCCTCGCCAACCCTACGAAGAAGCTCTTGAATATCTGGGGCGTTTCAGTGACGGGCGATTTCGCTTCACCCACGAACACTTGCGGCGGTAGCCTTCAGCCCGGCCAGCAGTGCGTGATTGTGATCACGTATCGGCCCACCAGTCTCGGCACTCGCACCTCGATTCTGAGCGTCGACGACGACGCCAACAACACGCCCCAGAAAGTGAAGCTCTCCGGTACTGGCACGCCGGCCGTAATTCAGTCCATCACGGTCTCGGGCTTCAACGGCGGCATCAAACGTGGCCAGACGCAGCAACTCATCGCGTTCAGCTATTACACCGATGGCAGCGGGCAGGACATTACCGCGGCCGCGACTTGGAGCACGAATGCTCCGCTGGTGGCAACCGTGAACCCAGCCGGCTTAGTCACGGCCACCGGTGCCGGCACGGCGATCATCCAAGCCTCCTATGCTTCCTTCACTGCCACCTTCACCGAGAACGTTCCCGTGCCGGTTCTGACTGGCGTTGCCGTGACACCTACATACAAGTTCGGCGCGCCTGGCGTTCCCCAGCAATTCACCGCGACAGCGCTTTACGACAATAATTTGAGCCAGCAGGACATAACCAATTCGGCAAACTGGCAGACCACCGACCCTTCCCATTGCCAAATAGGGACAACCGGATTGGCATCGTGTACCCAGATCGAGAACGTCTCTATATTCGTCGTGCCGCCCACTCCGGTTTCGACCAATTTTAGAGGGAATCTTGAAGTCAGCATTCAGGAGTTGTTTCACGGCTTAAGCACTGGCCGTTATCTTCATACGGCAACCGTTCTTCTCGACGGTCGCGTTCTGCTAGCCGGTGGAGGCTCCGACGCCGCTCCGGACGGACAGGCGAGCGCGGAAGTGTATGACTTGGTTTACGGCAGCTTTACGGGTACCGGCTCGATGACAGTTCCCCGCATAGGTCATACCGCAACTCCTCTGCACATTGGATCGGCGGTGCTGATTGCCGGCGGTGATACCGGCGGCACGGCGGAGCTGTATGATCCCGCCAGCGGCACATTTTCGCCGGCGGGCAACTTGAATGTGCCGCGCCGCGGGCACACCGCCACTTACTTGGGTTCAGGCATTCTGCTCGCGGGCGGCGACACCGCGACGGCGGAAATCTACGATCCAACTACCGGGGTGTTCACGCCGACAGGCAGCATGGCGGCCGCGAGGCACGATCATACCGCCACCTGGCTTAACAACGGCAAAGTTCTGATTGTCGGCGGAGCCAATGCGGCCGGAAATCTCGCCACCGCGGAATTGTTCGATCCTACCACCGGCACATTTTCCCCAACCGCATCCATGGCGAGCGCGCGCGCGAATCACACCGCAACACTGTTGAGCTACGGGAGCGTTCTAATCACAGGCGGCAGCGATGGCACAACGTCGCTCAGTTCCACGGAAATCTACGATCCGGCGACGAACACTTTCTCCCCAGGGCCCGCCATGTCGGTGGCGCGTGCCTTGCATACCGCCACGCTGCTCCCCGATGGCAACGTCTTCATCGCCGGGGGAGTCAACCAGGCCTCCAGCAGCCCGGCAAGCGCTGAGATCCTGAGTACCTCCATCGGCATATACAAGTACGGCAACCTGGCAACGCAGAACTCTTTGGGGGCGCGGTTCGCGCATACCGCGACAATGATTGGTGCAAAACAGATTCTGATTACCGGCGGCTATCCGGGATCGGCGTCAACCCAAATCGCGGAGTTGTACCTCATCCCGTAATGGCGGCAACGTTCTAGCGACTCACGACGCCCGCTGCATCGGCTGCACTTCCATCTCGATGCGTTCGGCCAACTTTTCTTCGGCCGCTTCGAGGTCGTATCTTGCTTGTAGGTTCATCCACATTTGGGCCGACGTGCCGAAGTAGCGTCCCAATCTCATAGCAGTGTCGGCCGTAATCGCACGCCGTCCATTGAGGATTTCCGTCAGACGGTTAGCTGGCACGCGCAGTGCTAGGGCAACCGCGTTGGCGCTCAGACCCGCGTCTTCCAAGACGCTCTTCAGGTGCTCGCCAGGATGCAACAGTGGCAGCTTCTTAGTGGTAATCCGTGACTTCGACTTCATAAGCATCTCCCTCCCGCCAGCGAAAGCAGATCCGGTATTGCTCGTTGACGCGGATACTATACTGTCCGGCGCGATTACCCGAGAGCTTCTCCAGGCGAAGTCCCGGAAGCGACAGATCGGTCAGTGCGGTCGCCGCATCCAAAAAACCCAATTTAAGGCGCGCAGCCCTTTCGATCCTCTGAAATTTCCTGCTTGGGACGCGCCGCAACAGCTTTTCCGTTTCCCGGTCCTTGCAGGATCGAATCATGCAATGCTTAGCATACTATTCTCTGAATACGATGTTATGCGTAGTATAACAGAAACGATGATCTCAGAAAACGCAGTGTCTTTTGGAGATGCGAAAGGACAGCCCCGATAATGGTCTAGGCATGCCCGAGCCAAAACCCGTCCTGATCTACGATGGCCACTGCGGTTTCTGTCGCATCTGGCTGGACTACTGGCGCCAGCTCGCCGGCGATCGCATCGAGTATCTCGCCTCCCAAGATGTAGGCGACCGCTTCCCGCAAATCCCACGCGAAGCGTACTCGCAATCCGTGCAGTTGGTGCGACCGGACGGCAGCGTGGCCAGCGGTGCGCGCGCCGTACTTGAATCGCTCGGCAAGTCGCGTATCTACCCCTGGATCTCCGCCCCCTGTGAGATCGCGTATCGCCTCATCGCAGGCCATCGGGATTTCTTCTATCAAGTCACGCGCTTCACGTTCGGCACGCGCATCGAACCCACGCAGTTCGTCGCCACTCAATGGATTTTTCTACGCGCCCTGGCGCTCGTCTACGCCATTGCATTCGGATCCCTCACCTTCCAGGTCATCGGCCTGCTGGGGGAGCGCGGCATTCTTCCCATAGCGCCATTTCTCGCGTCGGTCGCGCGCACCGATTCCACGCTGCGCTTTGTCGCGGTGCCCAGCCTCTTATGGTTCGGCAACGACGACATCACGCTCATCGGCCTATGCTTCGCCGGCGTGATTTTCGCTTGCATGCTGCTGCTCACCGGCTTCGCGCGCGGGAAATTCGAGCGCCTCATTCTAGTGGTGCTCTTCGTCTTATACCTGTCGTTTGCAGCGGCGGGCCAGGAATTCCTCTCCTTCCAATGGGATTCCTTGCTGCTCGAAGCCGGATTCCTGGCGATCTTCCTCGACCGCAATCGCATCGTGCCGTGGCTATTCCGTTGGCTAGTGTTCCGTCTCTATTTCCTCTCCGGCGCCGTCAAACTGCTGAGTGACGATCCCACCTGGCGCAATCTCTCCGCACTGGGTTTCCACTGGCACACCCAGCCGCTGCCAACTCCGCTCGCCTGGTATGCGGACAAATTTCCCACGGCCATCCAACATTTCATGACCGGCGCAGCGGTCGGCATCGAGATCGCGATTCCGTTCTTGATTTTCTTCCCCCGCCGCGTGCGGATGTTTGGGGCCTGGTGCCTGATTGGCATGCAAGTGTTGATCCTCATCTCCGGCAACTACACATTCTTTAATCTGCTGACCATCGCGCTCACGCTCTTCCTGTTCGACGATCAGGCCCTGGCGCGTTTCGTGCCTGCTCCCATTACGGAAAGATTGGTGGAAGCCGGCAAGATCACGCAGCGCGCGCGCGTCGCGGCAGTCGTCGCCGTCGTAGTGCTGGTCCTAAGTCTGTCGCACCTGTTCGAGACCTTCAACGGACGGCCGCCCTCATTTCTCAAGACCGCCGTCCGCTACACCGCGCCACTCCAGATCGTCAACACTTACGGGCTATTCGCCGTGATGACCACCCAGCGCATCGAGATCATTCTCGAAGGCTCCGCGGACGGCGAAACCTGGCAGCCCTATGAGTTCAAGTACAAGCCCGGCGACCTCAATCGCGCTCCCGGCTGGGTGGCCCCCTACCAGCCGCGCCTCGACTGGCAAATGTGGTTTGCGGCCCTCGGTAATTACCAAACGAACCCATGGTTCGTGAATCTAAGTCTGCAGTTGCTCCAGGGTTCGCCCGACGTCGCGGGATTGCTTGGCACAAATCCGTTTCCCGATCGGCCTCCCCGCTTTATTCGCGCGACGGCCTACGAGTACACCTTCACCGACTGGGAAACCCGCCGCCGCACCGGCGCTTGGTGGAAGCGGGAACGGCGGGGCTTGTACCTGCCTCCTGTGGGGCTGCGGTCGGCGGGATCGCAATGAAATCATGATTTTCGCGTTCCGGCGAATTCGTTGGTAACCTGGACTGAGCCGAGGAGGTCTTACACTCATGTGTCGGGGAATGACGTACCTTGCGCCTTTGGCGCTTTTGCTGGCCCCACTTGGCCCAGTTCCGGTCTGTTTAGGCCAGGAGCCCGCCGTCGGCCGAGCCCTCGGCGCCGTGACAAAAATCGACGCCGCCGCGCGCCAGATCGCGCTCCAGACCACTACCGGCGAAGTCGCGGTCACGGTTGACGCCAAAGCCAAAGTGCTGCGGGTTGCCCCCGGCGCGACTAATCTTACCAACGCCGCCGCCATCGAACTCACCGACATCAACGTGGGTGACCGGCTGCGCGCACGCGGACGCATGACGGACGATCAGAAATCGCTCGCTGCGCTCGAAATCGTCGTAATCTCCCAAAGCGACATCGCAAGCAAGCAGGCCGCCGAGCGCGCCGATTGGGATCGCCGCGGCGCGACCGGAATCGTCGCCGATGTTGCCGCTGACTCCGTCACCGTAAACGTGCGGACCATCGAGGGCGTCAAGCCGCTGGTGATTACGCCTGCGCCGAATGCAGTCATCCGCCGCTACACTCCCGATTCCGTGAAGTTCGCCGACGCCAAGCCCGCAAAGCTTTCGGAAATTCGCAAGGGCGATCAGGTGCGCGCCCGCGGCAATAAGACTCCGGATGGTGCGCAGATGACCGCCGAGGAGATCGTCTCCGGGCAGTTCAAGATGATCGCCGGCCTGGTGCTCTCGGTGGACCCACAAGAGAACGTGATCCGGATTAATAACATCGAAACGAAAAAGCCCATGACCGTGAAGGTCTCAACCGACTCCTCGCTCAAGAAACTGCAACCGCCGTTGGCGCAAGCGATCGCGAATCGTTTGCATGGCGTGGCAGCAGGAGAAAGACCCGCCGGCGCAGCGCCAGCCGGAGCTCCGGGCGCTGGCGGTGGTCCGGGCGGCGGCCCTGGTGGCGGCAGAGGTCCCGGCCCCGGCGGACGTGGCGACCTGCAAGCGATGATCGATCGCACTCCGGCCATCAAGTTATCCGAACTCATGACCGGCGATGCCGTAATCATTTCGAGCACAGCCGGAGCCACCGCGGATCAGGTAACCGCCATCACTTTGCTGGCGGGCGTGGAGCCAATTCTCACCAAGCCCGGCACCCGCGAAATGTCTCTAGGCGACTGGAACATGGGCGGTGGCGGCGACCTCGGCGGTATCGGGCAATAGGCAAACATGACCATAATTCAACGGCCGCTCCGGGTGTGTGCTCTGGCTCTGCTGATGGCTGTAGGCTTATTCGCGCAAGCGCCTGCGAGTCTTCGCGGATCTGTGACCGACCCCTCCGGCGCCGGCGTGCCCGCAGCCAGCGTCACCGTGACCGGACCAGGAGGGCTGGTGCGCGTGGCCCAAACCGGCAACAACGGTTCCTACTCCATCACAGGCTTGCCTCCCGGAACCTACACGCTGCGCGTCGCGGCGCAGGGCTTCGCTCTTTTCGAGAGCACGCAGATTGAGCTGACGGCGGCGCGCGCCCTCACCGCGGACGCGAAGCTCACCCTCGCGACTGAAATCCAGCAAGTCACCGTTGCAGACACTTCGCAAGTGGAACTGGACCCATCAAAGAACGCCAGCTCGGTCGTGCTCAGCGGGCAGGACCTGGACATGCTATCGGACGATCCCGACGACCTGCAGAACGATTTGACGGCCCTCGCGGGACCGGCGGCAGGCCCCAACGGAGGCCAGGTTTTCGTCGACGGCTTCAGCAACGGCCAATTGCCGCCCAAAGATTCCATTCGCGAGATCCGCGTAAACTCCAATCCTTTTTCCGCGGAGTTCGATCACATTGGATTTGGCCGTGTCGAGATCCTTACTAAGCCGGGCACGGACAAACTGCACGGCTCGGCCTTCTTCCAGACGGACAGCGGCGCCCTCGACGCCCGCAATCCGTTTGCGACCCAGAAGCCGTCGTTCTTCACGCGGCAATATCAGGGCAACGTCGGCGGATCTATCAACGCGAGAACCTCGTTTTTCATGGAATTCAGCGATCGTCACCAGGACGATCAGGCGCTGATCAAAGCCACCATTCTCGGCCCCGATTTTCTGCCGCTGCCGCTGACTCAGAACATCCCCACTCCCACGTCGCGAATTTCCCTGAGCCCCCGTATCGACTTTCAGTTGAACAACAGCGTTACCTTACAGGCCCGCTATACCTGGAATCGCTCCACCTCGGACAATAACGGCGTAGGCGGTTTCAACCTGCCCTCCCAAGGTGTTAACAATGAGACCACCAATCAATCCGCACAGTTAACCGGTACCTGGGTAGTCAATGCGCGCGCGATCAATGAGAGCCGCTTCCAGTACACGCGTTCGGCAAATACACAGAGCTCCTTGAGCAACGCCCCCACCATCAGCGTGAGCGGATTCTTCACTGGAAATGCAGCCAGCCAAGGACCTCAATACACCGACCAGGGCAGCTATGAATTTCAAAATTACACTTCGCTGACGCGAGGCACCCATTTTCTGAAGTTCGGTCTGCGGCGGCGCGCCACCCGCGAAGCGGATTTCAACGACGCGAATTTCAATGGTATGTTTCTGTTCCAGAACCTGAACGCGTATAGCGTCACATTGCAGGGCCTGCAGCAGAACTTAACCTTCCCGCAAATCTTCGCCAAGGGGGGCGGAGCGTTTCAGTACGTCGTCGCCGGCGGCACGCCGCTCCTGAATATCAGTCAAGTGGATGTCTCTCCCTACGTGCAGGACGACTGGCGCATCATTCCTAGCGTGACCTTGAGCGTCGGCTTGCGCTACGAAACGCAGACCAATATTCACGACAAAGGCGACTTCGCGCCCCGCATCGGCGTGGCCTGGGGACTCGGCGGAAATCAAGGACGC
>Ga0163162_10003539_pt1 | contig 14940 bp, 10 predicted proteins | sample S55metaG_FD_115310 | JGI IMG/M metagenome (GOLD analysis project Ga0163162, IMG submission 115310) | Switchgrass rhizosphere microbial communities from Kellogg Biological Station, Michigan, USA - S5-5 metaG | ecosystem: Host-associated > Plants > Roots > Rhizosphere > Soil | place: USA...
CGCATCGTCGTGCCAGAGCGCGGCCTCGAGATCGGGGAACCGGCGGCTCAGCCCACGCAGGACGCTACGCACGGTCGCCCCCGGGCCGCACGGCTCCTCGAACAGCCGCCGCGTTCCGCCGTCACCGCCGACGAAGCGGGTGGGCCAGCCGACGATCTCCACCGGCACCACCGCGGTGACCGAGGACGCCTGCATCAGGAGGAGCCGGCCCGGCCCGGCTTGGGATCCTTCTCCTGCAGCATCTCGCCGCGGCTCCGCAGCCGCTTCACGAGCTCGGGGTAGGAATTCTGCCGAATGATGCGATCGAACTGCGAGCGGTAGTTCGAGATCAGGCTCACGTTCTCGATGGCCACGTCGTAGATGAGCCAGCGCTCGCCCTTGCGGTTCATGCGCGCCTCGACCGGCACCTCGGTTCCCTGCTTGGTGACGAGCTTGGCGCGCACGATGGCCAGGTTGCCGTCGAGGCGCTCCTCGGTGAAGCGAATGCGCTCGCCGCTGTAGAGGTCGATCTGGGCGATGTAGGTCCGCTCCAGCAGGTCGCCGAACAGCTGCACGAACTCTTCTCGCTCGGCCGGTGTGCGCTGCTGCCAGTGCGGACCCAGCGCGCGGCGCGCACTCTCGTTGACGTCGAACGCCTCCGAGGCGATCTTGCGCACGCTGGCCCGACGATCTTCTTTCCGGAGCGCCGGATCCTCCAGAACCTTCTGCACCGCGTCCGTGTACTCGCGAACCGTGTCGGTCGGAGGGCCCGCCCAGGCCACGGGGAGGCTGGCCAGAAACAGGCCGATGGCCATCACGAATGTAGTCAGGTTCCTCATTTGGTGAAGGCTCCTTCCCATCCGGAGTATACAGGGTGCTTTCCGGGTCTCCGGAAGCGAGTTCTGCCTTGACTGATATGGGCTTATCGCTCAAAGTTCCGGGACGCACCTGCTTACCGCGGCGCGGCGGCGAGCGGATGCGGTCTTCCCGGAGAGAGCCGGGGCACGGCGGCGCCACCGGACGTAGATACGGCGGCCGACGTCGCAACACCGGAGGGGCCGTGGCGGCAATCCGCGTCGCTGTGATGTCCCTGACGCTGCTCTCTGTGGCCTCCCCGGCAGTCGCCCAGTTCTCCGCCTCCGACCTCAACGGCACCTGGTTCATGCGCGGCGTGGTCGTCGGCGCCGCGGTCGACAACGCCGCCGCCTTCGCCAACGGCACGGGCCCGGTCACGGTGCACTACCAGACCATCAGCGGCACGGCCATCGCCGGCGTCGACTTCCTGCCGCTGGCCGGCACCCTCACCTTCCGGCCGGGCGTGGGATCGCAGTTGATCCCGCTGGTCATCCTGAACGACGTCATCGCCGAGGGCGCGGAGACCTTCACGATCCAGCTCAGCAATCCGCAGCCACTCGGCGGGCTCAAGCTCGGCCCCCACGCGGTAAAGGTCTTCACGATCGTCGACAACGATTTCGGCGGCTCCAACATCCGCTTCGACGCGCCCGTGTACTCCGGCGACGAGGGCCAGAAGGTCACGCTCACCGTGAGGCGGGACGGAGGCCTCGGCACCACGCTGACGGTGAACTGGCGCGCCGTCGGCGGCAACGCGCTGGCCGGCACGGACTTCACGCCGGCCGAGGGCAGCGTGATGTTCGCCTCCACCGCCAGCGCGGCGACCTTCCAGATCACGCTGGCCTGTGACGCCGTCGTGGAAGGTCCCGAGTTCGCCCTGCTCGCGCTGGAGGTGCCGGCCGGCGCCGCCCTGCTGGGCACGCAGTCGACGACCACCCTGACCATCGCCGGTCGCACGGCGCCGCCGATCCAGTTCGAGAGCGCCACCTACTCGGTGCTCGAGACCGCCGGCGCGGCGACCATCGCCCTCGTGCGCGAGGGCAATCTCGCGTGGTGCGGCTGAACTGGATGAGCGCCGCGTCGACGATCGTGAGCACCGCCGTGCCGCGTGGTCCCAGCGCGAACCCCGACGGACCGTACGAGCTCCTGGAGTCGGCCGGGCCCGCGGAGATCACGCTGCTGCGGAGCGGAAACCTGGCCCTGGCCGTGACCGTGGATTACGCGACGACGACCGCGGGCACCGCCGGCCCCGGTGACTTCTCGCCCGTCGCGGGCACGCTCACCTTCGCGCCTGGCGCGGCCAGCGCCCGCTTCTTCGTGATCGACGATCGGGTCACCGACGGCACGAAGACCATCGGCCTCGCGCTCACCAACCCTTCGGGCGGCGCGGTCATCCTCGGCGCACCGACGGCGACGATCGTGATCACCGACGCGGCGCCGGGGTACACCTTCACTGAGATCGCCACGACCAGCGACGACGGCTTTTCGAGCCTCGCGCTGCCGCGGATCAACGACGCCGGCGTGGTGGCCTACGCGGGCACGCTTGCCGACGGCACCATGGAGATCCGGACCAGCGACGCCTCCATCATGCTGGCCAGCGATCCGTCGGCGGCCATCTTCGCGGACATCGCGCTCAACAACGCCGGCCACCTGGCCTTCGGCGGGACGCTCACCGACGGTCGGCGCGGCGTGTTCCGCGTGTCGCCCACCACGGTGTCGATCGTCGCGCTGAGCGGCTCGGCCAGCGGGGAGTTCCGCAGCTTCGGCAGCCCCTCGCTGAACGACACCGCAATCTGGTCTTCACCGCCGAAGTCATCGGCGGCTTCGGCGTGCTCATCAAGACCGCCGGTGACCGCCTGGTCACGGTGGCCGACGCCGGCGGCAATACCTTCGCGTCTTTCCCGCCGCAGCCGGCGATCAACGACGCCGGGGTGGTGCTCTTCCGACGTCCCTCCGGACGGAGACGCCCGCCGTGTTCAAGGCCGACGGAGAGCTCGCCGAGGTGGCCAACGGCTCGTTGCTGGATCCGGACTTCCAGGTGCGGCTCTCCAGCCTCAACGGGCCCGGCTAGGCCTCGTTCATCGCCCTGGGCACCACGGGCGTCCAGCGGGTGTTGACCCAAGACGCCCAGAGGGCGCGCTCGTGACCACCGCCACCACCGAGTCCGGCGCCTACGCAAATCTGTCGCAGGGCGACAATTCGCCCGCATTCAGCAACGCGGGAATGGTAGCCTTCTGGGCCGGCCTGCCGGCCGGGCATCCGGGATCTTCACCGGGACCCATTCCGGCGGCGGGCAAGGTCTTGCAGACGGGCGACCCGCTGTTCGGCAGTACGGTCGTCGAAACCAGTCTGGGCGGACTGAACAACCGCGGAGAGATCACGTTCCGCGCTCGGCTATCGAACGGACGTCAGGTCATCGGGGTCGCGACCCCGCCGAGGCCGTGAACCGCGGCGGATGCAGAGCATGGGACCGCAGGCTTGAAGCCGGAACATCGGGGGAAGATGTGGCCGTACTTCGAATCGCGCTGAGCCTGATCGTCGTACTCTGCTTCGCCGCTCCAGCCGCCGCACAGTTCGCGACGTCCGACCTCAATGGCGTGTGGAACATCCAGGGCGCGGAGACCGTCGCGGACCCGGAGCAAAACGGCGGCTTCGTGCTCGGCAACATCGTCTTCAACGTCCAGGGCGGCGTGGTCGGTGGCAGCCTCGTCGATTCTCGCGGCATCACGGAATTCCTCTTCGACGAGGGCAGCATCACCGTGAATGCCGACGGGACGCTGTCGGGCACGGTCGGCGACGACGAGGGCATGGTGCAGGTTCTGGGTCGGATGTTGCCCGGCAAGCAGGTGATCGTGGCCGTGACCACCGGCAATGCCGGGTCGCAGAATCCGTCGTACACGATCGTCGTGCTGGTGAGGAACGTTTCGCTCGACGCGCCCCAGTTCAGCCAGGCCGACGTCACCGGCAGCTGGCGGTCCGCGTCGTTGCTCGTTCCCCAGCTTCCGGCCTTCCTGCCGGACACGCTGGACGGCACGATCACGTTCGACGACGAGGGCGGAATCGCCAGTGGCACGCTGCGGTCCTCGAACGGCTCGGTGAGCACGAACATCACCGGCAACCTGTTCGTCGTGAGCAACGGATTCTTCTCCGGAGCCCTCTCCATCGATCTGGACACGACCGTCGACGTCAGCAGCTTCGTAGGGTACATGTCGCCGGACAAGAGCCTGCTGGCCGGCATCACGGTCCGGGACCGACCCGGTCCCGGTCTTGTCCAGAACGGGATCCTGGTGCTCCAGCGCCGGCCCGCGCCGAGCGTCCTCTTCGCCAACGTCGACGCGGTGGGACGCTGGGACCTGTTCAGCCTGCACGGTCTCAACAACCAGGGCAACGAGGGGCAGTGGCTCGTCGGCAACATCGTGGTCGGCGCCGGTGGGCTGATCACCAGCGGCACGCTCACGGGTCCCGGCGGGCTGACCACCAGCGGCACGCTCACGGGTCCCGGCGGCGAAGAGGATGTCGTCGTCAACCTGGACGACGACACCTCGAACCGGCTGGCCATCGACTCCACCGGCGCGCTGACCGGCAATATCGTCACCGAGCTCCGCATTCTCGACCTGCGCGGCACCATGAACGCCGCCAAGGACCGGATCGTCGGGGTGGACGCTCTGCAGGAGGAAGCCCGGCAGGTCGGCTTCTTCACGCTGCTCAAGGCCGACGCCGTCCCGCCGCCGCCGATGTCGACCGTGCAGTTCCGGGCCACCAGCGTCGCGCCGAGGGTCGCGGAGGGCGGCACGGCCGCGCTGGTCGTCGAGCGCAGCGGCGCCACCACCACGACGGTGACCGTGCAGTACAGCGTGACGGGCGGCACGGCCACCCTCGGATCGGACTTCAACGTCGTGTCAGGCACGCTCACGAGCGCCACCGGCACGCTGACGTTCGAGCGCGGTGAGCTCACCAAGACCATCAACGTGGTCGCCCTGCCGGACACCACGATCGAGAGCGACGAGACGGTGAACCTCGCGCTCACGAACCCTACCGGCGGCGCCGAGCTGGGCAGCCGCGCCACCTCCGTCGTCACCATCGGCGACGGCGCCGCGGTGCAGTTCCAGCAGCCCGTCTACACGGTCAAGGAAAACGTCCCGAGCGTCGTCATCACCGCCGTGCGGACCGGCGCGGCCACCACGCCGTTCACGGTGACCTACACCGCCACGCCGCTGACGCCCGGCCGCGAAGGCGACTTCAAGATCCCGTTGCCGTCGGTGCTGACCTTTGCCGCCGGCGTGCTGACGCGGACGATCAGCGTCACCATCGTCAACAACACGCTGGTGGACGGCAATCGCAGTGTCCTGCTCAGCCTGGGTCAGCCGACCAACGGGGCCCAGCTCGGCTCGCAGGCCACCGCCACCCTGACCATCCAGGACGACGATCTGCCCGGCACGTTCAAGGTCGACAAGACGGCCTACACCGTGCTCGAGAGCGCGGGATCGCTGTCCATCATCGTGCGGCGCACCGGCACGAGTCTCGCTGGCAACGTCACCGTCGACTACGCCACCCAGGACGGCACCGCCATCAGCAACGGCACGCCGCCGGACTACAGCCCGCAGTCCGGAACGCTGACCTTCAAGGCCGGCGAGACGATGAAGACCGTCTCCATTCCGGTCTTTCGGGACAACATCGTCGACGGCCCCAAGACGTTCACCTTCAGCCTCAGCAACCCGGGCAGCGGCGCCACGCTCGTCGAGGGCCAGTCCAGCGCGCAGGTGACCATCACCGACGTGGACGTCGCGGGCCTGATCAAGTTCGTCCCCGACAAGTACTCGGTGAGCGAGGGCGGCGGCAAGGTCACGCTCACCGTGCAGCGCAGCGGCGGGACCGCCGGCGGTGTGCTCGTCGATTTCGAGACCCTCAACGGCACGGCGGTCGGCGGGAGCGAAGGTCAGGGCGACTTCGAGACCCGCAGCGGCACGCTGACCTTCGGGTTCGGCAACACCTCGGCGACCATCACGATCTTCATCAACCAGGACACGCTCGCCGAGGGCAACGAGACCTTCACGGTCGAGCTGCTCAACCCGAGGGGCGGCGCCACCCTCCCCGTCCCGCCGGCCCTGGGACGGGTCGCCACCGTCACCATCGTGGACGACGAGTCGGCCTTCCAGTTCAGCGCCCCGGCACTCAGCGTGAAGGAGGGCACGCCCAGCGCGGTCATCACCGTGCTGCGCACCGGCACGCTGACCGCGCCGGCTACCGTGACCTTCAGCGCCACGCTGGACACCGCGCAGCCCGGCACCGACTTCACGCCGGTCTCGGGCACCCTCACGTTCGCCGCCAACGTTCCGAGCAAGACGTTCAATGTGCCGATCGTCAACAACACCCGGCTGGACGGCGCCCGCCGCGTCCGGCTCGCGCTGGGCAATCCCACCGGCGGCGCCCAGCTCGGCACGGTGAGCACGGCCATCCTCTCCATCGACGACAACGAGCAAGCCGGCACCTTCCGGCTCGACAAGGACGCGTACACGGTCCTCGAGAGCGCCGGCTTCGTGACGGTCAACGTCCTGCGCAGCGGCCTCAACCTGACCGGCAACGTCTCGATCAACCTGGTGGCCACTGACGGCACCGCGAAGAGCGGGATCAACTACGGAGCCCCGCCGACCACGCTGATCTTCGCGGCCGGCGAGATCACGAAACCGGTCAAGGTGCCGATCCTGCGCGATTTCGTGGTGACCGGCCCCCAGAAGTTCACGCTCGCGCTCAGCGAGCCAAGCAGCGGCGCCACCCTGGACGCGCCGGCCACCGCCACCGTGACGGTCACCGAGGCCGACGTGGCGGGCCTGGTGAAGTTCAGCTCGGCGACCTACGTCGTCAGCGAGAGCGCCGGCACCGCGACGCTCACGGTGGTGCGCACCGGCGGGATCGCCGCCGGCGTCCTCGTGGAGTTCACGACCGTCGACGGCACCGCGGTCGGCGGCAGTGAGGGCGACTTCGCGCCCACGCGCGGCATCCTGACCTTCGGCGCCGGCAACACCTCGGCCACCATCACCGTGCCGATCACCTCGGACAACATCGCCGAGGGCAGCGAGTCGTTCCAGGTTCGCCTGCTGAACCCGACCGGCGGGGCCACCCTCGGGTCGCCCGCCACGGCCACCGTGACCATCATGGACGACGACAGCTCCATGGTGCAGTTCAGCGGCAACTTCATCGGCAACTTCCCCGAGATCGTCCGCATCGGTAGCCTCGTCGGCGAGGTGCTCGTCGACTTCCAGTCGATCGACGGCACGGCGATCGGCAACGTCGACTACGCGCCCACCGCGGGCACGCTCACGTTCAAGGCCAACACCCGCGCGACCACCATCCCACTGGTGATCTTCAACGACACGATCGCCGAGGGACCCGAGACCTTCACGTACGCGCTGCACAATCCGCGCGGCGCCCGCCTGGGGCCCGACTCGCAGAAGACGTTCACGATCACCGACAACGACTTCGGCGGGAGCGACGTGCAGTTCTCCGCGCCGTCGTACTCCGGGGCCGAGGGCCAGACGGTCACCCTCACCGTCGTCCGGACCGGCGGGATCGGCTCGTCGCTCGTCGTGCAGTGGGCGGCGGGCGAGGGCACGGCCAGCCCGGGCGTGGACTTCACCCCGGCGTCGGGCAGCGTCACCTTCGGGGTGAACGCTCAGAGCGCGACCTTCACGATCACCCTGCTCGCCGACGGCTTCGTCGAGGGCACAGAGACGGTGCCGATCACGCTCAGCATCCCGAAGGCCGCCGCCACGCTGGGCGCGCAGTCCACCACGACGCTTCAGATCCAGGACGTGGCCCCGCCGGCCGCCGTGGTCCAGTTCACGTCCGCGTCGTTCTCGTCGATCCTGGGCCAGGATAAGCAGATCACGCTCGCCCGCACCGGCGCGCTCGGCTCCCCCCTCTCCGTCAACGTGACGGTGACCGGCGGGACCGCCGTCGCCGGCGAAGATTTCAGCCTCGGTGAGGTCGCGAATCGGACCGTCGTGAACTTCGGCCCGACCGACACGACGGCGTCGTTCCCGTCAACACCCGCGAGCCCGGGAGCAACGACCCCGACCTCACGGCGATCTTCGGCATCAGCATCGCCACCGGCACGGGCACCATCGGCCCCCTCGGCACCACGACCTTGACGCTTCTCGGCTCCAATAACGATCTCAATCTCGATCTCTCGGTGTACTCGGTGACCGAGGGCGGTGGTCCCGCCATCATCACCGTCACCCAATGCGGCAATCTCAATCGCTAGGTCTCCGCGAACTTCGCGACCAGCAACGGCATCGCCATCGCCGGCACGCACTACTCGGCCCAGTCGGGAACCATTCTCGTTCCGGCCGGCGCCTCCACGGCAGCCTTCACCGTGCCGATCCTCAGCAATGGCCCCGGCGACGGGACGCGGACCGTCAACCCCACGCTGAGCAACCCCTCGCCCAACACCACGCTCGGTGAGGGCGACACCGCGGCTGGAGATTCGCGAGAGCCCGGCCTACACCTTCACCCTCGTCGCCCAGACCGACGACGAGGTCTTCGCCTTCGACGGCAGGCCGGGCATCAACGACGCCGGCACGGTGGCGTTCAAGGCGCGGACCGAAAGCGATCAGCGGGTCGTCACCGGTAACGGCGGCGCGCTGACCACGATCGCCTCGCGGGGCACCCAGGGCATCACCGACTTCGGCAACCGATTCCCCATCGACAACAACGGCAACGTGGCCTTCGTGGCCGCGCTGGACAGCGAGGAGACCGCGATCTTCCGCGGTGACGACGAGAGCGTCGCATTCGACCCAGCCGTGGTGGGGACCACGCAGATCCAGGTCGTGCCACCGTCGGGCCCCGGCCTCGGCTTCAGTACGCCGACGACCGCCCGGGTGATCACGGCCACCGTGACCGCGCCCGGTATTCTCTTCAGCGGGGGAGTCACCACGACCGCCGTCGGTGAGAATCTGCAAACGCAGCTGTCGATCTCGCTCGGCGCGACGCCGCCCGGCCCAGTGACGGTGACGGTCACCGTGGCCTCCACGGGCATTGCAACAATCGTCAACGGTAACAACGCCACCGTGGAGGGAAGCAGCACGGTCACCTTTACCAACGTCACGACGGCCAGTGTCGGCAGCATCTTCGTGCAGGGCCGGGCGGCGAGCGGGACCACCACCATCACCGCCCAGGCGCCGGGATACGCCGACGCCGTGCTGACGGTCACCACCCAGCCATCGGGCTTCATCATCCCCCCCCCCGGGAATTTCTCGACGACAACAACGAGTGGCAACACCACCATCCAGATCTTCTCGGTACGGCTCAACGCCACCACGCGGAATTCCGACGGGACCCAGGCGGTGCGAGGAGGCCTGACGGTCAATGTTCCGGTCACGGCGACCGACCAGACCGGCGGCCCGGGGGTCGGCACGATCACCACGAACCCGGTGGTCTTCACGGGGAACCAGATCATACAGAACACGGCATTCGATCCGGCCGCCGTGGGCACGTCGCTGATCTCCGTCGGCGTGCCGACCGGATTCTCCTCGCCCAGCACCTCGCGCCAGATCACCGCGACGGTCAACTAGACCGGAAAGCCGCATGACCCGGAGAGGGGCTTGGCCCCTTCTCCGGGTCATCGCGCGCTTCTCCGCACACGTCTCCCCGTGGTCGATCGAATCGGGCGACCAGATTGCGTGAGCCCGCCCGCGCGCGAACGGCGAGCGAGCTAGCGGACCAGGCTCTTGAGGTGGGCGAGGACTTCGAGCTCGAAGTGCTCCAGGCTCTGGCCGAACGTGTCGCGGAAGTTGGCGTGGCGATCCTGGCGGCGCTCGAAGGAGCGGAAGTAGGCGACGACTCGGGGCGCCCCATCACGGGTGATCAGGTAGTCGGCCATCAAGAACGCCAGCTGATACGTCGGCAGCGAGCCCTCACGCAGGTGGCGCACGGTGAACCCGCGCGGGTTGCCGAGTGTTTCCAGATCCAGACGCGCGGCGACGAGCGCGGCGTGGTTGCGGATGCCGGTGACGGCGAGCTTGCGGCGATTGGCCACGGTGTCGAGCTCGAGCCGCTCCAGCACGTTGAACGCCACCCACTCCGCCATGCCCTCGGCGAGCCACTGCTCGGCCCGCCCCTCCCCACCGGCCAGCTCGATCTGCGAGACGTGCGCGAGCTCGTGCGCGATCAGCCGGTACCACTCGCGGCCGCGCGCGGCGCCGCCCTCGTCGTTGAGCAACAGCTGGCGGCGCTTGCCGATGCCGACCGCGAATTCCGAGAGCTCGGCCGCGCGCACCGGCGAGACGTTGGCATCCTCGACGAGGCCGCGCTCGAAGCCCTCGCGTCCGGAGTAGACGTAGGCGGTGAAGACCTTCGGCAGCGGCAGCTCGAGATCGCGCACGATCACCGCGGAGATGCCACGAATGGCGTCGGCATGAGTCGGAAAATCCGCGTGAACCGGAGCGGGCGGCAGAGCGGCACCCTCGAGCGCGAACGGGAGCACGACGCGACCGCTGCCGCAACCGGCGACGGAAGCGAATGCAACCAGCAACGCAGCACTGAGGCGTTGTGAAACGGATTGCATACGCTTCTTCGGATACTGACACGACAACGGGGTCGCGTGGAAGAAGATTTCCGGGCGCGGGTTGTGGAATCTACAATCTCCGTTGAGATCGCGGGTTTCCGCATCATGACTCGCCGGTCACCCGCTCGCGCCGCCCCTGGGCTACTATCCCCACTGCCGGACTGCTCGAGGGAGCCCGCGAGGTTCTCCGGTGCTCCGGGCGGCCATCAGGGAGGACGAATGAGCAAGGGCGGAATCTCGGCGGCGGATTGGTACGAGCGGCGACGGCTGGCCGTGCTCGACAGCCACATGCGGTACGTGGAAGTTGGCGTCGGCGATCCGATCGTGTTGCTCCACGGCAACCCGACCTCCTCGTATCTCTGGCGCAACGTGATTCCGCACCTCGACGGCCAGGGCCGGTGCCTGGCGCCTGATCTCATCGGCATGGGACGCTCGGGCAAGGCTCCGGGCGGGCAGTATCGGTTCGTCGATCACGCGCGCTATCTCGACGCCTGGTTCCAGGGACTCGATCTGCGCCGGGTGACGCTCGTGATGCACGACTGGGGCTCGGCGCTGGGCTTTCACTGGGCGCAGCGCCATCCCGATCGGGTGAAGGCGCTCGTCTACATGGAAGCCATCGTGCGGCCGGTGACGTGGACGGAATGGCCCGAGGCCGCCCGCAAGATCTTTCAGGGCATGCGCTCGGCCGACGGCGAGGAGATGGTGCTGACCAAGAACGTCTTCGTCGAGCGCATCCTGCCGGCCAGCGTGCTGCGCGGGCTCACCTCCGAGGAGATGGATCACTACCGCGAGCCCTTCCGCGAGCCCGGCGAGGCGCGCCGCCCCACGCTCACCTGGCCGCGCGAGATCCCGGTCGAGGGCGAGCCCGCCGACGTGACCGCGGTGGTCGACGCCTACGCGAAGTGGCTGAGCCAGAGCCTGCTGCCCAAGCTCTTCATCAACGGCAATCCGGGCTCGATCCTCGTCGGCGGCCCGCGCGAGTTCTGCCGGACGTGGCCGAACCAGCAGGAGGTCACCGTCCGCGGCAGCCACTTCCTGCAGGAAGATTCGCCGGCCGAGATCGGCCAGGCCATCGCACGGTTCCTGCGCCGACTCTGATCCCCCGCCCGCCGGCACCTCGTGTGCACCAGCCACGGGCCACGAGGTGATCCATGTTCCAGCACATCGTCTGTGCCACGGACTTCTCCGATACGGCCGAGTCAGCCTGGCAGGTCGCCTGCGACCTCGCCCAGGTGCACCGGGCCGAATTGACCCTGGTGCACGTCTTCGCCGATCTGCCACCCTCTCCTGACGTGGCCGTGCCCAGCGTGCTCCAGGTCTGGGAGGAGCAGCGGCAATGGGTCGAGACAGAGCTCGATCGCCGCGTGGCGGATGCCGGAGCCCGCGGCCTGCGGGCGCGCGCCGTCCTCAAGATGGGCCCGGCGGCGCACGGCCTCGTCGAGGCCGTCACCGAGCTGCACAGTGATCTCGTCGTCGTCGGCACCCACGGGCGTACCGGTCTGGAGCGCGTGCTGCTCGGTAGCGTGGCGGAACAGGTGGTGCGGACGGCGCCCTGCGCGGTGCTGACCGTCAAGGCGCGCGCGAGCGAGCGCGCGCGGGCCGCGGCCTGATCAGGGTCGCGGGGGCAGACGCTCGATCGAGACGACGAGGAGCGCGTCGGGCACGTCTCGCAGCACGAAGGCGATCCGGTCGCCGGCCTTGAGCCCCTCGAAGAGGCTGGTGGACGCGACCAGGAACGGCATCGCCATCGCCTGGTCCATCAGACCCGGGATCGCCTCGTGCTGGATCACGATCACCGGCCGGGTGGCGTGCAGATCGGACGGCGGCGGCAGCACCGCGAGCGCGACACCGGTGCCGTGCCACTCGCGGGCCGCGCCCGTCCGCGGGGCCTGCGCCGCGGCCGGTGTGAGCGGAACGAGGACCAGGGCGAGCGCGGCGGGCAGAGCGAGGCGACGACTCACCCGCCGAGCATACTCCAGCGGATCAGGCCGCGCGCCGGGGCATGACGCCCGACTGCGTGCGCGCGACTTCCAGAACCGCGTCGCGGATCTCGAGCAGCTGAGTCCCCACCGTGTCGGCCCCGGCCGCGATCAGCGCCGCGCGGATCTCGGCGGCATCCTCGGGCGAGGACCAGCGGCCCACGATGATCCGGATCTCCGGCAGGCCGGCGCGGAGCCGCTTGCACAGGTAGCGGGCCTGCGCGAGACCACCGGGCGGCACGGACGCCACCACCACGACGCCGACGCCACGCTCGCGAACCTGCTGCACGCTCTCCGCCGAGAGCTGGCCCGGCGCCGCGATCTCCACGTCGACCCCGAGGGGCGCGAGCGTGTCGCGCAGCATGAGCAGGGCGACGGCGTCGGCCTCGCTGCGGGCTGGGCAGCCGAACACGGCGATACGCTCCAGCATTCCGGCCGACGGCGCGGCCGCCGACGTGTCGAGCTCGTCGACGAGCTCACGCACCGCCGCCACCACCGCACGCTCCTCGTCCGCGTCGATGCGTCCCCGGCTGTGGTCGCGTGCGGCGTGGAAGAGCACGGGCAGCAGCACCTCGTCGTAGACCTGCTCGGGTGAGCGCTCGGCCGCGTAGCGCTCGACCTCGTCACTCGCCTCGTCCTGGTCCGCCGCCAGCAGACGCTGGTAGACGACGACGTCGGGGGAGAAGACCGGCGTGTCACCCATCACGATCCAGATGAACTCCAGCTCGGGGACGTACTTGGCGAACACGACCAGGCACACGGTGAGTGGTGTGGCCAGCAGCAGGCCGATCGGTCCCCACACCCACGCCCAGAAGGCGATGGCGACCAGGAGCCCGACCTCCGACACGCCGGCGCTACGGGCATAGAGCAGGACCTCGAGCACCGCACTGGTGAACAGCTCGAGAATGGCGAAGAGGCCGAGCACCAGCATGGCCTTGCCCCACCCGGGGAAGACCGCCATGCTCAGCGCGATCGGCAGGCCGGCGCCGATCCACACCCCCACGTAGGGAATGAAGCGCAGCGCGCCGCCGAGAAATCCGAACAGCATCGCGTACGGCACGCCGACGACGAACAGCCCCAGCCCCACGAGGGTCCCGAAGGTGGCGTTGACCAGAGACTGCGTCAGCAGATAGCGCGTCACCCGATCGCCCGCCTCGTCGAGCGCGCGCGTGGTGACGGCCAGCCGGCTGAAGCCGACGAGCCGCACCATGCGGTTGCGAAGCTCGTGACGGCTCAGCAGCATGAACGGCACGAGCAGCACGACCAGGCCGCCGCGCGTGAGTGGATCGAGCCACGGGGCCAGCGCCGCCGGCAGGTGCAACACTCCCTGACCGTTGCCCGGCTGGATGACGACGGGGGTCGGCTTGGGCTGCTTGGTGTCGGGAGACTTGGTCTTCTCCACGTCGCGTTCGACCTCGCCGGCCGCGCGGGTAACGGTGTCCTTCACCGGCTCGAGCCCGCTGCTCCGGCCGAGCAGGCGCAGATCGGAGATCTTCTCCTTGATGTTGTCCTTGTAGCGGGGCAGCTCGCCGCCGAGGCTCATGACCTGCGTGACGAGCACCGCCCCGATGGTGCCCACCGCGCCGAGGGCCAGCACCACCACGAGCACGACGGCCGGCACGCGCGGAAGTCGCCACCGCTCGAGCGCGGTGACCACGGGCGCCAGCAAGAACGTCAGGAGGATGGCGAGGGCGACCGGGACCAGGACCTCCCGGGCCCAGTACAGACAGCCAACCATGAGCACCAGGCCGGCCAGGGTGACGAGTCGGGCGGGAGCCAGCGAAGTCGGAGATTCGCTCCGGCCGCGGGTGAACCCTGGCGGGCGACCGGGCGACGTGACCATCGCGCTCCTCCAGTGCATGTCCCGGGCCAGCGGCTATCAGCTAGGGCTAGAATACGCGGCGAATGGACATCGTGGCCCGGCACGCTCAGGCCCAGCCCGACAAGGTGGCGGTGATCGACGGCGACCACCGGCTCACCTGGCACCAGTACCACGAGGCGCGCAACCGCCTGGCCCACGCCCTGAGCGATCTCGGCCTCGCGGCTGGCGAGCACGTGGTGCTCTACGCGCACAACTCGCTCGAGGTGCTGCTGGCCTCCGCCGCCGCCCGCGCGCTCGGCCTCATCCCGGTGCCCATGAATCACCGCCTCACCGCCGAGGAGGTCGCCTACATCCTGGACGACTCCGACGCGGTCGCGGTGTTTGCCAGCGACGCCTTCGTCCCGATGCTGGAGCGGGTCCGCGCCGGCGCGCCGCGGCTGCGGCACGTCGTGCTGCTCGGTGGCGAGCGGCGCCCGTGGGCCTCGCACGTGACGGACCTCATCGCCGCCGGGCGGCCGGACCCCGTCGGAGAGCCGGCCGGACTGGGCGGCTCGATGATCTACACCGCCGGCACGACGGGCAAGCCGAAGGGGGCGCTGCGCCGGGCGATCGATCCGCGCGCGATCGTCTCGCGCGTGGTCGCGCTGAACTGCGTGGAGCCCACCGACGTGCACCTCGTGGCCGGGCCGCTCTATCACTCGGCGCCCGGCGGCTTCGCGCTCTACGCGCATCTCTTCGGCCAGACC
>Ga0163162_10003543_pt1 | contig 14933 bp, 14 predicted proteins | sample S55metaG_FD_115310 | JGI IMG/M metagenome (GOLD analysis project Ga0163162, IMG submission 115310) | Switchgrass rhizosphere microbial communities from Kellogg Biological Station, Michigan, USA - S5-5 metaG | ecosystem: Host-associated > Plants > Roots > Rhizosphere > Soil | place: USA...
GGAACTACTTCTCGTCGGACTTCTTGGATTCCAAGTGCCCTACTGATTTCAGGCGCTGGAATAACCGCTCCACTTCCTCTTCGTCTTCGCTGCGGAGAACCGGGTAGCGGAGAGGGGCAGACGCGTCCTTGTCGGCTATCTCAGGGGACAATTTCTTGGCTGGCTCGCTAGCTCGGGCGACGGCGGCCAGTTCTCCCCAAAATTCGCGATACGGGACACCGTCGAGAAGCGCCTCCCGCGAGAAGCGGCGGAGATGTCGCAGCAGGCTGCTGGATGAGTCGAGATCTCCGGAATAGAGAAGGTGAATCCGTTGTCGGTCATACAACGTCAGAATCACCACCAGCGGGGTATTCCACCCGGTCTGATCCACTCGCCGGATGTCGCGCCAGGGAATCATCCGTCGCCCGATCGCGAGATGGGTCTCATAGACTTCGATCGCCGGGCGGATGGTCACCGCGGCCAGCACCAGTGCGGATACGGCGAACAACCCGGCAGCGATCCAGGAAGGAGCCCAACGCAGCGCATCCCAAGCGCTAAACAATGCGCCGCCGACTGCGAACAGTGTCAACGAGACGTAAACCCGGGACGACGTGAAACGAGCGAGAGGACCACCCACTCCTTCAGCCTACCATCGTGCAGGGCATTCTGGAAATTGGGTAGTGCCCGCTCAGCCACTCCCGGAAATTGCGAATCGGTCCCCGCAAACGCCGCTAGCCCGGGGTGGGAAAGGTTTTGGAAATATGATCGTGCCAGGTGAGGTTCTCTTCGTCTACCAGTGCCCAGACCAAACCTAAACCAGCCGAAACAATACTGAGCATGGAAGCCGCAAGCCGGATGGTGCGCTGTTCCCGTTCCGGCCGCCGTCCGTCAAAATCGACCAGCCGCAAGCCCGCAAAACGCATTCCGGGTGTGTCCCCGCCGCCCAAGCACCACAGCGCGCGATACAGGAACACTACCGCCGCGATCACGCCGGCAAACGGTAGAAGACTGGATTTTGTCAACACCAAGCGGCCGCCGGATAGGTAGAAAATGGCTAGAAACAACGCCAGCGCAATTGCGATCATGCTGGCGTCCGCGGCGACGGCCATGAGCCGGTGCACCGGCAACGCCACCGGAGCGTCACAATAAATAACCGCTTCTACTTCCGTACCCAAGGATGATTCCGAGGCAGCGCCCGTGTAGAAATCGAGCGACTGTTGCGAATCCGCCGGACGCCGGGCTCCCGTACTCGCTCTCGAATCCTGTGCCCGCGCCGTAGCTTGAACGCGGTGTTTCCGAACTGCTGGGTGAGGCCGCGGCGTAAGCGTCGGGATCGGGACAACCTTCGGGCCTTGCGACGGGTCGCGGAAGAGCCAGGGCTGGTAAACTCCCGGCGGCGGAACAGGCGAAGGCTGGGTGGATTCCGGGTGAAGAGCTCGGCCTCCTTGCAAGGTTTCCAAAGCAGGCGCGGCAGCTTGCATCAGGGGAAGCGTGTCGAAAGTGGGCCGCGGGGAAGACGCGTGCATGCGCCGTCCGCAGCGGGTGCAACGCCGCTCGTCCTCTTCGTTCCAGGCCTGGCAATGGACGCACTGCATATATAAGTCAGTTTTTTAAAGCTGTCCTGCCCGCGGCTGCTACAATGGGCTTTCTCACGGTGCCTCTTGAGTACTGATTTCCAGCCGCAGCGTACCAGTACAATAGTCTTTGGTACCATACTCCGAGACATTTGTCACGCATTTTGTTTGATGGGGTGCTTTTCCTTGGCCCACTTAGAGGCCCAAGTTTATCGCCCTGCTTTACCCCCTCCCAATCCCCCGGCTTCCCTGAGCACCAATCCCGATCAGAAGCTTACCCTGCCGCGCCCGGGTGCGCCCGACGCGGAACACGTCCATATCGAGTCCGTGACACAGGACGCCGTGGGCGTCATCAGGCATCTGCGAGGCAACGTCCGGCTGGAGACCTCCGACATGCTGCTGCGCGCCGACGAACTGGATTACAACACTGAAACAGGAGATGCGGAAGCGCGCGGCCATGTCCACTTCGAGCACTTCACACGCGGCGAAAAGCTGGATTGCGATCACGCGGAGTACAACGTCAGTGCGGAGACTGGAAAGTTCTATGACGTCAGCGGGTCGGCGACTTCGCGAATCCAAGCCCGAAGAGGCCTTCTGATCACGCAAACTCCCTTTTATTTTCAAGGGAAATGGGCCGAACGTCTAGAGGATCACTATATCCTTCACGACGGGTTCATTACGGATTGTGCCATGCCTAACGCGTGGTGGCGAATGAAGGGTCCCAAGTTTGAGGTAATCCCCGGCGACCACGCCACATCCCGAAGTTCTTGGTTCTATCTGAAGGGCATGCCCCTGGTATATTTTCCCTATTTTTATAAGTCCCTTAAAAAAGAACCTCGTCGCAGCGGATTCCTCCTCCCCACCATTGGGAATAGCTCCACACGAGGATACGAAATCGGGGCGGGCTATTATTGGGCCATTAACCGCAACTACGATCTTACGTATCGCGCCCAGTATTTTACCGAGGCGGGCTTGGTTCATCATTTGGATTTCCGAGGAGATCCCGCGCAAAAAACCTTTTTTGACGTGCTTGTCGACGGCGTCGACGATAAACGCAATCTGAATCCGCCGGCAAGCGGGGCACTGATTCTGGGGCACGTCAAATCCGAACTAGGCAATGGATGGCTGGCTATGGGGGAGCTCGACTATATCACGTCCTTTGCCTTCCGCCAGCAGTACTCGGAATCCTTTAATGAAGCGGTCTTTTCGCAAACACATTCCGTGGGTTTCTTGACCAAACACTGGTCGGACTTCGGCATCAATCTGGTAGCCGAGAACAACGTGAACTTCCTGAGCATTACGCCCGGCAATGATATCTCCATCCGCAAACTCCCCGAGTTGGAGTTTAACCAGCGGGACCATCAGGTGAATGTCGCGTCGCTGCCCTTTTGGATCTCATTCGATTCGAGTGCTGGATTGCTCCGCCGGAGCCAAAACCTATTCCAGACTCGCCAATTCGTTGACCGCCTGGATTTTGCTCCCACAATCACCACGGCTCTCCATTTGCCTGGATTCCAGATCGTGCCCAGCTTCGGGATTCGCGAGACATCGTACGAGTCCAGCGCCGTCAGCCCTGGGATCTTCACAGGGCAGAACATATTGCGCAATTCGCACGAGGCTAAAATCGACCTTATCCTGCCATCCCTGGCGAAGATCTTTAATGCTCCCAGTTGGATAGGCTCAAAAATGAAACATGTAATTGAACCTCGGATCACCTATCAATATACGGGCGGAATCGACAATTTTAACCGTATCATCCGTTTCGATGAAACCGATTTGCTGAGCAACACGAATCAGGTTGAGTTTTCCCTCAATAACCGGTTGCTGGTCAAGGACAAGAACGGCACCGTCACGGACTTCATCAACTGGCAGCTTCTGTACGACCGTTACTTCGACCCCACCTTTGGGGGCGCTATCATTCCCGGCCAGCGCAACGTCGTTCAGAGTTCCCTCGATCTGACCGGTTATGGCTTCCTGGATGGTGCGCGGCGGTCGTCCCCAATCGTGAGTACATTCCGTGTTCAGCAATCGCGAGTGGGGCTTGAGTGGCGCACGGATTATGATCCCCTGTTCCACCGCTTTGCGAACAGCAGCCTTAGCGTGGACGGGCGCTACAAGCAATACCACGTCTCGGTGGGCCAATCGTACGTGAATACAGATCCCGTCATTGCTCCCAGCGCCAATCAGTTTAGAGGCGTCATTTCCTATGGCTCGGATACTCGCAAAGGTTTGAGCTTCGGTTTTAGCGCCTATTACGATTACATCAAGGGAGTGATGCAATATTCCCAAACCCAGGTGACCTACAACACCGATTGCTGCGGCTTGAGCGTCCAATATGGCCGCTTCAACGCAGGCAGCCGGGACGAAAGCCAGTTCCGAGTGTCGTTCGCCGTCGCCAATATCGGCGCCTTTGGAACCCTCAAACGGCAGGAAAACATTTTTTAAGCGCCGCGTCGCCGGGCCACTGCGGAACGGCTATAATCTTTCAGGAGCAAACATGAATCTTAAAAATGCAGTTGCCCTGGTCACGGGCGGAAGCGCCGGAATCGGCTACTCCATCGCTAAGACACTCGCGGAAAGTGGAGCGCGAGTCGCCATCACAGGACGCGATAAAGCCCGTCTAGAAAAGGCCGCGAAGGAGCTCGGCGCGTTAGGGATTCAGGCTGACGTGTCGAAAGAAGCGGATGTCGAGCGCACTTACAGCGAGGTCCTGGCGAAGTTTGGCGATCTCGACATCCTGGTGAATAACGCGGGCGTCGGCGTATTCAAGCCACTGGTTGAGCTTGAACTCGCCCGCTTCAAAGCCGTGTTCGATACCAACGTCACTGGAGCAATGCTGATGGGCCGCGAGGCCGCCAAGATTTTCATCAAGAGAAATCGCGGCAACATCATCAATATCGCCTCTACGGCGGGGCTGCGAGGCGCGCCCAACGGCACCGCCTACTATGGGAGCAAGTTCGCTCTCCGCGGCATGACCGAGTGCTGGAGGGGTGAGCTGCGTAAATATAATATCCGGGTGATGCTGGTCAACCCCAGCGAAGTGTTGACCGGCTTTGCTGCCACCGCTGGCTTTCCGCAGAAGGCCACCGAGGGCAAACTGCGCGGCGACGAAATCGCTCATGCTGTCAAGGCGATGCTCGAAATGGACGACCGGGGCTTTACAGTCGAAGTGGCAGTCTTCGCCACCAACCCGGCAGACTGACCCCGCGGTCTTACAACGCGCCCGGATTTTCCAGGCTCCGCCACATGTACCAGCTCGCGATGCTGCGATAAGGATGCCAGGCCGCCGCGATGGATTCCATCTCCTGCGGTTTGGGTAGCTCCGCCAAACCGTAGGCTTTCTTCATGGCCGCGCGCACTCCCAGATCGCCCACCGGCAAAACATTCGGACGCTGTAGCGCGAACATCAGGAACATCTGGACCGTCCAGACGCCCACGCCCTTCACGCGGGTCAAGGTTTCGATGATGGCGGCGTCTTCCATCTCCGGAAGCCGCTCGAACTGAATATCGCCATCGCGCGTCAGTTTTGCCAGCTCACGGATATAGACGGTCTTCTGCTTGGATAGCCCCAGCGTGCGCATCTTCTGGGGACGCATTTTCAGGATCGCCTCGGGCGTTAGCGGGGTGACCTTTGCCGCCTCAGCCAGGCGGTTGAAGATGGTCATCGCAGCCTTGCCGCTCAGCTGCTGGTAGACGATTGACCGTACAAGGGTCTGGAATACCGGCTCCATATATTTGGCCCGGTAGGGACCGGCCTTCTTGATAATGGCGGCCAGGACAGGGTCGGCCTTCTTCAGGTGGTTAATCGCTTTTCGCATGGAACTCTATTCGGCTCCCAGACATCCTACATTGTAGGTATGAAGTACCTCACTGTGCTTGGCGTGTGTTCAGCGGTCCTCCTGGGCGCGGGAGCCGTTGTCCTTATAGCTCAAGATGAGCCGATTCGCGTCGACGTGAACCTGGTGAGTGTCCTGGCCAGTGTCCGCGGCAAGAGCGGCGCGTTGATCAGCAACCTCACCAAGGACGATTTTAGGATCTACGAAGACGGCAAGGAACAGCAGATCAAGAATTTCACGCGCGAGACTGACCTTCCGCTGACCATCGGCCTGCTGGTGGATACCAGCGCCAGCCAGGAGCGCCTGGTCGATACGGAACAACGCGCCGCCTCCCAGTTCTTCTCCAAGGTTCTTCGCCCCAAGGATCAGGCGTTCCTGATTCAGTTCGGAGCCGAAGCCGAGCTGTTGCAGGACCTGACCAACTCGGCGCGTTCGCTCCAGGAGGCGCTAAAGAAGCTGCGCCTGAGCGTGCCCGTGGGCGGCTTGCATCCTGGGCCGGTTCCCACCATGCAGAATCAGGCTGGCACCATTCTGTATGACGCGGTGTATCTGGCGGTCAACGACGAAATGAAGCACGAGGTGGGCCGCAAGGCGCTGGTTCTGATCACCGACGGCGTCGATACCGGCAGCAAGATCACGCGCGACAAAGCGATCGAGGCCGCCCAAAAAGGCGATGCGATCATTTATAGCATCGACTATCAAGATCGCGGAGCATACGGCGGCGGTTTCGGAAGCATCAGCTTTGGCGGCGGCGGCGAGGGTGAGCTGCGCCGGATGTCATCGGAAACCGGCGGGCAAGTATTCCGCGTGGATCGCAGCCACTCGCTCGACGATATCTTCCGCGAGATTCAAGACGAGATGCGATCGCAATACGCCATTACCTATCAACCGCCGAATGCCAAGCGGGATGGTTCGTATCACAAGATCGATATCAAGCTCTCCAACAAAGACTACAAGCCTCAAGCCCGCAAGGGCTACTACGCGATCGAGCCGGAGAACTAACCCGCCTAGCCGGCACGGCTTGCTCTTCCGAACGCTGCGTAACATAACGCCCCAAGGTCGCGGATGCTGAGGCAAATTCCGCATAACATAGCGCGAAGCCCCCTCTTCCGCTTTTGTTACAGCACGATGCGGTTTATACATCCTATGGTGCATAACGTGCATCGCAGCAGTGAAGCATGCCACGGTCAAACACCTCCAAACTTTGGTTCGTGGTGCTTCTTTGCGGAGCAGCTTTAGGCCAGAGACGTCCGATGGCCCCGGATCCGGCGTCGGTCAGTGTGGCGGCAATGGCGCCAGTGGCCGGAGCTGGATATGCGGGAGCGGAACGGTGCCAGACGTGTCACAACGCAGAATTCGGAGAGTTCAATAAGACGCATCACGCCGCGATCAAACCAGTCCAAAAGGACTCGGTGACCTCGTGCGAAATGTGCCACGGTCCGGGGAAGGCGCATGCCGACGGCGAGGAGGCGTCGCAGGGCGATGACGCGAAGGCTGCGGCTGCCAGCAAGCTGATCTTCTCGTTTCACGGGAATCCAAGACAGAATGCCGAGCGGTGCCTGCAGTGCCATCAGAGTAGTCGGGATCAGAAGGACTTCACGCATTCGACGCATATTCAGCATGGCGTCGATTGCACTAGCTGCCACTCCATGCATCTGGTGGAGGCCGGGCGAAATCCTAAGGTGGAACGCCTAGGCACGGCGCAGGGGAACTTCTTCAATGTGCCGAAGTTGCCGGAAGAGACCCGCTGGCTGCACAATAGCCAGCTCATCAAGCCGCAGCCGGAACTGTGCTACGGATGTCACGGCAACATTCAGGCGCAATTCGCTTTGCCCACGCACCATCGTGTTCCGGAAGGCGCGATGAATTGTACTGACTGCCACAATACCCACGGCACTTCTAACCGGGCCACGCTCCGCCAGAGCGGCTGGGAAACCTGCACGCAGTGCCACGTCGAGAAGCGCGGACCGTTTGTCTTCGAGCACTCCGCCGTGAAAGTCGAAGGCTGTACGGCATGTCACAACCCGCACGGCAGCGTCAATGCGATGTTACTTGTTCGGCGCGAGACCCGGTTTTTGTGCCTGCAATGTCATGTGGATCCATTCGCGGCCAATGTGCCACACGGGCGGCTGAGCTTTCAGACGCGCGGCGATTGCACCCGTTGCCATGCCGCGATTCACGGGTCGAATTTCGACGTCGACTTCCTGCACTGAGGACACGCGATGAAGACCAAAATCACAATCGCATTCGCGTTACTTACCGGCAACCTTCTGGGGCAGGACAGTGCGAAACCCCTGGCATGGGGGGGCTTTGAAAACACCGGCTCCGCGACCTTCGGCTATCGCTTCACCGACGTCAGCGGATATCAACCCAAATTCCAGGAGCTGTTCAACCTGCGTCAGGGGCCGCGCCTGCTCGATTTCAATCTCTTCGGCAAGGCCAAGGAGGGGGAGAACCGCTTCGCCGATGATTACTCGCTCACGGCTAGTGGAATTGGCGGCGAGCCCTTCGCCGCCGGGCAACTCACGGTGCGCAAGAGCCGCCTCTACGACCTGCGGGTGAATTATCGACAGAGCTATTACTATTGGGACCGCAACGACGCCGCGACGCTGCCCAACGGGCTGAACGGCCTGACCTCGAACCATGACTGGGCCACCGCACGCAAACTCGGTTCCATCAACCTGCTGGTGCACGCCACTAACAACTTGAAGTTCAGCTTCGAGTATTATCGCAATACCCGGGATGGAGCGACCTTCACGACGCGATCTCTGGATTATTTTGGTTCGTCCAGCACCTGGGCCTCCTTCGCACGCGCCAATCCGTACTATCTGTTTGCGCCCCTCAATGAGGTATCTAACCGGGTTACCGGCGGTATCGACTACACCATCAAGGATTGGACCCTCCATTACCGCCTGGGCTATCAGACTTTTGAAGACGCGGTGAACGGGCAGAATTTGACGTCGCCTCTGTTCAGCATTAATGTGGACGACCCCACCACCAGGAAGGAGCCGCTGAATGGCGTTTCCTGGAGCGATTTCAGGCGCCTCAAAACGCCCGTGAGCGAGTTTTCTTACACCGGGAAACTGCTGTCCCGGCTCGACGCGCGCGGCTCTTACCTTTTCTATCGCTACAGCGGACCGGCTTCGCTCGACATGAGTATGGACGGGATCGCGCGCACGAATTCCGGCGGCACCACCGACGCACCTTATTCCGTGTCCTTGTCGACGCGCGCTCAAGTCACCGAACCTAATCAGGTAGTGGATCAGGGCTTCACGTACAAAGTAAATGAATGGTGGAGCACGATGTTGGACTATCGCTATTCCCACTTCACCGTGGATAGCGAGGCGCAATTCCGCAGCATCAATGGGACCACGGTGGCTACGGGAGACTCGCAGAACCAGTGGCGCATCGCCGCTCACACGGCGGATTTGAACATGGCGTTCACTCCGGCGGCCTCCCTGCTGTTCCGGGCGGGAATCCGCTATCTGAATACCGACATCCGCATGCTCGAAGACGGCGTGGTCGATCCCACGCGAACCAAAAACATTAACACCGTCTGGCCGATCGGGAGCGTCTACTATAAGCCCAGTAAAGTGTTTACGATTCGAGCCGATGTCGAATCCACCACCAACGGAACCTCTTATACCCGTATAACGCCGCACACCGACGTCGGCGGCCGGTTCGTCGCGCGGGTGCGCCCCACTGACAAGTTTTATATCGAAGATACCGCCGTGGTGCGCAACCGAAAATTGCTCGATACGGGCTACCGCAGCACCGTTCGCAGCAATGCAGCCACCGCCACTTACGAGTTCAACCCGAAGTTCTCGATCCTAGCCGGCTTTAGCTATGACAGCTTCTTCGCCGAGGACTTTGTTAACTTTCTGCGCGGCACCGGACCGTTAACCAACCTTGCGCTGCGCGATCAGACCGTGAATCGCGTCTGGCAAGGAGGGCTAAAGCTTGAACCCACGCGCCGTTTGGGCATCAACATCACCGGCAATTATGTACGCACCACCGGCATGGGTGAAATCGCTGGTGAACTCCCGCTCTACGGCCCCATGAAATTCCCCTACGCCACCGGCTCCATCTATTACGACGTTCCGCAAATTGGCCGAATGACCTTGCAATTGCAGCGGACCTATTATGTCGAGCAAATTGTGCCCGGCAACAACTTCGGCGCCAACCTCGTGACCATCGCCTGGACGCGAGCGTTTTGAATGTGAAACTTCCCGAAAGGATACATCACCTATGAAACTAACCATGACCTGTGCAACTCTGATTCTCTTCGCCGCGGCAAGCGCTTGGGCGCAAGGAGACGCCAAAGCTTCGTACATGAGCAAATGCGCCACTTGCCACGGCGCGGACGGCAAGGCTAAGACCGCAATGGGCAAAAAATTGAAGGTCCAGGATGCCCAAGCAGCGGTTGCTAAGATGAGCGCCGATGAAATGATCAAAATCGTCGCTGACGGTAAGGGCCCGGACATGGCTGCCTACAGTAAGCAGTTTAGCGCGGAGCAGATCAAGGGCCTGGTCGATTACTATCGCGGCCTCGGAAAATAGGAATAGCGATCAGCAATGCCGCCCGCCGTCATTCTGTTCTTCTGCCTTGGCGCAGCGTTAATCGCGCTGCTCGTCGGCTTTCGCATCCACCTCACGCGTTCTCGCGAAGGCAAGATGTTGGCCTTCATCGCTCTGTTCGCGCTACCGGTGATGGCGGCGTGGGCTGGGTTCTCCGAGCAGATGGACCGGGCGGAGTCGACGAAATTCTGCCTTTCCTGCCACATTATGGACGACTTCGGCAAGAGTCTCCATATCGACGATCCCAGCTATATTCCGGCGGCCCACTTTCAGAACAACCGCGTGCCACGCGATCGAGCCTGCTATACCTGTCATACGAACTACACGATGTTTGGAACGGTCACAGCCAAAATGGAAGGGTTAAGGCATCTTTGGGTACAATACGCCGGCACGGTTCCCAAGCCCGAGGCGATCAAGCTGTATGACGCTTATAACAACCGCGAGTGCCTCCACTGCCATCTGGGAGCGCGTAATTTTGAACAAGGCTCAGCGCACAACAAAGCTCCCGACCGGTTGAGCCTGATCGAGTCCAATAAACTCTCTTGCGTTTCAAGCGGCTGCCACGAGTTCGTACACGATATCGCATCGCTCAAGGACGCTACGTTCTGGAAGGAGAAACCCTAACCGTGGACATTTCCGTAACGGAACGCAGAATTCGCTGGTCCAGCCTCCTCGTGGGTGCGGGATTGCTAGTGCAACTCGGCTCCTTACTGGTTATTCACCCTTTAGCCTTCATGGCGTTTCTGGTGGTTGGATGCCCGCTCATGGCGGCCGGAATTTTGCTGTATCTGTTTTCGCTGCCGACTTAAGAACTGGCGATACTGGTTCCGATGGATCTCACGGGGTGGGAAGCGCAGTATCGTCAGGAGGCCGCCTCGGCAACGGAGCGCCAGTCTGTCCCTAACCCGCTACTAGTGGAAGTGGCGCGTGACTTGCCACCCGGCCGTGCCTTGGATTTAGCTTGTGGTAGCGGTCGCAATGCACTGTGGCTAGCGGAGCACAGCTGGAATGTCACCGCAGTCGATGGCTCCGCCACGGCTGTCGAAATCCTCCGCGGTCACGCTGGACGCTTGGGCGTCCCTATTGACGTGCGGGTCGCCGACCTCGAAAACGCCGGGTTCACGATCGCGCCGAACTGCTATGACCTAATCGCGATGTGCTACTACTTCCAACGGAACTTGATCGAACAGTGCAAACGCGGTGTGGTCCCAGGCGGTGTTATGGTCGCGATCGCCCTACTGATGGAGCCGGGCAAGGAGCACTCGACTTTTCGACTGCAACCGGGAGAACTGCGCGGCTACTTCGCGAATTGGGATACCCTCCACCACCGTGAAGGCACCGATGTGTGGCAACACAACGTGGCCGAACTGGTCGTACGCCGCCCCGCGCTTGCTAACATGTGAAGCAGGTTCTCCGTCTTGAACGTCCTCACTAACCTCGTCAGCCTCGCATGATTCGCGCCCAGGGATTGGTCAAGAAATTCGGCGACTTCACCGCTGTCGATAACATAGCGTTCGATGTAGCCAAGGGCGAGATCTTCGCCTTTCTCGGACCTAACGGCGCGGGCAAGACCACCACTATCAAAATGCTCACCACGCTGCTCAGGCCCACCAGCGGCAGCGTTTCGCTCGACGGTCTCGATCCCGTCACTGACCAGACGGCGGCGCGCAAGCAATTCGGCATCGTCTTCCAGGACCCCAGTGTCGACGACGAGCTCACCGCCTACGAGAACATGGATTTTCACGGTGTGCTGTATAGCGTCCCGAGAAAGCTTCGTCAGGAGCGCATTGAAGCGCTGCTGAAGCTTTTCGAATTGTGGGATCGCCGCAAGGATCAGGTAAAGCAGTTCTCCGGCGGCATGCGGCGGCGCCTGGAGATTGCGCGCAGCCTGCTGCACACGCCTAAGATCATCTTCCTTGACGAGCCCACGCTCGGCCTCGACCCGCAAACCCGGAACCAGCTCTGGACCCACATACAAAAACTCAATGGCGAGGAACAAGTCACGGTCTTTCTCACTACGCATTACATGGAGGAGGCCGAACGGGTCGCCCACCGCATCGCCATTATCGATCACGGCAAGATCATCGCTCAGGGCACTCCGGGCGAGCTCAAAGCCCAGACCGGAACGGAATCTCTGGAAGAGGCGTTTCTGGCACTGACCGGCAGCACGATTCGTGAAGAAGAAGCCAGCAGCCTGGACAAACTGCGGACTTTTGGCAAGGCGTTCAGGCGGGTCAAGTGACGACAGCGCACCTATGAATGTCGTCTACATTTTGTGGCTGAGGCAATTAAAGCGCTCAGCGCGATCAAAAGCGCGGATCATTGGTTCCTTCGCCCAGCCGCTGCTGTACCTGCTCGCATTCGGGTTCGGTTTCGGATCGATGTTCCAGCGCGCTGGCCAGGGCAACTATATCCAGTTCCTGACGCCAGGCGTGATCACCATGTCGATTCTTTTTACCTCGATCTTTGCCGGAATCGAGGTGATCTGGGACCGCCAATTTGGTTTCCTGAAAGAAACACTCGTCGCTCCGGTGCCGCGAATCTTGATCATGGTCGGCCGCACGCTCGGCGGAGCAACCGTGGCTGTGTTGCAGGGAATCGTCGTGTTCTTCATTTGCTTGGCGGTGGGTTTCCGAACACCGTCGCTTCCGCTGCTGCCTCTAGCGTTGATGTTCATGGTCTTGACAGCCATCTTGTTCACTGCTGTAGGTACGGCACTGGCTTCCGTGCTGCCCGATTTCCAGGGCTTTCAGCTGGTAATGAATTTCCTGGTGATGCCCACTTTTTTTCTATCCGGAGCGTTGTTTCCGCTCTCCAACATCCCGCGAGCGATGCGTATCCTCGCCAACCTCGATCCGCTTTCCTATAGCGTCGACGGTCTGCGATTTGCGCTCATTGGAGTGACGCACTTCGGCATCCCGCTCGATCTCGCCGTTCTGTGCGCGCTAACGGCAGCCGCCTTGGCCGTGGGCGGCTACCTGTTTTCGAAGATTCAGGCCTGAGTTGCCGGACCTGCTTTGCTATCATGCAAACTCATGAGCGACTACGCCATAGGTGTCGATTTGGGCGGCACGAATCTGCGCGCCGCCGCGGTCAACCGCGACGGGAAGATGCTGAACAAAGTGTCGGGTTCGACGCCGGGCGGGGCGGGCCGAGCGGCAGTCATCGGCGACATCGTGAACGCCATCGAAACGCTGCAGGCGGGGCTCCCGGGTCAAACTCTCGCCGGAGTCGGCGTGGGAGTGCCAGGTTTCATTTTGATGGATCAGGGCATCGTAGTGGGCGCGCCAAATCTTCCCGCATTCGACAATTATCCGGTGCGCGATGAAATCGAAAAACTCCTCGGCGCCAAGGTGATTCTCGAAAATGATGCGAACGCCGCGGCGCTGGGCGAGAAATGGATCGGCGCGGGCCGCGAAGTCAATGAACTTATCTTGCTGACTCTGGGGACTGGTATCGGCAGCGGCATCATCGTCGATGGGAAGATCCTGCGCGGCTATCTGGGGATGGCGGCCGAAATCGGCCACACGACTTACTCACCCAACGGTTATCCCTGTGGATGCGGCAACACGGGCTGCGTGGAGAAGTATGCCTCCGCCACTGCCGTCTCGTCAATGGCTCGCCTGCTGAACCTGGGCTCCAATCTTTCTTCCGAGGAGGTCTTCCATCTTGCCAAAGGCGGAAATCCGCGAGCCCTGCAGATTTTTGATTCCGTCGGCCTTGCGCTCGGCACGTTGCTGGCGACGTTGATTAACACCTTCAATTTCCCGCTGTACCTGCTGGGCGGCGGCATGACCGCTGCCTGGGAGCTGTTCGAATCGTCCATGCGTGCCGAAGCTACCCGCCGCTCATTTATCTACCGAAATAATCCGCCGCGCGTCGAGCGCACGGGTCTCGGAGCCGACGCCGGACTCTACGGCGCAGCGTATTTGGCGTTGCGAGACTAAGAGTCGCCGAGCATCCCGGACCGGAGTGCCGACAACGGCAATTTGAGATACACTCTGTAGACGTTGTAAGCAGCGCGATCCCAAAGGGAGACAAAATCGTGAAACATGTCAATATCACCGGCGCAGGTAAGGCGGCTCTGGTTTGCATAGCCACATGTGCCAGCCTGTTCGTTTATAGCGTTACGGGAGTAGCGCAGACTCCGAAACCGAAACGAATTAATCGGGCTATCGAGCTCCTGGATCAAGGCCAGCCGATTTATTACACCGGATCGCATTCCGGCACGCTCGGGACCTTCGAGCAAGGTAAGCAGGATGCACAAACCTGGGCCGATTACATCAGCTACGACATGGAAGCCGCGCCTTACGATGTCGCCGGACTTTCGGCGTACATGCAAGGACTGGCCGCAGGCGGACCCACCCGGACTGGCCATCGAACCCCGGCCGTGATCGTGAATGTTGCCGTCAGGGGCACCGATGAAGCCACGGTGCGCGCCAACTCGTGGATGTTCGAGCAGGTGCTGGCCACCGGGGTTCATGGGATCCTCCTATGCCACGCGACCACTGCCGGCGCGGTGAAAGCTTTCGTAGAAGCTGTGCGTTATCCCAATCGCGAACAAGGCGTCGGTCCAGGACGGCTTCAGGAGGGGCGGCGCGGCGCGCATGGCGCTGCAACCGCGTCTAAGATCTGGGGCATCTCAGACCAAGAGTATCTGCAGAAGGCCGACGTGTGGCCGCTCAATCCCAACGGCGAGATATTGCTGGGCGTCAAGATAGAGGACAAGTTCGCCTTTGCCAATGTCGACGAAATCGTAAAGGTTCCCGGAATCGGATTCGGAGAAGGCGGCCCCGGCGATATGGCGCTGTCGTTCGGCTTCAAGCCAGGCGACCCGAAAGCGAAGGAAGTCCAGGATAAGATTTTTGCCGCCGCGAAGGCGCAGCACCTCTATTGGCTGGGAATTGGCGGGGGAAGAGGCGCCAATTTTGAAGCGATGATCGAACAGACTATCAAGGAAGGCCAC
>Ga0163162_10003544_pt1 | contig 14932 bp, 18 predicted proteins | sample S55metaG_FD_115310 | JGI IMG/M metagenome (GOLD analysis project Ga0163162, IMG submission 115310) | Switchgrass rhizosphere microbial communities from Kellogg Biological Station, Michigan, USA - S5-5 metaG | ecosystem: Host-associated > Plants > Roots > Rhizosphere > Soil | place: USA...
CGCGGGCGCACCGACGCTGCAATCGCGCCGCCGCCTGACCGCCGAGCACGAGATCGAGCAGGTCGGCGCGAAGCTGCGCGCGATGATGCCGTGGATCGCGAAGAACAAGCTCGTCGACCAGTCGAGGAACTAAGGCATGAGCACGACAGCGGCGGAACCGGGCACCGTGACCGCATCCCGGGTATTGACGATAGAAGACGACCGGATGGCCGGCACCGAGATCATCGCGGAACTCGAAAAGTCCGGCTTCCTGGTGGACTGGGAAGACGACGGAAGCGAAGGACTCGCGCGCGCGGTCTCGGGCGGCTACGACGTGATCATTCTGGACAGGCTGCTGCCCGGCCTCGACGGACTCACCATTCTCACCACGATGCGCACCGTCGGCGTGCACACGCCCGTGCTGATGCTGAGCGCGCTCGGCGATGTCGATGAACGCATTCGCGGCCTGCGCGCGGGCGGCGACGACTATCTTACGAAGCCCTTCGATCCCGACGAGCTGACGGCGCGTCTCGAAGTGTTGCTCAGGCGCCGCCGCGAGCCCTCGGCACAGCCCAAGACCCGTCTGAGCGTCGGGCCGCTCACCGTGGACCTGCTCACCCGCAAGGTCACGCGCGACGGCGCGGACGTCGCCCTGCTGCCCACCGAATACCGCATCCTCGAATTCATGATGCGCCACGCGGGGCAGCTCATCACGCGCACGATGCTGTTCGAGGCCGTGTGGGGCTATCACTTCGATCCGGGCACGAACCTGATCGACGTGCACATCGGCCGGCTGCGCAAGAAGATCGACACGCCCGGCGTCGAACCGCTCCTCCAGACCGTTCGCGGCTCCGGATACATCCTGTCGTAGCGCCTTGACCGAAACGCGCTCCGCCCCGCCCCCGGCCGATCCGTCACGCCGCTGGCACACCACGGCCTTCAGATGGCTGTCGGTCTATGCGCTGATGTTCGCGCTCTCCGTGATGGCCCTGATGGGCTTCATCGGCTGGCTCGTGACGACGACGATGGAAGGCGACACCGACGTCGTCATGCAGTGGCAGCTGTTCTACTTCGACTCCGTCGCAGATGAAAAGCTGGCCGATGCCATCGAACGCCGCATCGATCTCGGGCAGATGCATGCGAACTTCTATGGCCTCTTCACCGCGGACGGCCGCCACATCGCGGGCGACATCCTCGCCGTCCCTCGCGGACTGCCGCCCGATCGCACCGGCCATACGTTCGACCGCACGCTCACGCTCGTGCCGGGCGAGCCCGTGCCCGTGGTGCGCGCCATGGCCGAGCTGCGCCGCAACGACCAGGAACTCGTGCTCGCGCGCGACCTCACGCACGTGCTGCGGATTCGCCAGACGATGATTCACGCGCTCGTCGGCGCGGGCGTCTACTGCCTGTCGATCGGCATCGCGAGCGGCTTTCTGCTGAGCTTGCGGCAGATGCGCCGCGTGCGCGCGATTCGCCGCGTCACGCTGAAGATCGCACAGGGCGACCTGAATCAGCGGCTGCCCGTGGGCGACCGCGACGAGCTCGACATGCTCGCGCAACTCGTCAATCACATGCTGGACGAAGTCGAGCGTCTGATGAACGAAGTGAAGGGCGCATCCGACGGCATCGCCCACGACCTGCGCACGCCGCTCGCGCATATCCGCACGCTGCTCGCGCGCATCGCCGAGCGCACCGGCTCGCTCGACGACGCGAGCATCAAGGGCATGGTCGAGCAGGCCCGCACCGAAACCGACTCCCTCCTCGACCGCTTCCGCGCGATGCTGCGCATCTCCGAGATCGGCGCGCTGAAGCGCCGCGCGGGCTTCGGCACCGTCGACATGTGCTCGCTCATCGGCGAACTGTGCGAGCTGTACGAGCCGCTTGCGGAGCAGCGCTCGATCCAGTGGATCGTCCATCTCGATCCGGTGCAGCCGATCCAGGGCGACCGCGCGCTCCTGTTCGAAGCATGCAGCAACCTGCTCGACAACGCGATCAAGTTCTCCCCCGATGGCGGCATGGTGCACATCCAGCTTACCCAGGCCCCGTTCGGGCCGCGGCTCGGCATCACCGACAACGGCCCGGGCATTCCGGTGCACGAGCGCGAAGCCGTGCTGCAGCGGTTCTATCGGTCCGACCACACGCGGCATATCAGCGGTTCGGGGCTCGGCCTCGGCATCGTGACCGCGGTCATGCGCGTGCACGACTTCGTGCTGCGCATCTCCGGCGAGTTTCCCGGCACGACGATGACGGTGGAATGCTGGCCTCATACGCTTCAGTGACGGCGACGCATCGTCGCGCGTTCAACTCCCTGTAATTCCCGATGCGAGTTCTACTGGTATCCCGTTCACACGCCGACGAGGCGTATCTCCACAAGGCGCTGCGCGAAAGCGCGCACAGTCTTCAGGCGACGCACGATCTGCACGACGCGCGCTACGTCGCCTCGCTGGATGCGTTCGACGCCATCGTCATCGTCGCTCTCGAACCGGATGCCGTCGCCACACTGTGCGCCCTGCTGCCCGAGTTCGGGCGGCTGCCGGGCATGCCCGCGATCATCGTGGTGCTCGCGCAGGCCACCGCGCCGGAGCGCGCATGCATCCTGCGCGCGGGCGCCGATGCGTGCCTCGTCCAGCCCTACTCGTTCATCGAACTGCACGAGCGCATGGTCGCGCTGCATCGGCTCGCCGCGCGCGAGGGCGCTGCAGGCGACGGCGCCGCTTCGATGTCGCTGCGGCTCGACGCGCTCACGCACGAACTCGTGGAGGACGGCAAGCGCGTAACCGCCACCTCGCGCGAGTATCTGCTCGTCGAATGCCTGCTGCGGCAGGCGAACTCGCCGGTCGCCCGCGATCAGCTCATCCGCTATGCGTGGCCCGATCGCGACGACGTGGATCCGTCGAGCGTGAACCTGCTCGTCTCGCGCCTGCGGCGCAAGCTCGCGGGCAAGTCGTTCGCCGCGCAGATCGAAACCGTCAGCCGCTATGGCTACCGCCTGACAACCTCGTCAGCAACGCGTTGAGCCTGCAGCGCGGGTCACTGCCCGAAGAACACGGTGCGGTTCAGGTCCCGCATCTCGCCGTCGTGCTCCGCGTGCACGAGTTCGCGATATACGTCCGCGCGGGTCTTCGCGGCGGGCGCCGCCGCGCTTCGCGCAGCGCCCTGGTCCGCCTGAGCGAACGAAGGCGCGGCGCCTGCAGCGGCCTCTGCGGTCGCTGCAGGCGCAGGGTCGTCCTGCGAAGCCGACTGGGCGAACGCAACGGGCGTGGCAAAAAGCGCGACGAGCACGCCGATGATGAGAGTCTTCATGTCGCTTTCCTCGATACTGACTGAACGGACCGCCGGGCGGCGGCACGCGAAGCACTGTCGATATGAGATTAGCCAGCGGGCCCTGTCGGAACGCTGGCACGCACATGAAAACTTATTCATCGGATGGGAAGCGGTGCCGCCCACAGCGTGCCGCGTCGGGACCATCGAGGGCGAAGCGCATCCGCGCGTCTAACACGCGCGCTACCCGAACATGAAGATTCTTTCAGACCACGCACCATAAAGGTGTGATTTACTGATTCGGCCCGTGCCCTCACGCACGGGGATCACGGGTGCAGCGACAGACCCTTGATCGCCTTGTCGACCCCGTTCTTCACGCCTCGTATCGCCAGACCGACAAGGTCGGGGGCGTTGGGCGGTTCGCGCCTGAATGCCTCCCGGTTCGCCTCGTCATGGCCGGTGGAGAACATCGCACGAACGTAGACGGCGCGGGTCAGCTCCCGCTCGATACTCTGACGATATGCCCGCAACAATCCAGATGCATTTGCCTTGTAGATCATCATCGGCTGCCCGAGCAGCCGGGCGTGGGTGCGCCCGCTCGCGTCCTCGTACGGCGCGCCGAGCGCATGCGGCGCCGCCCCTGCGATGCCCGTCGCGAGAAACGCCGTGACATTCAGCTTCTGCCATATCGCGAGATCCTCCAGCACGATGACCGCGACTTTCGTATCGAACTCCATGTTGCTCTCCATGCATTGCGTGCGCCTCGCCGCGTACGTCCGCAAAGGCGCCTGATTCAGGAACGACTCGAGCACGATGATATTGATGAACTGCCGGCCGATGCTTGATTTCGGCGAAAAAACGAACGGCGTTAGCCGATTGGCCTCGGCTGATGCGCGCTCGCCTGCGCGGCGCCGAACGTTGCGCAAGCGGAATTGATCAGACCGCCAATGCTCCGGCGCGCGTTGCATGGCGCGCGTGCGCGAACGAGACCGGCATGCAAGCCCGCCTGCGGCCGGTTCCGCGCGGCGACGCCCGCGTCACTTTCAACTTCATTAGTTAACCCAACATTCCGGTGTCAGCAAACGTTTTCGATCGACGTTACACTGCGCTCGCTGCGAGTACCAGCAGACATATGCAGCACGTATCGGATCGAAACATCACGCGAGGATTTACGTCGATGAGCGCCGCAGACTTACCCAGCATGCTTCCCGATTTGCTGCCGAGATTGTGGGCGTTTGCGCTACGAATTTCTCGCGATCAGCACGACGCCGAGGATCTGGTGCAACGCGCCTGCCTGCGCGCGCTTGAACGTTCGCATCAGCTGAAGCCGGACACGTCGCCGCTCAGCTGGATGTTCTCGATCGTGCACTCGACATGGATCAACGAACTGCGCGCGCGCAACGTGCGCAACCGCACCAGCATGGAGTGGGACGACAGTTTTCTCGAGACCGTCGCGGACCCGGCCGCGCGCAATCCAGAGACCGACGTGATGAACCGGCAGGTCGTCTCAGCCGTAGAGCAATTGCCTGAAGCGCAGCGCGCCGTTATGCTATTGGTAGCCGTCGAAGGACTCAGTTACCACGAAGCAGCGGAAGTCCTCGATGTGCCGATCGGGACGGTCATGAGCCGTCTGTCACGTGCCCGGCAGGCCGTCGGGGCCCGATTCCTTACGAGAGAAGATCGGAAAGTGAAAACTGCTGCGAAAAGCAAGGACGCTGCGTCATGAACATAGACGATACGCTGCTGATGGCCTATGTCGACAATGCGCTGTCGCCTGACGAGCGCCAGTGTGTCGAAAAGAAGCTCGATGGGTCCGCCGAAGCCGCCTCGCACGTCGCGCTGCTTCGTGCGTCCCGGCTGCCGTATCAACAGGCTTTCGCGCACCAGAAGCTGCCGCCGGTGCCCGAAAACCTGAAACGAAAGATCGAACAGATGGTGCGCGCTTTCGCCAGCAACGACGAAACCATCGAGCAGTACGGCGGCGGCATCGCGGTCCCGATGCAGGGCCGCTGCACGCCGCGCGTCGCGCCCGCATGGCTTGCCGTCGCGTTCGTCGCGGGGGCCTTCGGCTGGGCCGGGCTATTGCGTCTCGGACCGGGCGCCACTCCGGACATCATGTCCGCCTCGGCGTCGCTCGAATCGCAGGGCGCATCGCCGTGGGTGCGGGCGGCGGCAAACTATCAGCAGCTCTATACGCGCGACACGCTTGCGCATCTCGACCCGGACCTCCGCTTATCGGAGCGCATCGTCGACGAGATTCGCCGCGACGACGGCATCGCGGTGAGCATCCCCGACCTGAGTTCAATAGGCCTCGAGTTCAAGCGCGTGCAGCGTCTGCGCTTTCACGACAAGCCGCTCGTGCAGATCGTTTACCTGCCGAAGAGCGGCGGTTCGCCCGTCGCGCTGTGCGTGACGAAGGAAGCGAAGCCCGATCACGCCATCGCGGCGCAGGATATCGACGACATGGACGTGGTCACCTGGCGACAGGCGCAGCAAGGCTATGCGCTGATCGGCAAGACGGATGGAATGGACCTGAACATGCTAGGCAAGCAGCTGTCCGAGGGCGGCGGCGAACAGTTGTATTGAAGGGCGCGTTGCGCTCTTTTTTCTTGTCGCTCGCCGCGGGGCGTGCTGTGCACAATCTTCCTGCAAGCTCTTCCTGGAACGCCGTTTCGATTCGGGCGCCGTTCGTCTCGACAGGGACGGCCACCCCGGCGTGGCATCCCTTCTGCGCGCCTGCGTACGCACGAACCGCCGCTTGCGCACGCACATTGGTGATACTCGATGCTCAGGCGCCGATGCTCTCCGCCAGATCGGCGCGCCACCGATGGCTCGCCTTGCGATCGCCTTCCAGCCAGCGGCGCACGGATACCGCCATCTCGCGCGCGATATCCGAAGCGTCTTCGTGATCGACCGTGAATTCGAGCGTCAGCCCGTTGGGGTCCTTCACATACAGCGACGTGCAGAAGCCGTGCCTCAGCGTGAACGGACGAAAGCCCGCATCGGTCAGGCGGCTCTCGATCTCGTCCTGCGTCGAACGCTCGACGAGCAGTGAAATGTGAATGAAGATCGAGCGCTGCTTCGCCTTCCACGCGGCCTGCTTTTCGGTGTCGGCGAAGTTGAAGAAGGCAAGCGCGCTGCCGTCGCCCAGTTCATAAAAGGCATGGCCGAGATCGACCCATTCGTCGTCGAGAAGCTCGCGTTCGATATCCATGTCCGCAAGCGGAAGGCCCAGGACCTCTTCGTAGAAGTAGCGGGTCTTCGCGTGATCGTCCGTCGTATAGGCGTGGTGATGCAGACGCATGGGAAGCTTCTTCAACGGCTTTGCTGCCTTGACTCTTGCCAACTGATTCATGCTTCAACTCCTTTCCTTTCCTTACCGCAATAAGCGCACATTGGGCGATAGCTGGAATCCTGCCGACCGGGCTTCCATGGCGGCCATGCCGAGCCTCGCGCTTCGACATTGCCACCACGGTAAAGCTGAGGGGCTTCCCCGTAAACACGCCGGTTGCTCGAATATTCCGCCTCTGTATACAAAGACGCGGACCGTTTCATCGATGCCCCGACTCATGCCGCGCGCTCGCGGATCGCGCACAGGAGTGTGCACAGCGCAGGGGAATATCTGCGTGGCTCGCACGTTATCCGAGTGACACATGCGAGGGGCAATCGGCCCGGCTTACGGATGGAGCGTCACATGAACTCGGATCAACGCATATTGATTTACTACGACGGCTCGGCCGAAGCGAAGTCGGCGCTGGTTCGCGCGGGCCGCATGGCCGTCGCGCTCGATGCGCACACGCATGTGCTGACGGTCGTCGACACGGGCACTTCTGTCGTATCGACTGCTGGCCTGCTGTGCGACCTCGCGTACGTCGGCATCGAGAACACCACGCGGGACCTGCTGAAGGAAGCGCTCGATCAGATGAGCGAAAGCGGCATCGTCGTGAGCGGGCATATCGCGGTGGGCAACGTCGTGGAGAGCATCGCAAGACATGCCGAGATGCTCGATGTGGACCTGCTCGTCGTCGGCTACCGCAACCGCCGCGGCTTCGCGCGCTGGCTGGGCGGTGCCGCGACATACACCGGACTGGTCGAGCGCGCGAAGGGCCGCACCGTCGTCACGGTGCCGCTGGAATGAACCGGCAGCCTGCGCTCGATGACGCATGGCGCCGCTCGCAGCGCTACGTTCATCGCTCGCATACGCGCGCGAGTGCACGATCGAGCGCAATGACGCTCAGCGTGTCCAGTCCGCGCTCTTTCGCGTAGGCCGCAACGGCCGTCGCGAGCATCGTCGCGCCTTCGGGGTCCTCGCGCAATGCGCGCGTCGCGGCGAGTTCCCGGACGAGTTCCTCTTGCAGACGATCCAGTTCCGGCCGCACATCGCGCTTCAGGTCCGGGCGCGGTTCGTCGGGCGCGGCGCCGCTGCGGCGCCATTGCGCAATCAACGTGTATTGCACGAGCTTGTTGGCTTCGATCTGGTCGGTGAAGAAATGCGTGGCGAACACGCGGGACAGACCATGCGACGCTCCGGCGAGCGCCGCGGCGGAGATCACGGCCGCTTCACGCGCGCCGTCCTCGACCACCTGCTGCGCATGCCACTTCGCGAGCGCGACTTCGCGCGCGAGGGCAAGCCGTGTCGCGGACATCTCGATCAGGGGAAAGAACTCGTCTCCATGCATGTGTTGCGCTCCGGAAGATAGGCGCGGCGAAGGCCGGCGCCGGTGCGAGCTTGCAACCCATCGGCACGCGCATGGCACTGTGCTATCGATCGGCACGCTCCGCGCGAAGCAGAAGCGCGGGAAAGGTGCCGCGCGTCGGATGATCGCGAGGGCTCGCCGAACGAACAACACCTGCGCGTGCCGATTATTCCCGTCCGGTTCGTGCAGCATGGCGGCGGCGAGCCGTTGGGCATGTCACTCGCACGCGCCGCCCTTGTCCGCGAGCGAGGGATGAAACAGCAGTTCCGGGCGCCCCTCGCGGTCCACGAACACGACCGCGTTCTGTTCGAACTCGACCATCAGTTGCGTGGCTACGTCGCTGTCCGCACCGAGCGCGAGCAGGCTCGCCTCGGCGGGCCACGCGCCCAGCGGGTCGAGGCCGGCGCCGGGGATCGTCGCGAGCGACAGGCCTTCGAGACGCACGGCGAGCGCCTGCTGGCGCGCAGCGTTGTCCGCGTCGCTCGACGGGTGGCTGAAGGGATTGAAGGCCGTCACGAAGACAGCTGTCTCCACGCCGTGGCGTGCAAGCAGTCGGGCGATCGCCGGGCTCGTCTCGCCGATGCGCATGTCGACGGGCGGGTCCGTGAAGACGCGATATCGCGCCGCCCTGTACGCCGCCAGTGTTTCGCCCTTCACGCGAACTCCGGTTTCATCGTTTGCCACCTATACTTTCAGAAGCGTTGCCGCGCGAGGCGCGCGCGTGCATGACAGGGTCTTGACGAACGGCTCGTGGCGCATCGATGCACGCAGATTCGATGACTCAATCGTATGAGGAGGACGTCATGACGCGCAAATACATCGATTGCCGCGAGGTGCCGAGCGACATGAACTGCTCGGTCGCGCTTTCCGCGGATTCCGACGACGAACTGCTGGAAGCAGCCGTGCAGCATGCGGTTTCGGTTCACAAGCATGCCGACTCGCCGGAACTGCGCTCGCAGCTGAAGACGTTTTTCCACGACGGCACGCCGCCCGCCGACGCGCCGCGCAAGGCCTGATGCATCGGCAGCCCCGGCCTCAGCCCAGCTCGAACGTCGTTACGCCGTACACGCGCTCGACGGGCACACCGGGAGGCTCGCCCGTGTACATCCGCGCGGTTTCGAACACGCTTTTCATGTCGCGGCGCACCGCCAGCGCAACGGCCGCCGCGTTGACCTCGGGCACGTCGAGAAAGACCGTCTCGCCCGGCACCGCGGCGACGAGCGCGTCGTGGAGTGCTGCGGCGGTCGCGCTTTCGTCGGCGAACAGCGGACCGATCTTGTAGCCGCTGCGGCACGGCCGCAGCACGCCGTACCCGCGCAACCCGCCGTCCTTCATCGCCCCCCGCGCCACCGCGCCGGGCTGATCACACCAGGCCCGCAGAAACGCCGGGCGCGGCGCGGAAAACATCAGGCTGTCATAGTCCACCAACTGCCCGAAAGGCACCGCTGGCAATTCGACGATACCCGGCGGCGCCCCTCCACCGGCGCTGCCCTGCGCCGTGCCCTCGAAGCGGATATTGCGGTAGGCCAGGCGAAAACCCGAGCGGCGGTAGTTGGCCTGCTGTGCGACGACGCCGTCGAGCCCGATGTTGCGATCGCCGAGATACGCCATGCCGGCTTCCCACAGCCGCATGCCGAGCCCCTTGCCGCGAAACTCCGGCTTGACGATATAGAGGCCGATGAAGCCGAAGCCGTCGCCGTAGGCAACCGCCGACACGCACCCCACGGGCTCCCCGCCCTGCTCGCCGATAAAGAAGCCCTGAGGGTCGGCGGCGAAGAAGCAGCGCGCGTCGTGGCGGCCCGGATTCCAGCCTTCGGCGGCGGCCCATTCGAGCGCGAGTTCGACGTCGCCGGGCGTCATGCGGCGAATCGAGAACGCAGGGTCCGTGTTGCCGGTTTCTGTCATGCGGTCACCTCGGGCGCCGTTGGCAATGCGTCAAGTGTCGCTCCATTCGGCGGGCGGCAGCAAGGCGCCTGCGGTCCGGCTCGAGAGCGGTGACCGCATCTCGCGCGATTCGCGCCGGCTCGAGTTTGGGCGGCCCGCGCAGCCATGTCCGCCCTGTCACGGAAATCGACGTTCTCATCCGGCGCAGCGTGCCGCGGCGTCGGCGCGGCAGCATCGGCTCGGGCTGACGGAGGGCAAACAGGCAGATCGGCGCCGGCGTGGCAAGGCGTGGCGGGCATCGGCGGCGGCATTGCCGGCTGTGGCCCCGTGAAGGTACGGAAAGGAAGGATGAGAGTGCGCGCCGGTGACTCCGGCATCACCGCGCGGGCGGCGTCACGCCGCGCAAGGACGGCTCAGAGGTAGCGCTGGGAGCGCTCGGTGCGGCGCCAGCTTTGTTTCGACTTCCAGTCCTCGGCGCGAAGCACGTATTCGCCGTCTTCGCGAGCTTCGGCTTCCGAGCCGAATCCTTCCTCGCTGAAGGCGACGACCTTCATTCCGATTCCGGTCGGCCTATCGATGGTGATGCCCCAGTGCCACTCGCCCTCCTGCTCGAAGACGTGAAGCGTCGGGTCCGACGACTTGAGCGCTGCGTCCATGTTCAACTCCTTCCGACAAGCGGTTCCTCCGTGCGGCGTCCGCATGGCAACGGACGAAAAACCAGGGTGGCCGAAAGCCCTCTTCGCCTCGAACCGAGGCCCGGGATCCCGCCCAGCCGATACAGCATACGCGGGAGGATGTTGCGTTGCAACAATGGCCATGATTGCTGCGTGGCAAGAATCCTACGAACGGAGGGTCCGCTCACGCGGATGAGCCCGCGAAGCCCCGCGATACGGGCATTTCAGCCAAATAGACGCATGTTCGTGAAACTTTTTTTATCCGGCGGGATCGTGTCCGGCCGTGCGTCCGAACTACAAGGGTAGTCGCGCGTTGCGCGGCGTCAAGGCGCTGAGCGATCCACGGCCGCGAGCCAGTCGCCGATCGCCCGGCTCGTCCAGTCGGGGTCGTCGTGAGGCAGGTCGTGGCCGGCCCAGGGATGCGCGGCGTGCGACGCATGCCACTGCGACGCGATGCGCACAGAGCACACCGGATCGACCAGCCGGTCCGCCGCCGACGACAGCAGAAGCGTCGGACAGCGCGGCGCCGCAGCGTCGGCTCGAAAGCGCGCCGCCGCCAGCAGCTGGCGCACGCCGTTCGCCGCATTCACGCGCGCACTGCGGCGGATGTCGGCCCAATGGGCGATATCGGCGGCGGCGGTATCGCGCCGGTTGCAGGTCAGCGCGTGGATGATCGCCTCGCTTCGCGGCGCGTCGGGCCACGCCGCCGCGACCCGCACGAGCGCCGGCCACGCCGCGGGCCGCAGGCGCTCGGTGACGCGCGCGAACGGCCGCATGCTCGTGTTGATCAGCACCAGCCGTTCGATTTCGTCCGGATGCCGCTGCGCCCACTCGGTAGCGACCATGCCGCCGAGCGACATCGCGATCAGCCGGTACGGCGGCGCAACGCCCCTGTCAGCCGCCCGCGCACGCACGAATGCGGTCATCGCGCGCACGTCGAGCGGCGCCTTCTGCATCCGTTCGGCGCCGTTTCCCGGCAGGTCGATGAGCGTGACGCGGTCCGCGAACGCGCCGCCCATGCCGCGAAGGCGCTCTGCGAACGCGCCCCAGTGGCGCGCCTCGCGCGTGAGGCCGCGCAGCAGGATCCACCGGCTCATTGCGCGGGCTTGCGGCACCAGTGCTCGGCCGCGCGCCGCTGAAGTTCGTGCCGGAACTCGCCGCGCGGCAGCCATCGATGCGACGAGAAGGCCGCGCGCGTCAGGAAGTCGAAGAAGCTCGGATGCCGGCGCAGCACCCGCCTCGTGCGATGCGCCTTGATCGGGTTGTAGATGCCGAGCCGCGAGAAAAGCTGCAGCGGGTTCTTCCTGATCCAGCGCCACGAACCCAGTTCGAGCGTCATCGGCAGGAAGATGCTGGGCGCACGCGCCTGGTCGTAGGCCCAGTCCCAGAGATCGCCGTGCAGCAGATATTGGTGGCTTTGCGGCTCGAACGCGTAGCCGTGATGCGGATGCGACTGCTCGAACATCGTCTTCAGCAGGAACATTTCGGGGAGATGGGCCATCTCGCGCGCGGTCCGGGCGTAGGGAAACCAGATGCTGTCGTCCCAGCCGAAGCCCGAATGGCAATCGACCGCAAGGCTGAACGGCCGCGAGATCAGCTCGTCCGTGACGACCGAGAGGAGCGCGGTGCTTTCGAGTTCCATCGATTCCGTGGGGCTGCCGCGATACCACGGCAGCCAGGCGCCGATGCGCTGCCCGCCGGCGAGAAACGGCACGCGTCCTTCGGCGTTTTGCGGCGCGTTGCGCATCAGGTCGACGCCGTTCGGATTCGAGCGCGTGCGCGCCCACATGCCGCCCGGATTCACGATCGGCATGAAGACGAGCCGGATCGAGCGCAACTGCTCGCCGAGCAGATCGTCCCATTCGAGGCGGCGCAGCAGCGCGCGCATGTAGTCGAGGATGAGCTGCGTGCCGATGCACTCGAGCCCGTGCACGCCGCCGAAAAAGCCGATGGCCGGGGCGTTGGGGTCGCTCGATCCGATCGCGGCGGTGACGACGGGAAACGCCCGCGTGCCGCTTCGCACTTCGCACACCGTGCGCCGCTCGAACCGGGTGCCGCCCGCCGCCAGGATGTCTTCGAGTTCGTCGAACTCGGCGAAGCTGTCTGCTCCAACGCGTAACGTGCTCATGGCCACGCCCTGTCGTCTGGTTGTTTTCTGGTTGTTTTTTTCGACGGCTCGAGGTCGCCTGATCCGACCGTCCGGTCGATTTTCCCGCTAACGGGACGACGAGTATAGGGCCGATCGGCCGATCGACATACGCGGATTTGTACGGCTCACCGGCGCGCCCGCGCAGGACACGAGACGCGGCGGCGAGCGCGGCGGCACGAAGAGACGATGCGGTCGAGCTACGGCGCGGGCCGCCGCGAACCTTGATCCGGCTCGACCGCGAGCGGCGGATTGGGCACGTAGATCCGGTCGGGATCGCTCGCCGGAGCCTGCGGCATGCCGGCTTCGACGCCGCGCGCGGCGCCTGCGTGCGCCTCCTGCCGCACGACCAGCACCGGAATCATGCTGTGCGTGAGCACCTTCTGGGTCTCGCTGCCGATCAGGAGCGCGCGCATGCCGCCGCGTCCATGCGACGCCATCACGATGAGATCGCAATGACGATGCGTCGCGATGTCGATGATTGCTTCATACGGGTGGGCGCGCACCGTCGCGACGGTGTCGCACTCGACGCCCGCCTCCGTCGCCGTCTCCCCGACGGCCCTGAGGTAACTGTCCGCGTGCTCCCTGGCGGAGCGCATGAAGCGCTCCTCGGTGTCGATGAGCATTTCCGATCCGTATGCGAGCACGTGGAACTCGGGCATCACGTGAAGCGCCGTCAGGCTGGCGCCGTTTTCCTTCGCGACGGTCACCGCCATCTGAACGGCGGCGCCGGAGAGTGCCGAACCGTCCGTCGGCACCAATAGATGCTTGAACATGAGTTCCTCCCGTGCGGGCGTCCTCGTATGTTTCCGGCGGTATCCGGGGTGTCCGGGGTCCGGTCTATGGCCTTCTTGCCGACGCGCGAGGTCCGTGCGGCGGGCGCAGAAGACTGTTTACATACTGCTTACAGTATAGGCGTTGATGCGCTCACCGGTGACGCAAGGCCTCGTGCGGCGTGTCGCCTAAAATGGAAAGACCGTCCTCACTGACGGTTCGAGGTTCCTGTCATGAAAATCCTTTCCCGCCTCTGTCCGGGCGCCGTCGCGATCGCCATCGCCGGCGCCTGGTGTGCCACCAGCGCGTTCGCGCAGCCTCCTTCGCGCTACTACGATCCGTCCGCGCCCATGACGCGCGCCGAGGTGAAGGCGGATCTCGTCGCATGGATCAAGGCCGGCTACGATCCGAACGACTGGCTGAACTACCCGGAAAACGCGCAACGCGCAGGACGGATCGTCGCGGCACAGCGGGCGCAGGCGGCCGGCTCCGGCATTCAGTAGCCGGCCGGCAGGGCGCGCGAGCACCCGCGCGCCGGACGCCGTCGCCAGATCAGAAGTATCACGGGCATCGGCTTGCAGCGGGGCGTTCGCGTCTTCAAACAGCACGCTCGGCACATGCGCGCAGCCCGGCCGGCGCGCAACGCACGCGCCGTCCATCGCCTAGAATCGGAAGGCAGTCCGAGTCTCGCTCCCGAAGCCCGCCGTCCCGGACCACCACCCATGAACGACGACCAGCCCATCGGCGGCGCCCGCCCGCATTCCGATCCGCGCACGCGACGCGTCCTGCATGCATTCACGGCCGCGATCGCGTGGATCAACCGGGTCGACCCCGGCACGCACCGGCGCATCAAGGGGCTGCGGCTCATCACCGCGTTCGGCATCGCGGCTTCGCTCGGCACGCTGCAGGACATCACGAGCGAGCTGCCCGGCTCGGCGTCGCTCGGTACGCTCGCGGGGAGTTGCGCGCTCTGGGCAAGCGTCTCGGAAGCGCGCACGACCCGCCCCGAGTCGAGCCGCGACCTCGCGCTGCTGTGCGCGGCGGGCGCCCTCGGCGCGGCCGTGTTCATCCTGCTCGCGCCGCTCCTGCAGCCGGCCGGCCGCGCGGGTCCGGAACTGACGCTCGTCACAGGCGCCTTCCTGGTCGGCTATCTGAAGCGTTTCGGCGTGCTCGGCGCGGGCATCGGTTCGCAGTTTTTCATCGGACAATTGCTCGCCTATGCGCTGCGGCTCGTGCCCGCCGATCTGCCCGTGGTGGCTGTCGCCGGCATGATCGCGGCGGTGGCGTCGATCGTACCGCGCATGCTGAGCGGCCCCGCCGAGCATCCCGCGTCGGTCGCCGCGCTCGCGCCCGCCGCGGTGCAGAGCCGCTGGAAGCTCGCGCCGGAACTCGTCATGGGCGTGCAGGCCGCAAGCGGCGCGCTCGTCGTGATCGCGCTGAACGCGACGGTCGGCCTGGAGGAATCCGCCTGGGCGATCACGGCCTGCACGTATGTCGTCGCGGGCTCCGCGACCGGC
>Ga0163162_10003545_pt1 | contig 14932 bp, 14 predicted proteins | sample S55metaG_FD_115310 | JGI IMG/M metagenome (GOLD analysis project Ga0163162, IMG submission 115310) | Switchgrass rhizosphere microbial communities from Kellogg Biological Station, Michigan, USA - S5-5 metaG | ecosystem: Host-associated > Plants > Roots > Rhizosphere > Soil | place: USA...
CGCCATGATGTCGGCCGAAATGCGTGCGCTCGCCATCGTGGAGGAAGCGCTGGGCCACGACGACGCCGGTGATCGGACGCGGCTGGTACTGGCGCTGTGCGGGGACGATGCGGGCCTGCGTGCGCGGGTGGAGCACCTGCTGGCGCTTGATGGCGGCGACGCGCCGTTCCTCCATACCGAAAGCTTCGTGCGCGCGTTTGGGCTGGACGATGTGGTGGCGGACCGGATCGGCCCCTATCGCGTGACAGGCGAAATCGCGCGCGGCGGCATGGGCACGGTTGTGAAGGCCGAGCGCGACGATGGGCTATTCCAGCAGACCGTGGCGATCAAGCTGATCCGGGGTGACATCGCTACCGACGCGGCGCGCGAACGCTTTGCCGAAGAACGCCGCATGCTCGCGCGCCTGCGGCATCCGTCAATCGTTCGCATCCTGGATGGCGGAGAGCACGACGACCGGCCCTGGCTGGCGATGGATTTCATCGACGGACTGCCCGTTACCGAGGCGCTGGCGCGCGCGCAGGCCCCGAAATCCCAACGGCTCGCGGCCTTCGGGGCGATCTGCGAGGCTGTTGCCCACGCCCACCGCGCCTTGGTGATCCATGCGGACATCAAGCCCGGCAATGTGCTGATGAGCGACGATGGAGCGGTCCACTTGCTCGATTTCGGCATCGCGCGGCTGGTCGATGATATCGGGCGAGAGGTGGGCCATACGCCCTCCCCCCTCACCCGCGCCTATGCCGCGCCGGAACGTGGTGGCGGTGCCCCGCCCACGGTGGCTAGCGATGTGTTCGGGCTGGGCATGCTGATGGTCGAAATGCTGGCGGGCCGCGCGCCCATCGGCGACCTTGCCTGCGTGCCGGGCACCCGGTTGCCGGCGGGCTGGCTGCAGGGCGATCTGGCCGCCATCGCCGGGCGGGCGCTCGCGGTAGCACCCGAGGCGCGCTACCCCGACGTAGCGGGCCTGATCGAGGACTTGCGGCGGCTGGGCGCACATCTGCCGGTGCGCGCGCGCAGCAATCCTCCGTGGCGCTATGTCGCCGGACTGTTCGTGCGGCGGCACCGGCGCGGCCTTGCGCTGACGGGGGCATTGATCGCGATGCTGGCGGCAACCAGCGTGGTCAGCACCCTGTTCTATTGGCGCGCGGATGCTGAACGCACCGAAGCGGAGGCCCGCTTTGCCGATGCGCGCGGAGCGGCCCGCTATATGATCGGCACGCTGATGCCCCGACTGGAAAGTATGCCCGGCGCGCTGCGGCTCCGCGCCGAGACGGCGGCGGCGGCACAGGTCTATCTGGAGCGCCTTTCCTCCAGCCGCGAAGCTTCGGACGAAGTGCGGATCGAAACAGCCGACGGGCTGCTGCGACTGGCGCAAGTGCAGGGCCGCGCTGGTCGCCCAAATCTGGCCCAGCCGGAGCGTGCCGAGGCGAACCTGCGCAAGGCGGAGGCGCTGCTGACGCCGATGGAAGGACCGGCTGCGCGGACGCTCCTGGCCCATGTTCTGTACGAACGCGTCGGTCTGGCGGCATGGATGAAGGGAGATCAGGCCGATGCCGAACGGTTGGCGGAGCGGGCCGATGCGGTATTCCGCAGCCTGCCTGCACCCGGCCCGGCGCTCACCCGGTCGCGCGCTCGGGTGCTGGCCGACCTGAGAGGCTGGCAGGGCCGTTTCGCCGACGAAATCGCGCTGGCCGATGCCGGGCTGACGCTGATCGGGCCGGGTGCCAGCTTCGAGGACGGCATGGACCGGTTCCACCTGCTGGGCGCGAAGGCCAGGGTGTCTATTACAGCGGCGACACCCGGCAATCGCTGGCGATCTATCGCGAGCGGCTTGCGTTCGTGCAGGCCCTGCGCCGCCAGCGGCCGGACGATCCGTTCCTGCGCGGCGCGGCGACGGTGGCGGCCTGGGAAATGGCGATGAACCTGATGGAACTGAAGCGCACGGACGAAGCGCTTGCCGTGCTCGGTCCTGCGGAAACCGACGCTGTTGCAGCCGTGGCCTTCGATCCCGCCGACGACGAGGCGCAGCGGCGCCTGCGCGTGGTGCGCAATGCCCGCGCGCAGGCGCTGGGGCTGAACGGCCAGACCGACGCGGCGCTGGCGCTGCTTGCGCAAGTCCGCGCCGAAGATGCCCGGCGGCAGGCCGCCGATCCCACGCCCAGACGGACGCGCGACCTGGTGTTCGACCATGTGCTGGTGGGTGAGGCACTGGATGCCGCCGGGCGCAAGCGCGAGGCCTGCGCCGCCGATGGCGAGACGCTGCGGCTTTACGATGCCCTGTCGCGCCGGGGGCTGGTGATGGCGCTCGACATGGCGAACAACGTGAAGCTGGTGAAGGAACGGCTGGCTCGCAACTGCCCGCGCTGAAAAGGAAAATGGGCCGGCCCGCCATGGACGAACCGGCCCATTTCCCTAGTTATGGCCGGCTTAGCTGCCGGGGGTGTCGTCGTGATCATGGCCGTGGCCATGGTCATCGCCCTGGCCGTGGCCGTTCCCATCGCCGTGCCCGTTATGATCGTCATCGTGGCCATACTTGTTGCCACGCGATTCAGACCATTCGTGCGAGCTTCTGCCCGGCGCCTGGTTGGAAGCATATACCGCCGTCGAGGCTTTTGGCAGGTTGGCCCCGGAACGAACCGAGCCGGCGTGAGCCGAGCCTGCGGAGAGAAGGGCGGCGATTGCGATCGAAGAGCTTAGCAGCTTGTTGGTGGTCATCGGGAACTCCTTTGGTCCACGTCGATTTGCCCAACTCGGAGTTGATACTTGTTGTTAGGACCGGGTTAGGACACCGGGTTAAAAATGTGTGAAGAAAGGTGTTCCCCCGTTAACACTTTCAACGCCATGCGCCGTTTCGCAGATGCGATAGAGCGTTAACTGCGTTGCAGCATTGCCCCGTATTTCCAGTCCGGACCGGATCGAACTTGCGAATTTTTTGCCCGCGGGCGAGAGCGGGGCATGACCGAAGAAGAAACGAACCGCGAACTCACCAACCGCAAATTCTACAAGGCCGAGCAGGAAGCCGGCTTTGTCGAATCGCATACCAAGACCACGCCGCAGCAACAGGACCCGGCTTATCGGCTGGCGTTCCGCGATGTGGATTTCCTGCTGCGCGAGGAGCTGCGCCCGGTGCGGTTCCAGCTGGAACTGCTCAAGCCCGAGATGCTGCTGGACGAGGCGGGGATCGGATCGACCCTCGTAATGTACGGTTCCGCGCGGATTCCCGCGCCGGAAATGGCGGAAGCGGCGCTGGCCACAGCCACGACGCCGGAGCGCAAGGCGGTCGTCGAGCGGCTGGTGGCCAAGTCGAAATATTACGAGGAGGCGCGCAAGCTGGCCTTCATCGCCAGCAAGTGTTCGGTGGTGGAAGAAGGGCGGCGGCAATTCGTGATCTGTTCGGGAGGTGGCCCATCAATCATGGAAGCGGCCAACCGGGGCGCTCAGGAGGCTGGGGCGGAATCGATCGGCCTGAACATCGTGTTGCCCCACGAACAGGCCCCCAATGCCTATGTAACCCCCCATCTTTCCTTTCAATTTCACTATTTTGCACTGCGAAAAATGCACTTCCTTTTGCGCGCCCGCGCGGTGGCCGTGTTCCCCGGCGGGTTCGGCACGTTCGATGAATTCTTCGAGCTGCTGACCCTGATCCAGACCGGCAAGATGAAGCCGATCCCCATCCTGCTGTTCGGCGGCGACTATTGGAACAAGGTGATCAATTTCCGCGCCATCGCGGATGAAGGCGTGATCAATTTCGAGGACTTGGACCTGTTCCGCACTGTGGAAACCGCCGAGGAAGCCTGGGCGCACGTGGTGGAATTCTATGGGCTGGATTGCGATTGAGGGTCGCGTAGTGCGGGTGCCGGCTTCGGACCGAAGTTGACAGGTTGACACGGTCCAGAGACTGAACTGGACAGCCGGCCTCTTTTGGCGAGCGGCCCCCGCCGGTGTCGGCAGAATCGGCAAGACCCTGGAAAGACGTAGTTTTCACGTGCTCAAAGAACGATTCGAGCGATCGTCCCAGATTGGGCGGATGTAGGACAGCAGTTTATAAATAACAGACGCGTCTGTTATTTATGGACAGGATGCGACCGACTGACTCGCTGGGTCACTGCTGTTTCCGGTCCTCGAACCTGCCCTAATCGTCCCGCACAAAGCGCATGTCGCCTTCCTTGCGGTGGAGGATGGCCTGCTGGCCGGCCACTTCGAGACAAGCATCCTCGAAATCGACGACGCCGAGATCGTGGGGCACCAGCGCCACGGTCAGGCGACCCGCGTCCTGCGGTGTCAGGGTGAAGCGCGGCGAGGCGAAGCGGTGTATGGGATCGGCCACTTCGATCCAGCGGGGGATGCGGTGTTCTTCGGGCGGTAGCTGCCAGCCGTCGTACTGGGTATAGCCATCCACCGGATCGCCGCTGTCGAACCCGATGCGGAAATCGATGCCCGCGATGCCGCGACCTTCCATCGTCACCATGACGGTCGGCCCGGCGGCATCACCCGGCGGCTGGCGGACGAACTCCGGCGGTACCGGCCTGGGATCGGTGGTGAGGCAGGCGCGGTTGCCGTCTGCCCGCCAGTGGCCCGATGCGGTTTCGTCGAGCGCGCCATAGGCCAGTTGGTATTCGAACCTGCCGTCTGGCGCGAGGATGATCTCCGCCGCCAGTTCGTGGCCCTCGGCGGCACGATAGTGGCCGGCCAGCGGAGTTTGCGCGTGAAGCAGCGTTGGCACGGCGGCGAGCAGGAACAGGAGGCGGCGCATGCGGGCGATGCTGCGCCTCACGCCGTCCGCGCGCAATGATTCAGCGCACAGCCTGATGACCCAGCGGGCCGTGGCCCGCACCGAAGCCGGGCGCGGCGAGCAAGGCCGCGCGCACGAATTCGCGGGCGTCTTCCACCGCTTCATCGAGCGGCAGGCCCATGCCGAGCAGCGTGGCAATGGCGCTGGAAAGCGTGCAGCCGGTGCCGTGGGTGTGGCGCGTTTCGATGCGCGGTGCGGTCCATGTGCGGTCGGGCTGGCCGGGCACGCCGAGGCGGTCGGTGATTTCCGAGCCATCCGCATCGCCGCCTTTCGCCAGCCACGCGACGCCCCGTGCGCGCATGGCCTCTGTGCCACCCAGCGCGGCAAGTTCCAGCACGTTGGGCGTGGTCAGCGTGGCGATGGCCATCAGGCGCTCGAACGCGGCGATGGTGGCGGCATCGGCCAGCGCCGCGCCGCTGGTGGCAATCATCACTGGATCGAACACGATTGGCACCGCCAGCTTTTCCAGCCGATCCGCCACCACGCCCGCAATCTCAGACGAGCCGAGCATCCCGATCTTCACCGCATCGACGCCGATATCGGCCACGCAGGCGTCGATCTGCGCGGCGACCATGGCGGGCGTGGCTGGCTCGATCAGGTGAACCCCGGTGGTATCCTGCGCCGTCAACGCGCAGATGGCGGTCATGCCATAACCGCCGAGCATCGTGATGGTCTTTATATCTGCCTGAATGCCCGCACCACCGCCCGAATCCGAACCGGCGATGGAGAGGATGCGCGGGGGCGGCGTCATCCCCCGGATCGGGGCAGGAATTTGCGCACCGTGGACGCGGGATGCTCTGCCTGCTGCGCCTTGCTCCGCGTGGGCCGGTCCATCAGTTCGCCGCCGCAATTGGGGCAGCGATCATCCAGCGCATCGCTGCATTCGGCGCAGAAGGTGCATTCGAACGAGCAGATGAACGCGCCCGGCGCCTCGGCAGGAAGATCCGTGCCGCAGCGTTCGCAATCGGGGTGCATGGCAAGCATCGTGGTCGGTTCCTCAGGCAGCTTTCCGCACAGCGTCGCAGATGCGATCGACGAGGCTTTCGACCTCTGCCGCATCGTCGCCTTCGGCCATCACGCGGATCACGGGTTCGGTGCCGGACGGACGGATGACCAGCCGCCCCTTGCCCGCCAGTTGCGCTTCAGCCCCTGCGATCACATCGCGCACGGCCTGTGCCTCCAACGGCTTGCCGCCGGCAAAGCGCACGTTCTTCAGCAATTGCGGCACCGGATCGAACAAGTGCAGCGTCTCGCTGGCGGGCTTGCCTGATGCGATCAGCGCCGCGAGGACTTGCAGCGCGGCCACCGTGCCATCGCCGGTTGTGCCATGATCCGTAAGGATCATGTGGCCCGATTGCTCGCCGCCCACGTTGTAGCCGCCCTCGCGCATGGCTTCGAGCACGTTGCGGTCCCCTACGGCGGTGCGGATCAATTCCAGACCCTGGGTGGCCAGATAGCGTTCGAGGCCCAGGTTCGACATGACCGTGGCGACCACCCCGCCGCCGCGCAGCGCGCCGCGCGCGGCCAGCGTGCTGCCGATCAGCGCCATGATCTGGTCGCCATCGACCGTCTGGCCTTTTTCATCCACCACGATCAGGCGATCCGCGTCGCCATCGAGCGCGATGCCGATATCGGCGCGCACCTCGCGCACCTTGTCCTTGATGGCGTCGAGGTGGGTCGAACCGACGCCCGCGTTGATGTTCTTGCCATTGGGTTCCACGCCGATAGCGATCACTTCGGCACCGAGCTCCCACAGCACCGATGGCGCAACGTGGTAGGCGGCACCGTTTGCGCAATCGACGACGATGCGCAGGCCATCCAGCCGCACGTTGAACGGCAGCGATGCCTTGAGCGCATGGATATAGCGACCGCGCGCATCCTCGATCCGGCGAGCGCGGCCCACGTCTTCGGATGCGGCGAGCGCGAGATCCTTATCGAGCAGGGCCTCGATGGCATATTCGTCCTCGTCAGAAAGCTTGAAGCCATCTGGGCCGAACAGCTTGATGCCGTTGTCTTCATAGGGGTTGTGGCTGGCCGAAATCATCACGCCCACATCGGCGCGCATCTCACGCGTGAGCATCGCCACGGCGGGGGTGGGCATCGGGCCAAGCAGGATCACGTCCATGCCGACGCTGGTGAAACCCGCCACCATCGCGTTTTCGAGCATGTATCCCGACAGGCGCGTGTCCTTGCCGATCACCACGCGGTGGCGGTGCGCACCGCGCAGGAAATAGGTTCCTGCGGCCTGGCCAACCTTCATCGCGGTAACCGCCGTCATCACGCCAGCGTTGGTCCGGCCCCTGATTCCATCGGTGCCGAAGAATTTGCGTCCCATGTCCTACCCTGAATCCTGCATTGCGCGCGGCGGCGCGGCCAAAGTCCACATTGCCATAGCGCGGTACACGATTAATCTCACCAACGCATGAACCAAGCCATTACCGATCCTTCATCCCCGGAAACCGTCACCGCATCGGCGTTTGCACTGCCGCCGATCGCGCAAGTTTCAGCGGCGTGGACCTTTGCGGCGTTGACCGGTGGCCTGCTGGGCGGGCTGGCGCTGGCGTTTTACGCGCCTGCCGCGCTGCCTGTGGTGCTGGGGGTGACAGAACCGGTGGGCGAATTGTGGCTGCGCGCCTTGCAGGCGACCATCGTGCCGCTGGTGGCGGCACTGTTGTTCACCGGCGTGGTGCAGACGGTGGCCACGGCGAGCGCCGGCGCGCTGGCACGACGCAGCCTAGGGCTGTTCATCGCCTTTCTCGCGTTCAGCGCGGGCATGGCGCTGTTCGTCACGCCGGCATTGCTGGCGCTGATGCCGATACCCGGCAGCGCGGGTGAAGCCTTGCGCACCAGCCTTGCCGCCGCGCCGCCGCAAGGGGCCGTGCCGGGTCTTGCCGATTACCTGCGCTCGATCGTGCCGACGAATGTGATCGACGCGGCCGCCAACGACCGGATGCTGCCGATGATCCTGTTCATCGCGGTGTTCGCGCTGGCGACGACGCGGCTGGAGGAACGGCTGCGCACCTCGCTGGCGACGTTCTTTGCCGCCATCGCATCGGCCATGCTGGTGGTGATCGGCTGGGTTCTGGCGGTCGCGCCGGTGGGCGTGCTGGCGCTGAGCCTTTCCGTCGCGGCGAAAAGCGGCCCGGCGGCCATCGGCGCGCTGGCGCATTATGTGCTGATCGTGGTTCTGACCGGATCGGTAGTGCTGCTGTGCGGCTATCTGATCGCGGCGCTCGTCGCTCGCCGGCCTCTGGGTGCCTTTGCGAGGGCGATGTTGCCGGTGCAGGTCTTCGCGCTCTCAACGCAGTCCTCGCTCGCCTCGCTGCCCGCCATGCTCGGCGCGTGCCGCCGGTTGGGCGTACGCGATACCACGGCGGAGTTCGTGATGCCGCTGGCGGTCTCACTGTTCCGCGCCACCAGCCCGGCGATGAATCTGGCAGTCGTGGTCTATGTGGCCAAGTGGTACGGGGTTGAGCTGTCCCCCGCTATGCTGGTTTCAGGCTGGATCATGGCCATCCTCGTTTCACTGAGTTCGGTCAGCCTGCCTGGCACGATCAGCTATGTCGCCTCGGTCGGGCCGATCGCTATCGCCATGGGGGTGCCGGTGGGGCCGCTGGCCCTGCTGGTGGCGGTGGAGGTGTTGCCCGACCTTATGCGCACGCTTGGCAACGTGACGATGGACGTGGCCGTTACCGCTTCGGTGGACGGATATGCGACGGAGCGGGTGCCCATCGCGGCAGATGGAGCGTTGCTTTCATAATCGCTTTTTGCGCACCGTTCGATTGAAAAAACTCGCTGGAATTCCGCGATATTTTTCATAGGCGCGACGCAACCGACGTCCGCTGAGGGCGTTGGTCTGCGAACCAATTTGCGCCCTCACATGATCGGAGCGACGATGTCGATTTCTCTCCTTCCCCTGCCCTATGCCGATACCGCGCTGGAACCCGCCATCTCGGCAACCACGCTGCAAACCCACCACGGCAAGCACCACAAAGCCTATGTCGACAAGACCAACGCCGCCATCGAAGGCAGCGACCTTGCCGGCAAGAGCCTTGAAGAGATCGTCGCCGCTGCCGAAGCCAAGGCCGACAAGGGCCTGTTCAACAACTCGGCGCAAGTCTGGAACCACGGTTTCTACTGGCACAGCCTCAGTCCCGAAGCGCAGACTCCGGCTGGCGATCTCGCCGCCGCGATCGACGCGTCATTCGGCTCGTTCGACGCCCTGAAGACCGAACTGGCGACACAGGGCGCGGCCCACTTCGCTTCCGGCTGGGTGTGGTTGGTGGCCAAGGGCGGCAAGCTGTCGGTCGAGCAGACGCATGACGCGGCCACTTTTAGCAGCGTGGGCGGCATCCCGCTGCTGATCATCGACCTGTGGGAACACGCCTATTACATCGATTACAAGAACCTGCGCCCCGATTACCTGAAGCAGGTGATCGAGGGGCGCCTGAACTGGACCTTCGCCGCCGAAAACCTCTCGCGCGGGTCGGTCTGGGCCTATCCGGCCTGAACCGATGGCGCTTCCGAAGCCGCTGCCTCGGCGGCTTCGGAGGCAGCCTGCAACTTGCCGACTTCGAACAGCGGCTCTCCGAACAGGAAGCCAACGAAATTCGGGCGGCCGAGATGATCGACCAGTGCCGACATCGTCAGCAGGATGGGCACCGACAGCAGCGCGCCCAGCACACCCCATATCCACGTGAAGAAGCTGAACGACAGCAGGATCGCAACAGGATTGAGCGTGAAGCGCGCGCCCAGGATCGACGGAGTAACAACGTTCGATTCGATGGCATGAAGCGCCAGGAACGCCAGTGCCGGCACCAATCCCAGCGCGACCGTGCTCGATGTGCCGAGGCCGACGAGCGCCAGCAGCCCCGTCATCACCAACGGCCCCAGATAGGGCAGGAAATTGAGCACGAAGGCAAGCCCGCCCCACATCACCGGCGCGGCCATGCCATAGGCACCCGCCCCAATCGCCACCACGACACCCATCCCGAAATTGATCTGCGCGACGGTGAGGATGTAGTTCGCCACCCGATCCTGCACGTCGCGCAGGACGCGGGCGATACGGACAGTTGAAGTGAAGCTCTGCCGTTCCAGCAGCAGACGTCGCTTCATGCGAATGCGCGATTCGATCATGAAGAACGTCATCAGCAGGGTCAGCAGCGTCTCCAGCACCACGCTGGGCGTGGCGAAGGCGAGCTGTTCGATCACCGACGGGCTGGCGAGCGCCACTTCACGGGCATTGTGCCCGGCCAGCCTGCCAAGCTGGCGATTGAGCTCCCCGATCCACGCGAAGTTATCGCGCAGTTCGGTAAACCTGCGGACGACCTCGCGCGTCATGGCCGGCACCTGGTCGACCATATCGAAAGCCGGTTGCAGAATTAGGGTCAACGCGGCGACAATGACAGCGATCATCGTCACGATAGCCAGCAGCGACGCCAGCATGTTCGGCAGCCCCAGTCGGGTCAGCCGGTCGGCCATCGGCGAAAGCACGATCGTGAAGATCATCGCCGTCACCGGCGGCAGGAACACGACCGCGCCGATTGAAAGAACGAACGGCAGCGCCAGGAACAGCCCGAGCAACAGAATCAGTACGATGGCCGACTGCAGCCGCGTGCGGGGGTCCACGGGCGTTTGGTCGGGAACGATCACCGGGCCGGCGACTGGGTCTTCACTGGACTGCACGGAGGGCGCTTTCGGATGGGGTGCGGGAAGAACCTTGGCCCCCGCCCGGCGCAGGTTCAAGTGCCGGTCCCGGAATTAACCCGAAATGGCGCGCGGATCCCTGCGTTCGGCGGCATCATCCGCATCTGCCTGCACCGATTTGTCGAGATCGCCCATGATCGCATCGTGCGCCACGACATCGCCGATGGCGCGGCGCGGAAACTGGCCGTTTTCCATCATCTGGACAAGCGCCGCACGCGCACGCCCGACGCGGCTCTTGATCGTGCCAACGGCACAGTGGCAGATGGCCGCCGCTTCTTCATAGCTGAAGCCGCCAGCGCCGACGAGAAGCAGCGCCTCGCGCCTTTCGGGCGGCAGCGTCAGCAGCGCGCGGTGCATGTCCGAAAGGTGCAAAGGCCCTTCCTGCCCGGCGGGCGCGACAAGGATGCGTTCGGCCACCGTCTCGTCGTATTCCGCCCGGAAGCGGTTGCGGCGCATGTCGGTGAGATAGGCGTTGCGCAGGATCACGAAAGTCCATGCCCGCATACTGGTGCCCGGCTCGAACCGGTCTTGCGCCGCCCAAGCCTTCAGCAAGGTTTCCTGCACCAGATCGTCGGCGAGGTCAGGCCGCCCGCAAAGGCCGCGCGCAAAGGCGCGCAGATGCGGGATTACGGCGGTCAGTTCGCGCTTGAATTCAGGGCCAGCCTGCCTGGGCGGTTCGGGTCGTTTGGCCTTTTCGCCCTTGGCGACGTCGCTGGCGGGGTTCCCGGTTTCAGCCTCAGCCATTCGTTTCATCGTCCAGTTGGTCGAGCAACTTGGCAAAGCTGTCGGGCAAGGGTTCTTCCACAACCGAATCGTAGAGACGGCGCAGCCCGGTCGCCCATTCGGGCGACTTCGGCTTGCCGGCACCACGGCGTTGGGCACCCGTTGTCTTCATCGGTTTCTCTTTCGGCATTCTGTCCGGCTAAGCCTCCCCCTGGGGTCGTCGCACAATCACGCCGCAACCCGCGCGGCAAAGGCAGTTACACCACGATCGGACCTCCAAGCCAGCCGACGCGCGATGGGATATGCGGTGGAACGAAACCAAGCGCTGACGGTTCCCCGAAAACATGGTGCGCCGCAGATGTGGCGTGCCTCCACCGGTCGTGTATGAACTGCGGCGCAATCATCGAGGGGCCTGACCGCAGGTGGAAAAGCTGCTGTCCCAGAAAAACCTGACGCCACGATGGTACGAGAGATTCCCGCGCGCACTGCCGATCGGAATTTTCGTGTTGACCATGGCGGTTACGGTGTTGAGCGTTTTCGCCATCGAACATGCTGAAAAACAACGTGAATCGGCGCAATTGCAGCAAACGGCGCAGGCCATTGCATCCGGGCTGGAACGCCGATCGAACGCCAATGCCGCCTATCTGAGATCCGGCGCGGCGCTTTTCGCCACGCAGCAGGTGGTGGAGGCTCCGCTGTTCCGCACCTTTATCCAACAGCTCCACCTCGATGGAAACTATGTCGGTTCGGACGGAATAGGTTGGGCCATGCGGGTAAACCGCGTGGACATTCCGACCGTGGAAGACGTGATGCGGCGCAGCGGGTCGCCCAACTTTTCTGTCTATCCCTCTCCCGCGCTGGACCAGCCGGAGGCAGCGCCGGTAATGTATTTGCAGCCCGATTCTGTGCGGAATCGACGCGCGATCGGGTTCGATATGTACTCGGACCCTTCGCGCAAGGCCGCCATGGACGAAGCCGAACGACAGGGCCGGCCCGTGGCGTCAGGTAAAGTGGTGCTAATGCAGGAAGCCCGGCGGGATGGACCGCCGGGCTTCCTGATTTACATGCCCGTTTTCCAGTTGGGGCGCAGCAACCTGCGCGGTTTTGTCTATAGCCCGTTCAACGGGCAGCAATTCCTCGAATCCGCCGTTAATACCGACCGGATCGGTCCTGTCGGCATCCGGCTTTATGACGACGCTGCCGAACCGGGGAACCTGCTGGCCGAAGTAAAGCTTGAGGCGCGGTCCGGCAGCATCGTGCGGCGCGAGATCGATCTTTCCGGCCGGCGCTGGGTGCTGGAAGTGGAAGCCCCTGCGACCAACATGCTCAGTCTGGTGTCGGTAATGACGCTGCTGTTCGGCCTGCTGGTCGCCACGCTGCTGCTGGTGCTGGCCCGGTTGCTGACGCAGCAGGCGGTCGAGGATCGCATCGCGCTATCCTGGTTCGAGCAGCAATCCTCGATCCGCAACTCGCTGACTCGTGAACTGAACCACCGGGTAAAGAATACGCTGGCCAACGTGCTGTCGATCATCGCGCTGACTCGCCGCCGCGCTACCAGCCTCGACAGCTTCGCCGACAATCTGGAAGGTCGCATCCGCGCGCTTTCAGCCACGCACGATCTGCTCACCCAGTCCGAATGGGGTACCACGCCCGTGCGCGCGGTGATCCATGTTGAACTGGCACCTTATGCGCAGGATGCGGACCGTCATGTCGAAATCGACGGGCCGGACGTGGAACTGGCCCCCAACGACGCGCTGTCGCTGGGCCTGGCCATCCACGAACTGGCCACCAACGCCGCCAAATACGGAGCGTTGAGCGTACAGGACGGCAAGGTTCGGGTTCGCTGGGAAATGGCCGGCGACGGCCTCGCCCGCATCCGTTGGGAAGAAAGCGACGGCCCCGCGCTCGACCCCGACGCGCAGCGCAAGCGCGGTTTCGGCACAGACCTCATCGAAAAGATCGTGGCGCACGAATTGCGCAATCCCGTGGATTTGCGTTTCGATGCGGGTGGCGTTCACTGCACGCTGATGATCCCCGTGCGGCGGCGAGGCAACTTTGCCATCCGCGCCGACCGCAAGGGCTGAACAGATCGGATCGTTCAGGCCGGTGGGCGAACGATAATCGCCTGACCCTCGGGCGCGAACGAGAGTGCATCGATGCCGGGAGCGCTGGCGCAATCGCCCGCCCGAAGCACTTCCCCGTTCAGGCGGACATCACCCGTGCGTGGGATCACCAGCAGCGGCCCTGCGTATTCCGCTGCCAACGCGGCATCGGGAACACCCTGCAGCCGGTGCGCAGTGAAATAGCGGCCACGCGCAAGCTCTACCGTACCGGTATCGGGAATGTGACGCATCATAGCCGGATCGAGCGGCTCACCCTGCGATACGGCAATGCCCTGTTCCAGGTGCAACTCGCGCGGACGACCATAGTCATAGAGGCGATAGGTGATGTCGGAATTCTGCTGAATCTCGATCAACGAGACGCCGGCGCCGATGGCATGGACAGTGTTGGCCGGGATGTAGAAGAAGTCGCCCGCCCGCACCGGATGCCACACCAGCATATCCTCGATGCTGCCGTCGAGCGCGGCTTCGCGCATCGTCTCGGCATCGACATGGCCGTGGAAGCCCACGCCCAGCGTCGCGCCGGGTTCGGCATCGGTCACCAGCCAGCATTCTTCCTTGCCGCCATAGCCGGTGCGCGCCGTCTCGCCAGATGCTTCGGCTTGTGCGTCGGTTGGGTGGACCTGCACCGACAGCGCCTCGCTGGTAAAGATGTATTTCACCAGAATCGAGGGCAGGTCTGCCGGTGGCTCGAACCAGATTTCGCCAATCCGCTTGCCCGCTTCCGCCTTGAAAGGCGCGGGCAGCATGTCCTTGCCCCACGGCTTCTCGACGGTGCGGATCGGCAGCTTGCTCATTGGTTGGCGGCACCGGACAGCTTGCCGACCAGTTGGGCACCGGCAGGCGTGCAGACCAGCACTTCGTCCTTGTCGACGACGATGATGAGGTCCGACGCCCCAACCACCGATACGCGCGGTCCGTCGCTGTGGACGAGGACGTTGGTGCAGTCGATCAGTTCGGCGTTGCCCTTTATCGCATTGCCCACATCGTCACGGTCGAGCGCATCGTGCAGCGCCTGCCAGTTGCCGATATCGGACCATGCCATCACGGCAGGCACCATTGCGGCGCGGCTGGTGTTCTCCATGACCGCGTAATCGACCGATTCGCTGGCGATAGTGGCAAAGGCTTCCGGATCGGGGTGGAACCGCATGCCATCTTCGTGGCCTTTATCGACCGACTCCTTCACGGCAGCGTAGAGCTGAGGACGATGAGCTTCCAACTCGGCCAGGAAAGCGCCGGCACGGAATGCGAAAATCCCGCCGTTCCAGGAATAACCGCCATCCGCGAGGAAACCCATCGCGCGGCCAAGGTCCGGCTTTTCGACGAACTTTTCGACGCGGTGGCCGCGGGTGCCGTCGATCGCGTCGCCCTGCTTCAGATAGCCGAACCCGGTTTCCGGCGCGGTCGGCGCGATGCCGAATGAGACCAGCCAGTCATGCGCCGCAAGCGCGGCGGCTTCCCGGGCGGCCGCCTGAAACGCCGCGCAATCGCCGATGTGATGGTCGCTTGGGCATACCAGCATAACCGCGTCCGCCGGCAGGCGCAGCGCTGCAAGCGCGATGGCAGCGGCGGTGTTCTTGCCCTGGGGCTCCAC
>Ga0163162_10003546_pt1 | contig 14932 bp, 10 predicted proteins | sample S55metaG_FD_115310 | JGI IMG/M metagenome (GOLD analysis project Ga0163162, IMG submission 115310) | Switchgrass rhizosphere microbial communities from Kellogg Biological Station, Michigan, USA - S5-5 metaG | ecosystem: Host-associated > Plants > Roots > Rhizosphere > Soil | place: USA...
CACCAAGACGCAGGCCGCGAAGCTCTACAAGCTCCGCACTGCGGAAGTGCTCCAGGGCAAACTACCGCCAACACTGCGGAATACCAAGGCTGTCACTTTCGCAGAGATTGCCGGGGATGCTGAAGCGTATTCCAGGAAGAACAAAAAGAGCTTTCAGGATGACATTGAAAGGCTGAACCTGCTGGTGGAGTGGTTCGGCAATCTGCCAGCAGACAAGATTACGGCACAGGACATCGAAACGAAGTTGACAGAGACGGCCAAAAAGCGTGAGTGGGCACCGGCGACCATGAATAGATACCGAGCTACACTGTCACTCGCTTATCGGCTGGGGATCAAGGCAGGGAAGGTGACTAGCAACCCTGCCAAGGGCGTCACTCACCAGAAGGAGAACAATCAGGTAGTGCGATGGTTGACGGATGAAGAAGAGAAGAGGCTTAAGGCTGTCATCAATCCTAAGCACCCGATGCGCTGGGCTGCTGTCCTGTTCTCCATCAACACAGGTATGAGGGCTGGCGAGCAGTGGGGATTGACGTGGGATGACATAAACCTGCAAACGAAGCAAGCTACCCTACCAACCACCAAGAACGGCACCATGCGGCACGTGCCACTGAATCAGTATGCCTTGGATGCTCTGGCAGTGATGCAGGACAGGCCACAGCCTGAGGGCAGGGTATTCCACCAGCAGCAACACCGGGTATGGTTTGAACGGGCACTGGTAGCTGCCAAGATCGCTGATTACCACTGGCATTGCAATAGGCACTCCACAGCTACGAGATTGGTCAAGGCTGACGTTCCACTCCACGTGGTAGCTGCCATACTTGGCCATAAGGGTTTAGGAATGGTGCTCAGATACGCGCATTTTGCACCAGACTACCTAGCAGATGCTGTAGAGAAATTGGTAGTATACCCCAAAGTATCCCAAGCAGCGTAGGAGTATCACAAAACCCAATAGGGACGGGCCTTTCAGCAACCGTTCATGCTGATTCTTTATCCGCCGCTCCCTATCCAATTCCGATGCATCCACCTCTCAATAGGTATTGTGGATTCACTGGGTTGAAGATGCTATTTTCGGGCTCGTGAGCCTGTCCGCTAATGCTTTCGACGAGTCGGATCAAACCGTCAGCCCCGTCCTGAAGGCGCCAGTCCGAACCCCGCTTCAGATATTCAAGTGTCGGCAAATCCGCGGCGGTAGGTCTCTCTCGGCAATAGACTTGGCGCAATCCGTTCCAAGTCACACGCCAACCTGGAGAAATGATGGCATGGCCCATCCAGGTCCATTCCATCGATTCCGACAAGTCCTGGCAAATGGTTCTTGCGCGCTCCGGGGAAACTGTCGCACAGCCGATATCCCGCGAGATCATTTTCTTATCCGGCCAAACCATCAACAGCGCGATGGCAACGATGACCGCGACGATGACCAAAATCACTATTCGCCGTCTCATTAATGCCAGTCGATCACTCGCCGCCGCCCACATCAACCGCCATGAGTGAGACGGCGTGCCCGCGTGGAAGGCCCAGCGACAAGACCGCGGATGCCAGCACAAGCGCCGCCGATCCCCACAGGCAACCCTGGAATCCCGCGAAGTGGAAGACAAGGCCGGAGAGCAGTGTACCAAGGAGCCGCCCTCCGGCATTCGCCATGTAATAGAAGCCTACGTTCAAGGCCACACTGTCTTCATCCGTATAAGCCAGCACCAGATAGGAATGGATTGCCGAGTTTATCGCAAAAACCACCGCGAAAACGCCGAGGCCTATGGTGAGCGTAAGGCCGGGGTGGTCGCCGAGTTGCAGCCCGGCAATCAACCCGAGCGGGATCGCCAGCAATACGAAGGCCCACAAGCGAGCGGCGGCACCGTCAATCGTGTCACCTCTCCCCAAAGTCCGCAGAATCTCCGGCACAGTGGCCTGAATAAGACCGTAGCCGATCACCCAAAGTGCCAGAAACGCTCCGACAGCATAAAAAGACCATCCCAGTTGACTCAGGAACACCGGCAGGCCAACCACAAACCAGACGTCTCGGGCTGCAAACAGAAAAAGGCGCGCGGCGGAAAGCCAATTGATCTCCGGACTCTTCGAGAGGATCGATGTGAATTTGACCTTCTTTTTGGAACGTCCCAGGTCACCGGAGAGCGAAGCGACCGTAGCGAGGAGTACCACGACGAGTGCTCCGGCCATTCCCACCAATGCACCGACGAATCCGAACGCCGCGAGTAATGCGCCCCCGACGAAAAACCCCACGCCCTTGAGAGCATTCTTGGAGCCGGTCAAGCGCGCGACCCACTTGAACAGTTTGCCGTCAGCGCTGTCAGGCACGATGACTTTGATGGCGCTTTTGGCGCTCATCTTCGTCAAATCTTTCGCGATGCCGGACAGAGCCTGCGCCACCATGACGTACGCCACCGAAACGACCTTCGACCAATGCAGGTTGAGGAGCGCAAGCATGAGAAGGGCGAAGATCTGTAATACCAGCCCGCCGTACAGTGTGACCTTGACGCCGGAGCGGGCTGCGATCCATCCCCCGAAAAGATTTGTAACGATGCCAAAGAACTCGTAGAACAGGAACAGGAACGCGATGGAAACGCTGTCGTAGCCGAGCTTGTAAAAATGCAGAACGACCAGCATCCGGAGGGCACCGTCGGTGATTGTAAATCCCCAATAGGCTCCTGTTACCAGCGCGTAGCTGAGGATGCTGTTCATAGGAAACGGTACATCACGCCGCAGTCGTTCGCTGCGGCAGGTGTGCAGCCACTTTTCGCGCGAGCTCGATCATTCGGTTCACATAGCCCCATTCGTTGTCGTACCAGGCAAGGATTTTTACTTGCGTGCCATCAATGACCATCGTGGAGGGCGCATCGACAATCGCCGAGTGCGGGTCGTTCAGGAAGTCGATGGAGACCAATGGCCGCTCCTCATACGCAAGAATTCCGCGGAGCGTTGTTTCGGCGGCCTGTTTGAAGAGCTGATTCACTTCGGCGACACTCGTGGGCCTCTCCACCTCGAACACACAATCGGTCAGCGACGCATTGAGAAGTGGCACCCGAATGGCGACGCCGTTCAGCTTGCCTTGCAACTCCGGGTAGATTAGTCCAATGGCCGTTGCAGAACCGGTGGTAGTCGGAATGAGCGACATCAGGGCGGATCTCGCCCGCCGCAGATCTTTGTGAGGGAGATCGACAATTACCTGCGTATTCGTCACGTCGTGTATGGTGGTGATCACGCCGTGCCGGATCCCGATTCCTTCGTGAATCACCTTCACCACGGGAGCCAGGCAGTTGGTTGTGCAGGACGCGGCAGTGATGATGTGATGCTCAGCGGGTGAATAGACCCCGTCGTTGACCCCCATAACGATGTTCAGCGCGCCCTGATGTTTGACCGGTGCCGCGACGATCACCTTGCGCACATGGCGCTCGAAGTAGGGTTGCAGGGCCTCGGGCGTCAAGAGTTTACCGGAACACTCCAGAACAATATCGACGTTGCTAGTTTCCCAGGGGACCTCGTTCGGCTTCGATTCCGCCGTGAACTTGATCGAGCGGCCATCGACTGTTAATCCGTCCGCGTCGGTCTTAATCGATTTCGACCAACGCCCGTGGACACTATCGAATTCGAGCAGATGCGCGGCGGTGGCTGCTCCCCCCTTGATCTCGTTGATGTGCCTGACTTCCACATCCGTGCAATCCCACGCGGCCCGGAAGGCAAGTCTACCCATTCGCCCGAATCCGTTAATTCCAATGCGAGTCATCTCGTGGTCTCGTTCCTTTGGGCGTGCTTCTAGCTACAGCAGGTTGGACCACAGCATGACTTCGTAGTCGGCTTCACGGCACGAATAAACGCGCTGATGAATTTATCTTGAACCTGCGGTGCGATTACATCGGCGTCGATGCCCTCGCCGGTTAGAAGCTGGCGCGCGTCGTCCACGTTGTAAACGCGGGTCGGCTCGATATCGATAGAATCGAACCCGGCCTTGGCGAGCTTGGCCACATAGTCGTAATCGCGCAGTGCCCCGGCAATGCAACCGACCCACAACTCCATGCTGCGTCTCACTTTGGGAGGAACGTCGCCGCGCACCACGACATCGGACACGGCGAAGCGCCCACCCGGTTTGAGGACGCGAAAAGCTTCTCGCAGAACTTTGTCCTTGTCGCCCGAAAGATTGATGACGCAGTTGGAGATGATCACGTCAACAGAGTTATCGGGCAGGGGAATGTTTTCGATCTCGCCCTTGAGAAATTCGACGTTACCGATGCCGGACTTGCGCTGGTTCTCGCGGGCGAGTGCCAGCATTTCGTCGGTCATGTCGAGACCGTAGGCTTTGCCGGTGGGGCCGACTCGCTTGGCCGACAGCAGCACGTCAATACCACCTCCGGAGCCGAGATCTAGAACTATCTCACCAAGGTTGATCGTGGCCAGAGCGGTGGGATTGCCACAACCTAGAGACGCAAGGACGGCCTCTTGCGGAATCTGGCTGGCTTGGCCTGAATCGTAAAGATTCGAGGTGATCGGATCTACACAGCCGGGCGTTCCGGGGGCGGCTCCACAGCAAGAGCTTCCACCGGTGTTGACGCGAAGCGCCGTTTCACCATATTTCTGGCGCACTACATCTTTTAGTTCCATGCATTTCTCCTTACCCTACTTGCATATTTGTGTAATCTTGCCCGGCTTAATGGCTTTGTTGCGGGTGCAGCATTCCGCATAGAGAAATCCGAGCAGTTCTTCCAAGGTCGCGGTGTTGGCGGCGTAGCGGAGAAAAGTGCTCTCCCGGCGAACCGTGATGAGATCCTCGTTCTTGAGCTTTTCTAAGTGGTGCGACAGCGTAGAAGCCGCAATACCCAGTTCGCTTTGAATCTCTCCGACCACCATCCCATCCGGATGCGCAGCTAGGAGCGTGCGCAGGATCCGAAGACGTGGCTCGGCTCCGAGAGCGGCGAACATATCAGCATAGTGAGCGGTCCGGCCGGAGTCGGCTGTAGAGCTAGCGCGGTGTGCTTCCATAGTTCTACTATATTAGAAATATAGAATCTGTCAAGGGTGGGCGAGCATTTGACCGCTGCGCCGGAACAATTTGCTTAGTTCTGCACGGGGAGGTAAATCCGGAACCTAGGACAAGTGACTTCCGAAACTCGATCGTCGGTGATGACGACCTGGCCAATCGGAGTGGCCCCATCCTTGTAGTAAAGCGTTTGGCGATCAATCACGGCTTCCGTCGATTTGGGTTCTCCCAGAATTTCCGCGACCTGGGCGCGCGACATCCCAATTTTGACGGCAGCCCACCCTTCGATGGATCTCCATGGAATGGTCGAAACGGGTCGGGTAGCGGCAAGGATCGCACGCTGCTGCGATCTCACGGTAGTTTCCAAACTGGCAATGCGCCGATCCTGCTCCGCCGCCATACGTTTTAGCAATGCGATCTCTTTGATGGCGTCATCTAATCGGGTGTCCGGTGTCTGGCCGGACAATCCGCACGAAGCACCGAGGAAAACAAGGATAATTGCGCCCGCCCGGAAAACATGTGGCATAAAGCCTCCGCTAACTGATTCTATGAACTAGACGCTGGCCGGCGCAAGATCGTGGCTTACTTTCGGACGCGCGTTCTGCCGCAGCTAGCCGCGGATGCTCATATCGCTGGAAGTTCCGCCGGCGGCAGGCACGTAGCACTTGTTCGAGTAATCCATCACCATGCGGTTGGCGTTGAAGCGCCATCCGAGCGTGCGGATGGTGCGCTTCATGCGCTTGATCCAGCCGCGCGGCAAGCCGTCCTGGTCGCGCTGGTAAAACAGCGGGACCACTTCTTCGCGCAGAACGCGGTATAAATCTTCGCCGTCGCGGGTATCGTGAACCCGCATATCGGAATGGGTGCGGCCGTTGCCGATCGCGAAGCCGTTCATCCCGTCGTAGGCCTCTGCCCACCAGCCATCCAGCACGGAGAGGTTGAGGCCGCCGTTCAGCACAACCTTTTGCCCGCTGGTGCCGGAGGCTTCGAGAGGACGGCGCGGATTGTTCAGCCACACGTCCACGCCCTGCACGAACAGGCGCCCGACGTTGATGTCGTAGTCCTCGACGAAAACAAACTTGTCGGCGAACTTCGGATCGCGCATCAGCTCGGCGATCTGCTGCAGCACGCGCTTGCCGGGCTCGTCCCGCGGATGCGCCTTTCCGGCAAACACAAACTGGATCGGTCGGTTGAGATCGTTGACCATGGCGATCAGCTTCTCGATATCTGCCAGTAGCAGATTCGCGCGCTTATAGGTCGCGAAGCGCCGTGCGAAGCCTACCGTGAGCGCGTCCGGACTCAGTACGCGGTTCAGCCGCTGCAAGGTCTCGGGACTTTCCCCGCGCCGCTCGGCCTGCTCTTTGGCGCGCCGCCGCACAAATTCGAGCAGGCGGGATTTCAAGCTGAGGTGGGTTTCCCACAACTCGCCGTCGTCCACCGTTTCGATGCCTTCCCAGATGCGCGATTCGCCACTATGCTCGTGCCAGCCGATGCCCAGGTGGCGATCGTACAAGCGGAACATCTGGGGGGCCAGCCACGATGGCACATGCACGCCATTCGTGATGTGCCCGATGGGAACCTGATCTTCCAGCTTGCCGGGGTAGAGGCTGGTCCACATGGCGCGCGATACCTCACCGTGCAAAGCGGAGACGGCGTTGGCGCGCCTGGAAAGCCGCAAGCCCAGCACCGTCATGCAAAATTCCTCATTGGGATTGCTGGGATGTTCGCGTCCCAGGCCCATGAAACTTTCATGCGACAGGCCCAGAGCCTCGCGCAGAGGGCCGAAATGCTCCTCCATAAGTCCGGCGTTGAAGCGGTCATGGCCCGCGGGCACGGGCGTGTGAGTGGTGAACACAACTTCGCGGGAGACGTGAGGCAGCGCCTGATCGAAGCCCACGCCTTCCTCTTCCATACGGCAGCGAATCGCTTCCAGCACGGCGAATCCGCTATGGCCTTCGTTGAGGTGCAGCACGCCGGGCGTGATGCCCATGGCCTTCAGCGCCCGGAAGCCGCCAACGCCCAGAAGCAATTCCTGGCGCACGCGCACGCGCCCATCGCCGCCGTAGAGCCGCGAAGTCAATTCCCGATCTTCCGGCGTATTCCCGCTGACGTTTGTATCCAGCAGCAAAAGGTCAATGCGCCCGACCGCTACGCGCCAAACTTTCGCGGCGATGGAAGCGCCGCGGGTTTCGATACGGATGGTCACCGGCTGGCCGTTCTTGCCGATGGCCGGCTCCATAGGGAGCTGGCTTACATCCGTTGGTAGGTATTCTTCGTGCTGCCAACCGGTGCCGTCCAGCCACTGCCGGAAATATCCCTGACCATAGAAGAGGCCCACGCCGACCAGCGGAATGTCGAGGTCGGAAGCGCTCTTGACGTGGTCGCCGGCCAGCACGCCCAGGCCGCCCGAATAAATCGGCAAGGACTCGTGCAGTCCGAACTCGGCGGAAAAATACGCCACTGGCCGCGGCCGCAACACTCCCGCGTGGGTTGCGCCCCAGGTGCGGTCGCCTTGCAGATATTCCTGCAGGCGGCGGTACGCGTAGTTGATGCGGCCGTGCAGCACCAATTCTCCCGCGCGGCGTTCCAGCTTCGACAGCGGGATCTCGGAGAGCAGGGAAATCGGATTGTGGTTGAGATCTCTCCAGCGCACCGGGTCCAGGTCGCGGAACAGGCTGGTGGAATCCTGATCCCAGCTCCACCAGAGATTGCGCGCTATGGCCCACAGCTTTTCCTGCGCGGGGGCGATGAAGCGATCGAGCCTGCGCGCCTCGCTGACTACCGGCGCCACTTGCGCCGCCGCTTCTGTCAGCATGCGGATTTCATCGTCCGGAAAAGCTCTGGTCTGCACCGTCTGCACCACCAGGACGCCTTGCAGCACACCGCGGTCGACGATGGGGACGCCGAGGAAAGACTGGTAGGAATCCTCGCCCGCCTCGCGGAAATATTTGAAGCGCGGATGACTAGCCACTTGCCCCACGGCTACGGGGCGCACCTGCTCGGCAACCAAGCCGGCCAAACCCTCATTGAGCGCCAGACGCAGCGTGCCGATACATTCGGGTCGCAGACCCACCGTCGCAGCCAGCACCATGTTCGCCCGGTCCGGTTCGAGCAGGTAGACGGAGCACACATCAGTTTTGGCACGCGCCGCGATCAAGGCGACCACGTTCATGAGCGTCTCCGCCGGTTTGCCGCTGGCTTCGGCAAGGTTCCCGATTTCTTCCAGCGTCAATACATAGTTGGCATCACGCGCGTCGGCGGGTTGAGTCATTACAAATCCTTAAGAATATAAATTGAGCTTCGCGGCGATCGGTCCGCGAACAGGGCGGGGAATAGAGCACCTCCCATCTTACAGTTTTGAGGGACCGGCGGAACAGGCTTGGAGTACTACGGCGAGTCTGGTTGCTGTTAGTACTAAGTTCGCGTTAGCAGATCAGGCTCACTTGCCGCGGAATCCTTCGGTCAATTCGATGCGGGTGCCCTCGGGATCGATGAGGTAGGAGATCTGCAAGCCGCCCAGTGCCGGAAGCGCGCGGTAAGTCAAATCGAAGGGCGTACCGGCAGCCTCCAGCTTCTTGCAGAAGGCTTCCAAACCGACGACCTCGAAGCCGATATGATCAAGGGCCCGGCCTTTAGTGGGAGCACCAGCCGAAGCCGCCTTTTCGAAATCAATCTCGCCGCCAGGGAACACCGCAGTAAGGACGTTGCCGCGTTTGCCCTTGGTGCCTGAAAACATCTTGACGTACCACTCCTGCAGACTTGCCGGATTCACGCTGGCGATCTGGACGTGATGGAAGGCGAGAGGCGTCGCGAGAGACGCGTCCTCCACAAATTCGAAGTGAACTCCTTCGGGGAACTCACCCAGCAGGGTCTTGCTCTTCGCGTCGTCCTTGAGCAGCTTCACATTGGCGCTCGCGAGCTTCGTCTTGGTGTCGGCGTAACTCTTGACGCGGAAACTGACGTAGGGCACGGTTGACCCCTCTGAGCCGCCTGTGGGTGGCTTCTGTCCCTTGGAGGCGATGACCATGGCGCCCGGCACGCTCATCAATGCGAGCGCTCCCGTGTTGGTGGGGCGGGCACCTAGCAAGTCCACCCAGATCTTTTTCTCTGCATCCGGGTCATTCACGAACATGTGGACGTGCCCGTAGGAAATCCCGCTCGCGTTGGGAGCGGCAAGTTGGGCAAACATTGTGGCGGACGAGGCGGCGATCAGTAGAATCCAGAGCATGGGCTACAGACTATCACGTATTTGGCGCTGTTTCACCCGCTGACGTTAAGCCGCGTCAAGCGGCCCCAATCACGCCTTAAACGGATTGGGGCCGCGAAGGAGACGGCTCAGAATAATAGCTTCAGTGCGAACTGGATATTTCGGGCCAGGTAATTTCCCGTGCTCCCGATGACGCCAAAAGCGGAAGTGTTAAAAACATTGTTGGGCATGCCGAGGTTGGGGTGGTTGAGAATGTTGAACATCTCAGCGCGGAATTGCAGGGTCAAATGTTCGCGAGGCTGGAATTCCTTGAACGCCGAGAAGTCCACACTGACTGCTCGGGGGCCTCTCACCGTATTACGGCCCAGATTGCCGATGGTGAACGGCGCGTTCAACACGAATGCCGCTTTGTTGAACCAGTTGTTGACGGAACTGGTGCCGTTACCGTAGTTATCGCCGCCGTAGGGGAGTCCGGTTGCATTTGGACGATCGGCCGTCTGGCCGGTGTTCGCTAGATTGGAGGAGGTCTGGATGGTTTCGACGTTGCCGGTTTGTGCCGTCGAGACCGCGTTGAACGCCCATCCCTTAACCAATACACCGCGGAGGCCCGTCAGGCGACTACCGAACGGGAGCCGGTAACTTGCAATCAGATTGAAGCGCTGACGAATATCGATGTCCGAGTCGCCGCGTTCGTTCTTAAAGTTCGTTTCCAGTTGGGGGAAGTAAGTGCTGAATAGCGTTCCTCCACCAGTTGCGGGGTTGTCGTCGATGTTGTGGGACCAGGTGTAATTTGTAGCCAAGCTAAATCCCTTGCGAAAGCGATGTTCCAGTCCCGTCTGCAACGAATTATATGCCTGATTTCCGGTCGAATTGACCCGTTGAATAACTGAAACGTTCGGCATCTGAGAGAAGTACGGACGGCGGGGATTGATTGCGCCCGCGCCGGGAGGCGCCAGGTTCGCGTTGTAGTTAAAGACAACGTGTCTGCTCATCGCGCCCACATATCCGACGTTGAATACCAGACCCCCGACGAGTTCCCGTTGCAGCGTCAGATTGAACTGCTCAACGTACGGGTTGGTGATGTTGTTGGCCACATTGTAGATAGTGCCAGTGGGATTGTTGGGGTCCGTCGGGACTGGAACTGGCAGACCTTGCGAGATGAGATTGCCGCTATTCGTGAGGACCAGAACACTGGTAAACGGCGGATCGCGGAATACTGAATTCGATCCGGTGCCGGTGTTCGGCGGCCAGAAGCTGATGCCGAAGCCGCCGCGGAGGACTGTTTTAGGGGTGACGGTGGCGGCAAAGCCGAATCGCGGCGCGAAGCTGTGCCAGTTGGTAGGCACGCCGACTGTGGCGCCGACACCATTCTGTCCGGCAATGAGAATTTTGCCGCTGCTTATATCCGCCAAGTTCGCAGCGCGGTTGGCGACTTCTGTGAACGGAGTAAACACTTCCCAGCGGACTCCCAGGTTCAGGGTCAACCAGTGGGTGACCCGCCAGTCGTCTTGAACGTAGCCGGCGAATTCCCAGCTGCGGAACCCCTGCTCGACCAGCAGCTTGGTTCGTTGTTCGGTGGTGGGAAATCCCAGCAACAGTGAAGCCACCGAGTTTCCGCCGCTAGACCCATTATTGGTATATCCAGTATCGAAGAGGAATTGACCTTTGGAGGACGTGCTTTGGAAAGGAGTGAGCTGACGGCGGCGAAGATCTCCACCCATCTTGATTTGATGGCTGCCGTGAATGTACGTGACGCTGCCGCGGTATTGGAATAGGTTGTTAATGGTAGCCAGCGGAACGGATGTCGGATCGCCGAGTCCCACATAACCCGCCACACCAATCGGCGAGAGCCCGGAGCTATCGGCATCGATGTTGGTGCCGGGGATTCCAATCTTGCTATTGACGTTGTTCAAGTAATTGAGCGGGGTGGTCCGAACCACGTAGCGCGAATAGGCGGCCTTTAGATCGAGCAGCAGGGAAGGCGTGAAGGTGTGAATATAGCTGGCGACCGCCTGTTGCGCTCGCTGGCGCGCGGTGCCTGCAAACTGACCTGTGTCGCCCCCGGCGCAGATCCCGTTGATGGCCGGCAATTGGCCGGGAGTGAGTGAGTTGGTATCGTTGAAAGAATAACGCGCGAAGAATTGGTTTCGCTCGTTGAACATGTGGTCGACCTTAGCATCGAAAGTGTCGTCCCGCTGGGCTCGGACCGGGCTAAGCGTGAAGTTGTTGGTCAGGCCGGTAGTGGTCGGCAGCGGGTACAGATTCAGCAGAGCGAGTCCAGTGGGGTTAAACCGCGCGGGCAGGATCTGGTTGTTGGTGAAAGGTTGCCGCGTGGCGCTGGACGTGCCGGTAGTCGGATCGTAGATCTGGGGAAGTCCCGCGAAGTTGCCGCTGTGCATTGCCAGCGTAGGGACCGTGCTGGCGTAGGTTATCCCCTGGCGCAGACGGAGACCTTCGTAGTCCGCAAAGAAGAACGTCTTGTCCTTCTTGATGGGGCCGCCGATGCTGCCGCCAAACTGATTTTGTTTATATGGCGGATTGGGTGCGGTGGCAGCGACGAAGTAATTCTTGGCATCCAGATGCTCATTGCGGAAGAACTCGAAAAGCGAGCCGTGGAAGGTGTTGGTGCCGGATTTGGTAATCAGGTTGACGACCCCACCGGCGGTACGCCCGACTTCCGCGGCATAGGAATTGGTATCGACCCTGAATTCCTGAAGCGCGTCTTCCGACGGCTTGACCATGATGGTGCCGATGTAACGCTCATTGTCGTCCATGCCATCGATGAGATAGCTGTTGGCGTAATCGCGCTGACCATTAACCGAGACCGCGGATGTGCGGCGCCGGTCATCGGGACGATTCCCGCTGCTCATCGCGTTGGGTACACTTTCGTTGGTGCCGGCTCCGAGCTGGGCGAGGCGCACGAAATTGCGGCCATTCAGCGGAGTGTCCTGGACAACCCGGTCGGTGATCAAATTTCCAACCACAGCGCTGTCGGACTGCAACGCTGAGGCTTGAGCGCTCACCTCCACCGACTCCGTGGCTTGTCCAACTTCAAGGCGAATGTCCTGGCGCACGCGGTCGCCGGTCGCGAGGGCAATCGAATTCAAGCTCGCGACTCGAAAACCGGGGTGCTCGACCTTAATGTTGTAGCGGCCGGCTGGCAACAGGGAAATGACATAGTTTCCGGAACTGTTGGTTGTGGCTGTACGGGTGAGGTTGGTTTCCGGGTTTTCCACGGTGATCTTGGCATCCACCAACACCGCACCGCTCGAGTCTGTAACGGTTCCCAATATGTCCGCTGTCGATACCTGCGCGGCTAGCGGCATCAGGCACAAGACAACTACAAGAACACCAAAAATGCAGGCACGCCCTAAAGGCAGGGCACGGCCAATCATCGATTTCTCTAACATTGAATAATCCTCCCGTTAAATCCCACGCCGTTAAATCCCACGCCGTTAAATCCCACGCAGTATCGCCGCGGAAAAAGCGAGTACCTAAGGTCCCCTGATGCTCGTATCGCGTCCTCTACGGCGATCCTTGCAACCGAGGTGGAGATTATCACAATCACTGCCCGGCGACAAGCGATGCCTTCGACCGGGAATTGATGGATCAGAGTTTGGAAGTGCCCGGGCGGTCCCGGAGTTTCGGTAGAAGTGGGCTCCGTGTACACGGCAACGCGCATTTTGTGCTTCTGATAACGAATATTATGTCTACTTTCATTTTATCCCGTAAACTCCACCAAGCACGCGACATGCTACGCTGAGTCCTGGCGAACTCCGCTTGATTCCCCGCTTTCGGTATCGCGTTTGGCTGGTGGGCGCAGTGCTCCTGGCGCTCCAACTCTTCTTTCTTGCAGGTCCCGGCATTGAAGAAGACGAAGCGCTGTTCGTCGGGCCTTTTGCCGGCAACGCGCCGTCACTCTATGAGTGGCACCTGAGCCATTACCGCATCCCGGTGATGACGATGGATTACATCGGCGCACTGAAGTCATGGCTCTACTGGCCCATCTTCCGGCTCTGGAGTCCCAATGTCTGGTCGATGCGGCTGCCGGTATGCTTGCTGAGCGTAATCACGCTACTAGTGTTTACCGATGTGGTCCGGCGCGCCGCTGGGAACCGGGTGGCGCTCGCAGCGGCGTTGTTTCTGGCAACCGATGCGGTGTTCGTCCTGATCAATGTCTTCGACATGACGGTGTGCCTGTTGTTACTGGCAACCGTGGCGTTCTTGAATCTGCTGCAACGCTACGAGGCGTCCGGGAAACAGAGATTTCTCGGTGGGGCTTTTCTGGTGGTCGGACTTGCTTTGTGGTACAAGGCCGTCTTCATCTTCCCCCTCGCGGCGATGCTACTGGCGTTGGCGCTGGCGTATCCCAGCCAAGTATGGCGCGCGGCGACATTGAGGAATGTCGCGCTGGCGGCGGTCGGCATCGCGTTGGGCGCCGCACCCTTGATCGGATTCAATTGGGAACGGCGAGGGGCGACGGTGCAGGCTTCGGGCGCACTGCCCACCGTACCCGCGCTGGAAAAACTGGTGATGCTGCGGCACACGCTGGATGGGCGCGCGTTCGAACATTACATGTTCCGCAGTACTTTTGCCGAGAAGATTCCGCTGATCGGCGCGCCGATCGGCGAACTGGTGATTCGGTGGTATCGCGAATCGCACTTTGGTCCGGGGAGCGCTTTGCTGCCGGCGCTGGCGCTGGCGTTAGTGGTGCTGCTGTTCTTAAGAAGGTCCGCCGTCTTCCCTGCTCTGTTATTCAGTTGGGTCGCGATGGCCGCAGCGTACGGCGCGATGTTTGTGTTTCGCGACGCAGGCGCCGGGCCGCATCACACGGTGCTGTTGTATCCCGCTCCGCACTTCATCGTGGCGGCTAGCGCGGCGGCTGTTGTGGAGCGCTACCTGCGCGGCAGGCAAAGCGCGGCGTTTGTCGCGTTCTGCATTGTGCTGGTGGCATCGAATGTATGGCTTCTGGGGCGTTATGCTCACGCGGCGCGGACCAACGGATTCAGCGTCTATTGGAGCGACGGCGTCGAGCGCCTGGCGGACGTGCTTCGTCATCAGAACCTGCCAGTCGCGGTTCTGGATTGGGGTATTCACAACGGTGTGCAGATCCATTCGCACGATACCGTGGCCTTCGCCGATCCCGCGCCGCGCGAAAATGTTCTGTACGTGACGCATTGCGAGGGCTATGTGATCGATGAGTCCCGAACAGCCCAGTTCCAGGCGCAGCTGGCGGCCTCGGCACTGCGCATGACGGCGAATCGCGTGGTGGCCGATAAGAAGGGTCATCTGGTGTATTGCCTGTTTCAACTGGAGCGCAATTAGGCGCGCCGGACTGGGACGCGCACAACCATTGCGACCACAAAAAGAGTTATCATATTTTTTCCCAAGGGGGGAAGTCCATGAAAATTGAAACACTCAAATTTGCGGGATATACGTTGCTGGCTGCGATGGTGGCCAGCGCACCGGCGATAGCGCAGGAAGCGCCGGGCAAACTTTACAACACCGCCAAGCAAAAACTGCTGGACGGCAAACAGATCTTCAGTGTAACGATTTCGAAGCCGGATGCTGCGGCCTACTGCGAAGCGGCCAAGCATTACGATTACACCTGGTTTGAGATGCAGTACAGCACTCATAACTGGGCCGCCATCGAGAAGATGGTGGCGGCGTGTCCGCACTCCGTTGCCACACCGATGGTTGCATTCAGGATGAACTGGAAAGCTCGATTCAGCACGCCA
>Ga0163162_10003550_pt1 | contig 14928 bp, 14 predicted proteins | sample S55metaG_FD_115310 | JGI IMG/M metagenome (GOLD analysis project Ga0163162, IMG submission 115310) | Switchgrass rhizosphere microbial communities from Kellogg Biological Station, Michigan, USA - S5-5 metaG | ecosystem: Host-associated > Plants > Roots > Rhizosphere > Soil | place: USA...
ATCGATATCTTCGAGGCCTCGCTGTCGACGGCCCGCTTCCCCGACGGGAATGAAGACGCCTTTGTCAGCTATTTGAATGCGGTGTTTTCCGAGCGCAAGCTCGACCTGATCATGACGATCGGCGGCCCCGCGGCACGATTCTTTCAGCAAAACCGTCAGCGGATTCTCGAAGCGGCGCGCAATGCTGCTCTGAACGAGAAACGCGCCGCGTAAGATGGTCACAGACTCATAGAAAAGCCCGTCAAAACGACGGGCTTTTTTGTTGCCTTAAAGCCATGTCCCTACTGCTCGCCGGTGAGTCGCGACCAGTAAGTGCTCAGCCTACGGGAGGCTCGACGCTGATGCCCCTACCGCCTCCAGGTACGGTCGGCCCCGGAGGCGTCCTGTCCTTCCCGAGAGTAGCGGCAATGCTGCCGGCCGCGCTTTTACCCTGCCCCGCACTCGCACCGAAGTGGCCCTTCGCTTCGCGTTCAACATCGCTACCGACACGACCAGCCATCTGTCCGCCGATCCACGAGAAGACCTGATCCGGCACGACGTTGATTAGGCCGAAGCAGGCGCTGCAAAGCGTCTGGCACATACCGACGTAGGCCACGATGAACCCGATGATGCTCACCAGGCCAGTCGTTGAGTCAAACTGCGCGTTTTCCAGCGCCACGCCGAACATGCTATTCAAGAGGGTCCCGAGCACAACGACGCCGCCGCCGCCTAACACGAAGCCGATCATCATGAACACGGGCCGGAACATTGCATTCAGCATGAAGATGTAGCCGTGTGTCGATCGCTGGCTCATGCCCTCGCCGTCTCCATCGAGGTGGGTCATACCCCACAAAGGTGCGGCGATGAGCCCCTCGCCAACCACTGCAAACCACGAAACGACGCCTCCAAACCAGATGATGAACGGAAGCATCGGAATGTAGATCGACAGCATCGCGCCAAAGAAGAAAAGCGCGGTCAATATCATCACGACGAATGGCGTGAGCGCTGAAAGTACGCCAGACGCTGCACCAGATAGTGCTCCGGCCACACCGCCCGTTGCCACATCGAGAGTTTTGCCGGCCCATCCACTAAGCGCCTTCTGCGCCCCACCATCGATTGCCCTGATCCCGACGTAGGCGCCAAGCGCGCCCCAACCAGCATCGAGGATACGATCGCCGAGGTTCTTCATGCCGATAAGCGGATTAGTCGTGCCGCCCGGTCCTTGCCCCGAATTCAAACCGACCATGTAACGCACGATCGCTTGGCCGTTGAAGATCCGCGCCATGATGCTTTTTGGCTCTGTCACACCGGCCGAAAGATTGCCGACGAGGCTGCTCGAGGTGGAAGTGGAGGCCGCTCGCTGAAGCTGCTGGTCGTACACCGCCTGCACCTTGCGATACAACTGCGGGTACGGCAACGCCTCAAGGTCGGTCGGCGGGACGCCCGTCGCAGTGGCGTTGCTCATGCCAGACACCTGCGCGTTCGCCTGTGCGAATGTTTGATACCACGCCCCCATCATGATCCAGCCGTCGCGACGCAGGTTCGACTGAAGCTCGCTCGCGAGCCCGCTCAGACTGCTGGCCGAACCGGTGATAGCAGAGTTGATCGTCGCCTCATACTGGTGCGCGGCATTGTCGATGACGGCTCCTGCATCTTGCGGAGTCTGCTGACCGTTCACTGCCGCGACATACGATTGCGCCGCTGATGACAGAGAAGACTGCATGGCCGTCAACGCAGCTTGATGAGCGCTCTGCATCTGCGAGAAAACGGCTGACGTCGAAGTCGGCTCGTACACCGTCATACCATCGTAGGAAGGCAACGAAGAAGACGACGGGTCCGTGAGCGTGATTTCCGCGCCACCGCACGAGAGGCCGTTCCGATTCATCAGCACGATTTTGTTGCTTGTGCTCGACTTGCTGAAGATCTCCGATGAATCGACGCTCACTCCGCTGTCGGTCGGCATGTTCGCGATCGCTGCATTCGCCGACGCGGAGCAAAGGTTCGCCTCAAACAGCGCCTTCGCGAGGGACGTCGCCTGCGGCGATACCGGAGTGGCGATCATCGAGCCACCGCTGGCGAGCGCAGTCGTCGCCGCGTCCATTGTGAGGTTCGCGATACCGACGCCCATCATCGTCGCCCAAAGCATGATGACTTGCGCGCCGCAATAGCCACCGAAAATCGGAACGAGGCTCGTGAAGCCTACACCCATGCGGATCACATACCAGGTCGATGACTTCTTCTGTCCGAGAAACTCGCCGTCCTGGCCGGTGGCGATCATGGCGGAGCCGAAGTGATACATGGCCCATATCACGCCAACGGCGAGGAAGCATGCGTTCAGCACGAGGAACATCGAACCGATCATGCCGCCACCGCTGTTGCCGCCGCTCGAAAGTGGATTCTGGACGATCGAACCGTAGACCAGTTGGAGCAGTGACATCGACTTGTCACCGGAACGGTTCGCTGCGGCCGTGATATCGCCCATCGACACATTGCTTTGAGCCAGCGCCGGATGCACAAGGCTGCACATCACGATCGCGAGCACGCTCGCTAGGCCGAGCCTGCGTCTGTTATTCATTGATCTGTCCGTGTGAAAGTAAGCATACGAAATGATGTGGCGACTATATGGACGATGTCACGCAGAGATCGAAAACTCTCGCGATCGCTCCCGGCGAACGCAGGAAGTCTCGAACACTGCCCAACGGGTGATCGGGTTCAATGCATCCCGCCTCAATTTGCCAGACGCGATGCGAGTGCTTGATTGCGGTGAGGAGCGTAAAGGCAATGAGAAGAAGACTCAGGAGAACGCCAACGAAGTTTTCGCCGATCAGACTGCCGAGTCCGAAGCACGCGCCGAAAAACGTAAAAACGAAGGCGACGCGCTTGCTGCGTACGCTTTGTTTGCGCACTTCCGCGAAGGTCAGCGCCCCTTCCGGTCGTCGCTCCAGTGCCTGGCGGAAGGTCACGATGCGCTGGTGCGTCGAGTCCGCGGCGATTTCAACGTTCAGATCGCGCAGCGTCGCGACGCCAGCACCGGTCGCCTGCCGCATCGAGCGCAGCGCAGCGTAGAGCGGATAGAACGGGATCGCATTTAGCGCCACATAGCGCAAAGTCTTGCGCCCTACGTTTCGCTTGTCGTGCGTCTTCATGCTGCGTGCTCCAGGTGGAATTCGTCGCGGTTTTTAACGAGCAGCTCGTCGGCGACCGTGTCGATCACGTTCTCGACGTCGCGCGCGCCCTGATCGTTGCGTCGTGCTTCGAGATAGGTTTGAGCGCTGCCGCTTGGGAATTCGCTCGCAAGGATGCGTCGTGCGATCGCAGGCGACGCGCGCTTGTACATCCGCTTGCGCAACGCGACGTCGGGCGCCGTAGTCGAAAACGCCCAAAGCTCGATCGCGCCCGGTGCGTTATGCAGGATCTGCGTGACAACGCCGGTCTTTGTTTGATGCCAGACAAGGAATCGGCCAGCACCGCGCACGTCCCGTTCGAGCGCAGCCACAGCGGAGTCGGACAGACCGAAAAGCTCCTGAGCCTTGCGACGCGAGTCGGCCGTGCCAGCGTTCATGATGTACGCCGAGAACGCCGATTCCGTGATCGACTCACCATCTGAATCGAAGTCGGTCATGAACTGAGACGCGAGGCTCACGCGAATGCCGTGCTTCCGCCCTTCCCGTCGATCAATCGACAGCAAGCGACGGAAAGACTTTTTTCCACCTGTACGGTGCAATTCGTCCACGCACAAGCCCTTCATCTCGTCCTTGATGTCTTCGTACTTTTTGCGATGCGCTTCGTGATAGAGCGGCGGAGCCAAGTCAGAAATGTCTTCCGGAAGATAGTACTGACGCGCTGCAATCTGACGCGCGAAAATGAACATGATCTCGGCACGGCGCTCGCCGTCCGGACCCGACCCTCGCGTCACCTCTTCAAGATCGAGCGCGATGACGCGCGAGAGATCATTCAACTCGAATTGGGTATGGGAGGCGATGATCGAAAAATCACGCAACGCGGTATTGATCGCCATCCGCATTGCGTCGAGTAGCGACATGCCCATGTCGGTCATCGCCTTGGAGGTTTCCGACGGTTCGAAAATAGAGCGAATGCGGTCAGATCCGCAAGCCTCAACGAAATCTGCGAGAACCGGTACGGCGAAGCGTTGCGCGAGTCGCGATTCACGGGTCATGCCGGCCCGCGTGAGTTCATCGGTAACATCCCACCACGATGTGTAGTCGTCGGATTGAAAGCCGATTTTTTCCAGCGCAGTATCGACAGCGTTATCGATCGTAGCCTCGTAGCGCTTCTGTGAGCTAGGATCCGAATATTTCGCATACACCTCATCGACAAGCATGCCGGCGAGTTCGGGCGCGTTTGCGTAGGGTGTTTGCGAACCCACGGGTGTGGCGAGCGACGTCAGCAGCGAAATCAAGAATTCGCGGTCAAACCCTGTTGGCTTCCGGCATCCGGGCAGGGTGTCGCACGGATTGATGGCGTACTTCGGTTCGTTGCGAAGCCGGATGTACAACGCTTCGTTCTGACGCTCAGCCGGAAGCGCGTTACGGATGAGATCGATAAGGCCACTGGAGCTAACGCCGACGTCCAAGATCGTGATGAGCGGCAAGCGTCTCAGGCCGGGAGAGAGGATCGCGCCCAAATTCAACGTGTTCAGCCATACGGATTTGCCGGACCCCATGATGGCCCAAATAAGGTCGATCCACGCGGTCTGCAACGATGAGTTAGGCTGGAAGGGATAGACCTTGCCGTCGAGCGTGCGCAGCATGATTGAGCCACCGGCATGCCACGGCGAAGCGGCGCGTTGAATCGGCAGCATCCGCGCGATGTGGCGCAGTGGAGGGACGAGCTTCGGCGCAATCGACTTATCCGAGAAGCCGGGAATCGTCGAGGTCAGCCCTGCAACAGGGTCGCCAACGTCGGTGCTGATCTGAGCCACGCCCCATCCCTGCATTGCAGCGACGAGCGATGAAAGGCGCTCTTGGCAAGTCTTCTTATCTGGTCCCCACGTTGCGGCCGTGATGCGCACGGAAACGTGGCACTCCCCTTCCTCTTGCGCGTGCTGGATCGCATCGAACGATCTCTTGATTGATTTATTGGTGCTGCCGAGAAAGCCAAAGATGCTCACCGCAAACGCCTTAAACTTGTTTGCTTCGAGCCCGCCCGGTTCGATTGTGAACTTGATGCGCCACGGCAGATCGCGTCCGACGCGGTCGAAGAGCATCATGAAGTCGTGAATCTCCTGCGGTCCGAGATCCATGTATGCGGCACCGTGGTATTCGCCATTGATGTTGACGAATTCGCCATCGGTCTCGATCCGGCCCGAGCACATTTGTTCCGAAAACTTCGGCAGGTAGAGGTCGCCAAGCGATCCCTGCACAGACTTGCGAGGCGTGTAGCGATCGCCAGGCAGCGCCGGCTTCCATTTCGCATCGGTGCGACGACGATCGTAGGACATACGGATCGCACGCGCGGACTCATGCGTAGACATGCGCTCGACGTGCAGCTTCGCGTAGCGGCAATCACGTTCGATCGCATCGACGAACGTTTCATGACGGTGGAGGATTCCCTTCATGATCGCAGTCGGCGATTGAGCGTCAACCATCGGCTGGATCGCATGCTCCTTGATGTTCTGCTTGTGGCTCTCCATTTCCCGTTTGAACTCGTCTGGCGCCATTGCACTCAGATGCGTGTAGAGCAGCAGATAGCAGGACTCGTGACTGCAAAGCGAGGCAACGCGCTCAACCCGATCGTCGAGCATGTCGGTCAGGTCGAGGCCGACCCGTTCGCAAGTGTCATACGTTGGCTTCATCATCGCGCGGATTTTCTCGCGGACGACGTCCGGATCGCGCTCGAACGAGAACTCGAAAGAGTGACCAGCGCGCTGGCAGTAAGACGTCATCGAGCGACGCAGTTCCTCGGTAATCCGTTCGAATTCAACGTCACCGACAATGTCCATCGAGCCGGTCAGTTCGAGCATCGTCAGCATCGCGCAGTCGCGAGTGATCAGGATGTAGGGCCGTGCGCCCTTCGGATCGACCGCTGCCATCTGCTTGGCCCGCGAGCTATCCGGATCCAGTCCGATAGCGGTCTCCAGTTGACAGTACGACGGGAAGTCCGCGCCGAGTGCGTGACTGGACAGCCACGCCATGACCGACTCTACGTTCTGAAGAAATGACGTTGCGATCGTTTTCATGGTTGATTCCTTCGGCGCATGATCTCGGTGCGCATGGTATGGACGGCCTTTGTCTCACTGAGGACTTTTGCGATCCAAGGATCTGCTGCTGCTGCCTGGCTGATGATTTTCGTCGCGTGCATTACTCGGTCCGACGGCTGCATATCGGCAAGTCGGTCGAGCGCGAGAAGGTCACCGGAGCGAATTGCGACAGCACACATCACTTCAGTCAGCGACTGGAAGTCGATAGGTCGGTCATCCGGCGGCGGCATAGACGTCGTCCTCCTGAATGACACGGTGAAAATTCGGGCAGGTGATCTTGTTCTCGATAGCGAATTCCATCGCCCGGATCAATTCTGAGCGGAGCAGCCGAACGCGGACGGCGCCGGTCGAATACCCGGTCACGGTAAATCCACGATCGACGGCCTTCTTCGCCACGCTGAAGCACAGCGCCCGATCGGCCGCACGAAGCCAGACGGCGCGCGCGGTTAGCGATTTTTTCTTCAGCATCTTGTTGTACTCGTCACTTGCCAGAGCCATCCAATGGTTCTCGGCAAGCAACCCCGCTGAGTACGAGAGATTCAACAAGGGATCGGACGTAAGAGCCGTGGGCAACAACGCGCGGTCGGGCAGGAGTTTGTATTCGGCCGAGCGAAACACCGACTTGATTTCCAACGGTGTGAAGCGCGCGAGCCAAAGCAGTTCAGGGTGCGAAACCCATTCGCGCAACACCATGCGCGACTGAACTTTCTGTCCGAACGCTGCGAGCGCAGCGTATTCAGAATCGGCGCGGGTCATATCCAACACGACCTCAGCAAGAATCGGCGTATCGTGCTTCAGGCAAAACGCAAGTCGCTCGCGGTGCGAGACCGGCAGCTTGACGCTAGGGATGTATTCCCATGCTTCGTCAGGAATCGGGCACGCAAGGATCTGTCGCGCGTGATCCAGTCGGTTCAGGCGCATCGTAAGAAAAACCGAATTCGGCACGAAATCAGCGCGGGAGAGCGCCGAGTCGGTTTGATAGGCCGAGCGCAACGCTCGTTCGAGCGCGGGATTGTTCGGGTACGTGTCGCGGGGGAAACGAGATTTGATGTTCTCGTGCAGCGAGTCGGCGTTGGCTAGCTCACCGGGCTTCCACTCATACCCTTGCGCCGCGAGACGAAAAACCCGCGTCGCGACTTCCGAGACGGCTTGCGCGGCCACCTTGGCGTGCGCTCCCATCATCTCGTAACCGAGATCGGCGCATATCTGGTTGATCTGTGTCCGGAAGAACGTCAGCGAACGCAGGTTGTGAACGTTCCTATGCCCGAGCGTAATGAACTGGCTGAACTCGCCATTCGTGATCCAAATGACGTTGTTAGCCAGGTCCGAATGCTGTCGAACATAGGTCGCTTCGGTCCCGTTTACGGATGCCCACCCGGAGGCACACTCCTTCGGGTTGTCGTAGAGCATGATTCCGATTTCTGGAGGGGTGACCGTTGCATCCTGATTCGCGTTGCTCAGCGCGCTACCGTTTTGCTCGTGCGCGCTCATAGATCTGCCCCCAAGTGCTGATCGGAAGAGACTTGTAGCTCTCGTCGATCCACCGTCCGATGTATTCCATGAAGCGCACGGGCTTGTAGAGCAGCGCCATGCCCGAAAACGCACTGATGCGTTTGTCGAAGTCCTCGTCTTGCAGACGAAGCATGGCATTCGCAAAATCCGACGGGTTAGCGCTGCCCCATTCGCGAGCGATAATTTCCGCTCGGCTTGCCAAATGCTGAAGCAGAGCGTTCGCTTCGGCCTTCTCTTGATCCGTGCCCGTTTCGAGGACAACAGCGATCGTGCGCTGAAGATGGTTGACTTCCGACTGCGGCAATCCTTCGAGGTGAACGAACAGACCTTGCCGCTGACTACCCACCTGTCCAATGTGCTGTGTGCCGTGGCACAGGGGATCTGCAATGGCAAGGTTCTCATCGCGGTTGTCCGCGTGATTGTCATTGCAGTGATGCACCTCAGTGTGTTTCGAGCGAAAGCCGCAGAAAACACACTTGCCGCCGCCCTTCACCAGGACGGCGTCGCGCTTGGCTTTATATTCCGCGTCAGCCGACTCCATGCCCTGATCGTCCTGACGCCAGATCTTGCGCTTTACCGAGAAGTGAATATCTCGATATCGACGCGTCGCGAAGTTCGCGCCGAGTTGGTCGGTCGGACGAGACTTGCCTTCCGTCGCCTCGTCCCATGACACGCCCGCATTGCGCACGGCCTCTTCATCGAGAGCAACGCTGCTGCGAGAATCCTGTTGGAAGGCCATATTCGTGTCGTGTGGTTATGAACGTTGCTTACAGCCCGCCCGGAAGCTTGTTCATCTGGCTGGAGCTTCCGCCCATCGATTCAGCACCGCTGTCCATGATGTAGCCCACCATGCCGAGAGCCGGACCGCCGAGGCCATAGCCGAACACTTGGCCGTTGGTCACTTGTTGATCGCCTTTCGACTTCTTGATGGCGCTGTTGATACCAACGCCGGTCGAGCACATACCCAAGCCATAGCATCCGTACACGATGCCGGAGTACACGTCGCCCAAATCATTCTTCAGCGATCGGGCGATGGCGCCGAACGACGCGTTGGCATAGTCGGGGACGAGAATGCTTAGACAGAGCAATACCACCGACCAGAGAAGGAAGAGGCTCAGACGCGGAGCGGACTTCTTGGTCATTGCGTGCGCGATGAGCGCGGTGACGATCACAGTCACCGTTCCGGCGAGCATGGGATTAAGAATTGCAACTCGTCCGAGGAACGAGGCCGTGAATGCGCCGAGCGCAATCTTTTCGGCGTGCTCCGTCGCGAAGAGGTGTGCGCGTGCAGCAGTTTTGTACATGACGACTCCAGTGGTCAAAATGTCAATCCAAGTGTTTCTTTGAAAGCATCAAGCGTGGAAGCGATATTGATCATCGCTGCACCGCCCAATATGTGAATGAAGCCTTTCCACGCATAGTCTTCGTAACCACCTCCTCCACCGCCGCTCGATGCCTTACGAAGCTGTGTGAAGCCCTTGAGCCCATACCACCAGCCAAAAGTTGAAATGATCGTGAGAACGGCATTCACTGCCGGTGCGAACGCACCAGCAGCCGAAGCACCGGCATAAGAAACCATGCCGTACGTCGTCGTTGCGGACCCTGTCATCGAATCCCACGCGCTACCCATAGAGAACGAAAACTGTGCGAGCAGTACGCCGATGAAGAAGGTGCCGAAGATCTTGCCGCCCGAGATATCGGAGCCGGGAGCACCCGACTTTTTGATCGCGCTCGAAATCGCACTGCCGCAGAACCAGAGGCCGATCGCGAAAGCGACCGCTACTGCAAGCGACTCCGCCTCGACAATGTCCTGCGCGAGATGAACGACGATCGTTGTGAGGTCCATTACTGGATCACTCCGGCGGTCGTGTAAATCTTCCCGCCGTCGGCGTCGATCTTCGTGACTTCTGCACCACCGATTCGGTCGCCGATGCTCACGACGACTTGCTTGCCGCTGTTCTCGTCTTCGACCCAACCTTGGCCGGGGATGACTTGCTTGATGTGCCAGCCAACCTGCGTTTCGAGCACGCGCGAGTGTTTGCCCTTGCGCGGTGCTTTTGCGCTCGCGTGACGCACCTGTTGATCGGTGGAATCGCTGTTTGCGTCGCTCTCGGTAGATGCCGCATCGGTGCCCGTTTCATCCGACTTCGCGCTAGCAACGTGCTTCGCGCGTGCCAATGCCGGTCGCTTACCGCGAAGTTGGGACAGTTCGCGTTCCAACTTCGCGATTTTTGCGTCGCGCGGATCGACAGGCGCTGCTTCCGCAGCGCTCGCCGGGACAGCCGCTGCCGACATGATCGTGCTTGTTGCGCTCGCGTCGGTGGTTGCCAGATTCATGGTCGCCGAATGCGCGCTATTGCTTGCGACTTGCGTGGCCGAGGCCAGCGCAGAGTCCCGCTGAGCCTGCACAGCCGCTGGCAGTGCATTCGGCGCGGCCGGGACCGCGCTCGTCGCGGGCACGCTCGTGGCCTGCGCCGGAAGCGATGCGATCGAAGTGGACGATGCTGATCCGAGGTCCGCGGCCGTGAGGGGTGCCGGGGCAGCTTGCGTGACCGTCGGGAACGCAGGCAGAGAAGCAACGCTACCGGGGCCGGCTTGCCCATGCGGAGCCATCATCCCGCCGTTGCCGTTACCCGAGCCGTCGTCGGCGGGCAGCGAGGCGACGGCCGATGGTACAGACGACGGGTGCGCAGGATGGCCGACGATCTTCTTATAGCCAGCAAACAGGGCGATGAAAACAATGAAGCCGCCACCGAGAAGAACCGGAATCGGCAATCTCATTTTCTTCTTGGCAGGCCGACCATCCGGATCGTCATTGAACGACAGATCTGCGTCGTCTTCAGTCTCGCCAGGCTGCTGCTCGTGACCGTGCGATGCGGATTGCTGTTGATGCGAATACTCCTGATGCTCGGCGTCGATAACCGAAGTATCCGAGGGATCGAGTTGGGCGAAATGATCGTGAGCCATATAAATAGTTTCCTGATCCGTATGGTCGCAATTATACGGAAAAAAACGAGCGTTGAAACATCAGATCACTCGCTCGTGACGTCAGCCTTGAACTTAACGATGATCGTTGTGTTTGCCGCAACGCGACCACGGATCGGCGGGATCGCATTCACCTGTTGCGAGATGACCTGCGAGATGCCTTGCGTGCCACCGGCCGCAGCCGCGCCGGCGGCTTGCTGGATAGTCGCGTTCGGATTGACCGAAGTCGTTCCGCCGAGCGGGTTCACGGTCACGGTCGCGCCTGAATTGCTGTAGACCGAGCCCACGGCACCGACAGCACCGAGCAATGCCGGCGCGAGAATACGCTCGCCGTAACGGTGGTCGATGTCAGCGGGAAGCGAACTCATCAACGTTTCGTCATTGAGCGCCGTGGCCGTTACGCTGTAGCTCTTGCCATTGCAGCGCATGGTGGTGAACGTGACAGTCACGGACTCCGTCGAGAGTCGCCCCGCTCCCGCAAGCTCTGCGTTCTTGCACGGGCCTTCATCCAGGCTGGCAAAGACGTCCGACGGCGCGTCCGTGTCGATGCCGTTCACGAGATGCCCGGCATACTGCGAAAGCGCCGGAATGAGAACGCGCTTCTCTCTGGATTCGACTGCGAGCGACGGCGCCGACTGCGTGGCTGCTGCGGGCGCGGCCGAGGCCGTGAGGTTTTTGTCCTGTTGCAGGCCGAGGACTTTCTGCGAGTTAGGCGGATTGTCCCAAGCAGCGAAAAGACCGGACATTTGCGTGCCTAGTCCCTGCGCGGGCGGCGGCAGCGGTGGAAGTTGCTGCGCCCCGCCTTGATTGTCGGCGGACCGTGAATAGTCGATCTTTTGCGCCACGGGCGTTTGCGCCTCGCGCTGCTGCAATGTATTTTCCGTCGGCGTGTTATCTGACAGTGCCGGGATGAATGTGGCATCGTCCGTTCGAGCTTGCTTGGCACCCTGCGCATTCTGCTTGGCAAGCGCCTGCGAGTAGTGGGGTGTTTCCGGAGCAGGCGTTCCACCGCTGGCGTCAACGGCCGGGACATCGACCTCCGACGGCTTATCGTTGCGATGCTTCGCGGCGAGAATCACGATGACCAGACCAACAACGGCGAGGCCAGCAATGATGGCGAGCACCTTCGCGTTTCGGAGGAATCCCGGATGCATCTTTTGTTTCTGACCAGCCATCTTTACTCCAGATCGAAAATGACGTTCCGCAGCAGCCCGTTCTCGCTGACGGTTACCACAGGCGTTTTCGGGATCTCGTACACATGCGTGCCGTCCGCCGCCGTCAATGATCCGGTGTAGGCTGGATTGTTCAGGAACAGCGGAGTGCGCAGAACGATGTGATCGTCCACGACCCACGCTTGCATGCCGGTCGGCCCGCTTTGAATCCGCAGCGGCTTGGCGGCAGGCGTGTCGATACCGTCGAGTAGCGATTGCATTGACGCGTTCGGAAGGTCAATGGCGCTGACACCCTGAATTGGTTGTGCTGCATTCGGTCCGCGTCGCGGTACACGAATGTCGAGTCGGTAATCGGTCTCTTTCTGACCCGCGATCATCTTGATGACGACCGGGAAAGGTAGGTCTTTCAGGAATACGGCGACGTCACCTTCGACGTAATCGCCTTTTGGCGTGATCGTGATCGTCGGAACCGCAGCGACCGGACGGACGACATCGAAGCGTTCGGACGACATGTTGTTGACTTCGAGGAGATCCCACGGAGCGCCGGTCGCATCGATGAACGTCACGGCAGCACCAAGGTTGCTGACTCGAACGATCGGCGGAGGGGCGCCAGGCGACAGATCGACGGTCTTGACCGAATAGACGGGCTTGGGCGGCACAGTCGGACTGGCGGCGGCGGCTCGCTTCGTGCTGTCGAGCCGCTTGCGCATCACGCGGATCTGGTCGGACGTGAGCGGCATGTAGGTGTTGACGGCGGTGTCGAAGTTGACGTTCGCCTGTTGCACCAATGGCGGCAGCGGACGTGGCGCATTCGGGTTCGAGTAGACCGATCCCGCTACGCCTGCATTGTTCGGATACTGTGCTGCTGCGCCTGAAGCGTTCGGGGTCTGTCCTGCTGCGCCGGCATTCGTCGGCTGCTGGACTTGGGCGCTTGCGAGATCTGCTGCGCCACACATGGCGAGCAAGCAGAAAAGCTTTGTGGCCACGCTGCGCATGGAAACCTCCTTAAAACGCGATGCCGGTCACGATCGAATACATCTTGCGCGTATCGAGAATGCCCGCGAGCCAGTCTTGCGCACGACGGCTTGGCGCACTGCGATGCAGTTCTTCGAGGTCGGCGCGGCTGGCGTCAAGAACGTTGAGCGCTTTCAACGCTCGATGCCACTCGGTGCCTGCAACGTTTGCAAGCGGATGCGACGACGACTCGATCGCGTCCATAGAGCGCATATCCATCAGGCCGACGATCCAGTCTTGCGCGCGACGGCTCGGGGCGGTCTCGTGCAGTTCTGCGAGTTCGTCGCGCTTGGCAATGAAGGGGTCGAGAATATCGAACACTTGATGCCACTCGGTCCCTTCGACGCTTGCGAGCGGGCTGGTGTTGTCGCCCGTAGGTTCAGTCGCGGCGATTTCGATCGCCGACGGAAGGGGTTGGAATTGATCAGTCATGCCGTCACCTAGTTATTCGTACCGATGATGCGTACAGCAGCCGTCGCGATGCCTTTCGGGTTATCGACCGTCGGAATTCGTTGAATGTCGGTTTCCATCACGAACGTGTACGACTTCTTCTCCGTCTGGTTCTGGAGTGTGATGTTGATGGGTTGTTGAACCGTCCACTTGTATCCGCCCGCATTGTGGGGATCAGTAGCCGAGATGACCCCTGCTCCGCCCGACGTCGCTGATGAGACGTATCGACGGTCACGAATCTTCTTGATGAGGCCCGACGAGTCCATTGCAGCCATGAGGGCGTTGTAACCCGCATCGGTGTAGCAGGAGTGCAGCGATTGCAGTTTGCGCCGGAGGTTCTCGTCCACGAAATCGAGCGTAAAGGAGGCGGTCATGCATGCTTGCGAGAATTCGAGGACGGCATCCGTGTTGACCATCGGCACGCTCAGCGGAGTGAGCGGCGTCAGGCGGCCGTCGGGCGTGGCCGCGAAGTACTGCGGTTCCGGCTTGCGCAGAAACTGCGCGACGTTCATTCCACTGGACACGACGAGAGCGACCGCCAGCACGAGGTTGGACGTGAGCATGCGCGGCCAACTTGCCTTGTACAGGAACGTCTCGCGCAAAAGTCCTGATGCTGGATGAAGCGCGGCCGATACCGGAGCGCCTTTCGCTTTGGGCGTGCTCATGCGCCAACTTCCTCTTCAGATTGATATCGCTCGGGGTACAGCAAATGGAGCTCGCGGACTCCATGAACAGCGAACTCGTTGTCGCGCGAGCGCATCACATCGATCAACCGACGCGCAGCATCGAGCAACTCGATTTTTTGGGGGTTCTCCGACGGACGCGAGGAGTCGCGCACGCAGTCCGCGTCCCTGAGCACTTTCACCAAGCGCTCAGCGATATCCGGACTTGGAATTGAGCCTTGTTCGAGCCGTGTCAAGTACGGCCGCGAAATGTCTGCCTTTAAGCAGATCTTTGCGGTATCGAGGTTGTGAGCGACCCGATACGCCTTCAGTAGTGTGAGAGGCTTCACGGCCATATCTTTGCGTTGTATTTTCTGTATCGTTACTGCAATACGTAATTATTTCTGTCCCTTACTTGCCTGTCAAGCAATTCTTCAGACATTAACGATGTCAAACTTTGTTGCTTTTTGTTACTCGCCGTGCGTGGTGGTTATCGTTTGCGCCGGAACTGCCGTATGCGCGTACTACATTTCTTTGGCTGGAAGTTGCTCCACGCGGCGATCGTGGGACGTGGTCGGGGAAGCCGTGGGCGTCGCCGTCTTTGCTGCGCGCTGGAGGATCGCACGCAGGAATGAACGCTACCGTCGTTCAGATGCATCGCCCGCGCAGCGCGGGTCGTTGCCACATAGAGAAGGTTCAATCCCTCTTCGTCTACTTTATCGGCAGGAAACGGATTTTCTTTATCGTCGATGAGGTCACAAAAGTCGTTCGGAGCGGCACCCGATCGAATTACAAACCTTGCAGTTTGTGCACGTCTTAAAACTAGGCCGTTCGAATGCGTCGTTGCGAACGCGTTTGCGCTCGTCGCAGGCACATGTCGCCTCCAACTCCCTCACGAGCGACGGGACGGCGCTCGCCTTACGCGTCGGCGATC
>Ga0163162_10003551_pt1 | contig 14924 bp, 12 predicted proteins | sample S55metaG_FD_115310 | JGI IMG/M metagenome (GOLD analysis project Ga0163162, IMG submission 115310) | Switchgrass rhizosphere microbial communities from Kellogg Biological Station, Michigan, USA - S5-5 metaG | ecosystem: Host-associated > Plants > Roots > Rhizosphere > Soil | place: USA...
GGAAGTTGGCGCCCGCGCGGTCCATCTTGTTGACGAACGCAATGCGCGGCACGCCGTACTTGTCGGCCTGACGCCACACGGTCTCCGACTGCGGCTCGACGCCGCCGACGGCGCAGAACACGCCGACCGCGCCATCGAGGACGCGGAGCGAGCGCTCCACTTCGACCGTGAAGTCGACGTGACCCGGAGTGTCGATGATGTTGACGCGGGTGTCGCCCCAGAGGGCGGTCGTGGCCGCGGAGGTGATGGTGATGCCGCGCTCCTGCTCCTGGACCATCCAGTCCATCGTGGCAGTGCCGTCGTGCACCTCACCGATCTTGTGAGTGCGGCCGGTGTAATACAGGATGCGCTCCGTCGTCGTGGTTTTACCCGCGTCGATGTGAGCCATGATCCCGATGTTTCGCGTCTTTTCTAGAGGTACCTGACGTCCCATTGTCTTTTCCAGTTCGCGCGCAACAGCACAGAATCGGCGACAGCGCTGCCGCCGATCACATTCAGTCGTTTTGTCGTTTCCCGTTGCTCGGTCCGGCACCGCTGAGGGATCGCCCTCGGTGTTATCCGGTCGAGACGGAGCTAGGGAAAAGCCAGATGAAAACTACAACTACTTAGAACTACCGAAAACTACAGCCAGAAATTACCAGCGGTAATGTGCGAACGCTTTGTTCGCTTCCGCCATCTTGTGAACGTCTTCGCGCTTCTTGATCGCGTTGCCGCGATTGTTGGCGGCATCGAGAATCTCGCCCGCCAGCTTGTCCTGCATCGTCTTCTCGCCGCGGGCCGCCGCATAGCTGATCAGCCAGCGGATGGCCAGCGCCGTACGGCGCACCGGACGAACTTCGATCGGCACCTGGTAGTTCGATCCACCGACGCGGCGGCTCTTCACTTCGAGAGCCGGCTTCACGTTGTCGACCGCCTTCTTGAAGATCTTCAGAGGATCGTCTTTCGCGCGGTCCTCGACTCTCTTCAGGGCGCCATAGAACACCCGCTCGGCCACGGCCTTGCGGCCGTCGTCCATCAACGAGTTGATGAACTTCGTCACGAGCTGGCTGTTGTAAACGGGATCCGGAAGGATCTCGCGCTTGGGAACTTCGCGTCGTCTCGGCATCTCGGTTAAGCCTTCTTGGGTCGCTTCGCCCCGTACTTGGAGCGGCTCTGATTGCGCTTCGCGACGCCGACGGCGTCGAGCGTGCCGCGAATCACGTGGTAACGAACGCCCGGCAGATCTTTCACACGGCCTCCGCGAATGAGCACGATCGAGTGCTCCTGGAGGTTGTGGCCGACGCCGGGGATGTAGGTGGTGACTTCGGTACCGTTGGTCAGACGAACGCGTGCGACCTTGCGGAGCGCGGAGTTCGGCTTCTTCGGCGTCGAGGTGTAGACGCGCGTGCAGACGCCGCGCTTCTGCGGGCTCGACTGGAGCGCCGGCGACTTGGTCTTGTAGCGAACTTTGTCGCGGCCCTGACTCACGAGTTGACTGATGGTTGGCATTCTTAGACGGTTCCTTCTGAAGACACGTACAGCGAAAAGGTGCTCCCGTTCGGGAAAACCGGCGCACTCTACGCGCGCTGGTTCAGGGTTGTCAAGCCCGGACTGAGCCTAACGTGCTCTCCCTACACGTTATTTCAGAACTCGACGGCCGTGCCCCGACCGAGCCGAGTGGCCTTTTCGAAGAGGAACTGAGCCGACGCCAGATCCTCCACGGCGAGGCCGAGAGACTTGAACAACGTGATCTCGTCACGAGATGTTCTCCCTTTCGCCGATCCGTTGAGAATCTCGCCGATTTCCGCACGGATGTGGCCGTCTTGAATCGCCCCATCGCTCAGTGCGAAAAGGTAGTCGCCCGACTCGTTCACCGTCGACTCGCGACGATCGACGAACAGCGTAGCGGCCGCGAGCGTGGCGCTGTCGAGCTCGCGTGCGAACGCGACGCTCGAACCGACGGCATTGATGTGCACGCCATCGCCGATCCACTCGCGTTTGACCACGGGTTCGCGCGAGCTCGTCGTCGTGGTGATGATGTCCGCGCCGCGCACGGCTTCCTCGATCGAGTCGACGACACGCAAGCGTTTGTCTCGCGCCGCGAGCGCTTCCGCTTTCGCCCGCGTACGGCTCACGATGCGGATGTCGTCGATGTCGCGCGCGATCGGAATCGACTCGAGATGCGTGCGCGCCTGAACGCCGGCGCCGATGATCGCCAGCGTCTTCGCATCGTCGCGCGCGAGCAGCTTCGTCGCCACGGCAGACACGGCTGCCGTGCGAATGGCGGTGATCGCCGATGCATTCGCGATCAACAGCAGCTCACCCGTTTCGCCGCTGTGCAGCATCACCGCACCGAGATGCGTATCGAGTCCGCGCGCCGGATTGCCGGGGAAGACGCAGACCTCTTTCAAGCCGTAGTACGGCGTCTCCCCGCCGCGATACGCGGGCATGAGGCCGAGGAAGCCGGTGGCGTTCTGCGGACGAATGACGTTGCGCAGCGGGTTATGCGCTTCGCCGCGCGCGAGCGAAACGAGCGCCTCTTCCATCACGCCGATGCATTCGCGCATCGTTAGCAATGACTCGACGTCGTGTTCGCTGAGGACGAGGACTTTCACGGTGTCGGTACCGGCATCTCGACGAGAGGGCGCGCATTCCGGTACGGCGCCGCCCAAGCCCCGAACCGCCTGATCTCCGCTTGATTCTTTTGCGCCCACGCCTCGGTGCCGTCGAGTTTCTGCGACAGGATAACGATGCCCGCGAACGTGTCGATGAGCTTCGCCTTGTTCATCGCGCTGAAGAACGGAACGTGCGCCTGCGCCGTGTAGTCGCGCCGCGTGACTTCGACGCTCTCGATGAAAATGTTGATGACGCTTGCGATCTGATCGCGAAAACGCTCGAAGTCGTTCTTTTTTACCGCGTCGTCGGTGAAACGCGACGCACCAACGATCGAGATCCCCATCAGGAAACCCGAGTAGTCGCCTTCTTCAGTGCGAGGCTCCGGATCCACCTTCAGCTCGATGTTGTGCGAGTCCTTTTCCGTGATGCCCGCGTGAATCAGGTCGCGAACTTCCTTCGTCACCTCCGAACTCCGCTGCGACGATGGTTCGAGCGCGAGGAAGTGGAGGTATTCCATCAATGCCGCGGCGCGGAATCCTTCTTTGGAGAACGCGAAGCCCAACGCTCGGCGGCCACTCGCATGGCCGGGGCGCGCGCGTGTGTCGATCTTCAAAGCGTCGCGCGCTTCCGCGTATTTGCCTGCTGCTTCGAGCGCGATACCGAGCTCGTAGTTCACACTCGGGTTGTCCGGTGCGATCGCGAGCGCGCGGCGATAGGCGTCGATCGCCTTCGCACGATTACCAGCTGCGTCGTGACAATTGCCAAGCATCGTGAGGACGATGACCTGCGCGGGATCCGCGATTCGCGCGACAGGCTCGAGAACCGACCGGCAATTTGCGTAGTCGTTCTTCGACGCATACGCCAGCGCCAGTTCGTACGCCGCCAGGACATTCTTCGGATCCTCGGCCACCGCTTCCTTGTACTTCACGATCGCCTCATCCACCCGCCCGCTGTCGAAGAGCACGACGCCTTCGCGAACTTTCTGCATCACGTCGGCGCGAAGCACCGGCGCCGCGATGAGAACAGCGGCGAGAACGAGCCTACGCATCGCGATGCACCGTCTCCATGCTGAACGCAGGGACGCAGACGGCGATGTATTCCGCGCCGTCGTCGCCGGGAGTCGAGTACTGCACCCACTCGCCTTTCGTCAGGACGACAGCCTGACCGGCGTGAACGTCGGTCGATCCGTTGCGCGTCGTCACGCGCAGCGTGCCGCGCAGCACGACCGTGAACTCGTCGAACTCGGGAGTTTGCCCCGGCTCGACCCATCCGCTGGGACTCTTCATGCGCGCGACGCTCACCGCGCCGTCGCCCGAGTTCACGCGACCGACGTACTCTTCGATGACTTTCGGTTTGTTTCCTGCCGCCGCCACGATCGACGGGGCCGCAATGTGTTTCACCATGCGCGAAGTTTACGCGACGTATTGCGCGAGCCAGCGCTCGATCACGCCGTAGATGTGAGTCAGCTCGTCGGCGGTGAGGGCGTGACCCTTTGCGATCTCGTGCGTCTTCGCGAGACATCCGCGGCAACACGTCGCGGTCGCGTGCTGCGCGACGAACACCGGATGATTGCGCCACGGCGTCTGCCGTCCATCGTTGCGCGGCTCCGCGGGCGCGAGTCGCTGCGCAATCAGCTCGCGCGCCTGTTTCATCACGTGCGGCAAGCCCCACGTCTGCAGATACGCGAGCTCGCGATCGCGAAGCGAGAACTTGCGGCGGAACGCCGAGCGTGCGAGACGCTCGAAGACTTCGTCGATGCCAATCACGGCACCGCGACGAGGAAGCGACCAACGTGCCTGCGGTTCGGATAGCGCGCGTCGATCCACGCGGCGAGCGCCGGAACGCGCTCGCGATTCGACAGGCCGTCGTATTTCAGCACTTCAGGGAACCCTTCGAGGATCACGCACGCCGGCGGATGTGCCTCGAGCTGCGCCATCGCTTCGTCGAATAGCCGCGGCACCGAGAGCATCGAGATCTCCATGCATCGAATCGGCGCACGCCGCTGCAGCAGGTAGTAGAGCGCTCGCTCGTTCGACAGATCGAGAATCGTCCCTGGCCCGATCATTCCGTTCAACGCGGCGAGATCGGCGGCGTTCTGCGGCGTCGCGTAGATGCCTTTGCCCGTCGCGAACGGATATCGCACGAGGCCTTCGTGACGTTGCCGCGCGCGCCAGCCGGCCAGAAGTTTCGCGCCGGCGGCGAAGTTCTGCGCGATCTCGAAATAGAAAAACAGCGGGACGATCAGTGCGATCGCAGCGATGCGCTGACGATTTCGCAGCAAAGGCTCGATGACGAACGCGACGACGGCGATGCCGAGCAGCGGCATCGAGAAGCGGGTGTGCGCCCAGGAGACGCGGCCCGATGCGGTGCGGAAGAGAAGCACCGAAAAAACCGCGACGATCACGAGACGCGCGGCGTTCGCTCGCTCGCCGCGCCGCCACGCGACGAACGCGAGCGCGAAGAGAAAGCCGTAGAAAACCGGCGGCAGGTAGTAACGAATCCCTTCGAGAGCGAACGGCTTCGGCGCCGGTAGCGACCAGACCGCATCGATCGCGCGCGGCATGATCACAAACGAGTCGATGAAGAACTGATGAACGTCAGCGTGGACCGCGAATAGCACGACGATCGGAAGAACGGCGGCAATCGTGGCGTACGCGATCACGCGCGACAACGGCAGCGGGACCTCTTCGAGTCGCGCGGCGCGCAGCACGACGAAGCAGATCGCTACGCTGATCAGCGCGTACATCCCGGTGTCGAGGCTCCACAAGATGCCAAGCGTGCTCGCCGCGAACGCGAGCCAGAGTCCTCGACCGCTGCGGCGATAGCGGAGCAGCGCGAGCAGCGCGACGTGCACCGGCAGCAATCGATAGAACGGAAAAAGCGGCAGCCACAACGCCGCCATCGCGCAGAGCGAAGCGACGACCCCCGCGATCATCGCCGCGCTCGTCGTCGTCAGCTCGACTGCGATCGGCACGAGCAGCGCGAGCGTAAGCGCGTCGAGGATCGTCTGCTGACGTCGCACGTGAAGTGGCGACGGAGGATCGCCGAGGACAAGCGCATCGAGGGCGGCGTCCGTAGCAAGGCCGTGGAAAATGTAGAAGTCGCCGAAGGGGCGCGCGCCGGATTTCATCAGCCATCCGGCGGTAAGGTGCTCGCCTTCGTGAAAGGGCTCGATCAGGGCGTAGGGGTGATCGTGGATGAAGAGCATCAGGATGAAGACCACGACAGCCGTGATCCACGCTTTTCGTCCTCTGTGGGGCGCCGGCGCCTCGCCGGCGTGCACCGGCGAGGGCGCCGGTGCTCCACTGAGCAACGCGCCACCAGTGAACGCGCCTGCGATCAACAGCGCAATCACCGCGTAGTCCCAACTCTTCGGATACGCCGTTACCGTCAGGAATCCGACGCCGCCTTTGGGCGCCGAAAACAGCGGGCGGATCAGCGGCGCGATGACGGCCGCGAGCGTCGCGCCGGCCAGCGTTCCGAGGGCGACGCGGCCGGAATTGCGCATGCGGGCGATTCTAAGCGGAATACATGAGCCGCCGGATCGGTAACATGCCTCCTGAAATGGCTCCCACCCTCTCCGTCATCGTTCCCGTGTACAACGAGCGGCCGACCGTCGGCGCGCTGTTGCGGCGCGTGATCGACGTGCCGATCGCGAAGGAGATCATCGTCATCGACGACTGCTCGACCGACGGCTCCGATCGCATCGTCGAGGAGCTCGCCGCGCGCGAGCCGTCGATTCGATTCATCCGCCAGGAACGCAATCAGGAAAAGGCGCGGCGCTGCGCCGCGGATTCGACGAAGCGCGCGGCGACGTCGTCATCGTGCAGGACGCCGATCTCGAATACGACCCGAGCGATTACCCGAAGATGGTGCAGCCGATCATCGAAGGAGACGCCGACGTCGTCTACGGCTCGCGCTTCGCCGGACATCCGCGCCGGGTAATGCTCTACTGGCACACCGTCGGAAACTCGATCCTCACGTGGCTGTCGAACGTCGTGACGAATCTCAATCTCACCGACATGGAGACCGGCTACAAGGCCTTCCGTCGCGACGTGATCCAGTCGATCCGTCTCAAGTCGAATCGATTCGGATTCGAGCCCGAAGTCACGGCGAAGATCGCGCGACGCGGCTATCGCATCTACGAAGTGCCGATCTCGTATCGCGGCCGCGACTACTGGGAAGGGAAGAAAATCAACTGGCGCGACGGCGTCTCCGCGATCTGGACGATCTTCAAGTACGGCCTCTTCGTCAAAGGCGATTCGGAAGCGGGTGGCTACATCACGCTCGAGCGGATGGGCAAGCTGTCGCACTACAACAACTGGATCTGGGAGAGCATCGCGCCGTGGGTCGGCGATCGCGTGCTCGAAGTCGGCGCCGGCACCGGCAACATGACGCGCGTGATGTACGGACGCGATCTCATCGTCGCCACCGACATCGAAGTGCCGTACCTCCACGTGCTGCGCAATCGCTTCGGACACTTCCCGAGCATCCGCATCGCCAAGCTCGATTTGAATTCGGATGATCACGTCGCGCTGCGCGCGCACGCGTTCGACACGGTCGTCTGCCTCAACGTCCTCGAGCACATCGAAGACGACGAGCAGGCGCTGCGCAATCTCTACGACACGCTGATCCCGGGCGGCCGCCTTCTGCTCTATGTTCCGGAAGATCCGGCGCTGTACGGCACGATGGACAAACAGGTCGGCCACTTCCGCCGCTACTCGGTCGAGACGCTGCGCAGCGTGATCGAATCCGCCGGTTTCACCGTCGACAAAATCACCCACATCAACCGCCTCGGCCGTCTCCCCTGGTGGTTCAACGGCCGCGTGCTGCGGCGCGTGCACATTCCGTCTGGACAATCACGAGTGTTCGATTTCCTGGTGCCGATGATCCGACGCATCGAAGGCGAGAATCCGAAACGCGGATTGAGTCTCGTCGCGGTGGCGACGAAGCCGGCAGAGATCAGCGCCACGGAGAGCGCGCGGGCGGCAGAAGGTCGCTAGCCTCGATCGAGGCGTCGTCATCCAATCGGGTAAAGAGAAACCGGTCCGACGACGGCATCAGCACGATGCCGACGCCGTCTGCTCGGCTGCGACACTCCAGCGGCGATTGAGTCGTCAGATGAATCACTCCGTTGACGACGGCGACAGGTTTTCCATCGGCGATGAATTCGAGCGACGCGACGGAATCGGTGAAGCGAGGCAGATCGATTTCGAGGAGCGGGTCGCTCGCCGATGCCGTCGACAGCGGTTGCCGGAACCACGGATGCCGGCCCAGCGTCGTTGATGCGTAGACACGATAGTCGCCGGTGTACGGAGCGATCCACGTTGCCGTCTCTTGGCGACTCACAAGAGCGCTCAACCCCGAAAGCCATTCGAATCGCTTCACCGGAACGTAGTGATGCGTCACATAACTCATCAACTCTGGTTGCCAGCTCAGAAAGCGGTATGTGCGGAATGTGTAGACCAACGCCGCGGGCGGGTCGTGCGCGAGCGCGATCGTGTCGAGCGGCGGCGCGATGTGCTGCCGGATCATGTTCTCGACGAGCAAGGGCACGAACCAATACCGCCAGGCCGGACGGGTGTCGTACGCGTAGCCGACCGAATCGAGAACGCGCAGCCCTTTCGCGCGAACGTTGAGGTCGCGAACGAGCCGGCTCTGCGTCTCGAGAACGGAATGGCTCGAACGAAAAACCGAGACGAACACGAGAAGGCAAAGCGAGGCCACGCAGACGACGAATAGCGGTTTGCGCAGGGTTTCTGATGTTCGATCGATCGCAACTGCGGCGAGAGGCACCATCAACAGACTGATGATCTCGAGATGATAGAGATAGGTCACCTTCATGCGCAGCAGCGCGAAGACACTCACGGCTTGCAGGATCGCCAGAAATTGCCACGCGCCGAACGGCCGCCAGGCGCGGACGGCGTAGACAATACCAATGACGCCGCACAGATAGAGAGCGACCGCGGCGATGTCGATGTCGCCCGGATGGAATGCGCCGAGAATACGCGCAAAGATCGCCGCCCTTTGTGACAGCGACTGCACCGCGAACTGGTCGCCGAATGCATTTTGCACAATGACCTGATTCCAGGCCGCGGCAGCGGAACCCGTTGCGAATAGATACGCCACGTAAATTAGTGAAGTCGCCAATGCACCGGCGAAGAGGCCCGCAATGCGTTTCTGAATGAATAAGCCGAGCACCAACGCGGCTGCAACGACCGGAAGGAACCGGACATTGGCAAGAACGGCGAGCACGAGACAAGCGCCTGCCACAATGCAAGCGGTCGTCGTCCGACGCCACGCCAACGCAAATACCGCAATCACGAAAGACAATGCGGCGACCGTATCGACGCGAAATTCGATCGCCTTCAGCACGAACGTGTGACTCGTGACGAGAAGCGCGATCGACGTCCAACTCGCCCAGCGACTCACTCCCGCCTCGCGGTTCCACAGGTGCAGCACGCGAAGCGCGGGAATCCACAAGAGCGCCTGCAGACATCGAACGACGATCAATGGCGCGACGCCGCCATCGCGCCCGATTCGCGTGAACGGCGCGAACAAATACCAGCTCAATGCGGTGTGGTGTTCCCAGAAATCGCGATACGGGACGAGACCCTGGCGGATCCAATCCGACGCTCGAAAGAACTCGATCTCGTCGTAATTGAAGCCGCGGCCCCACACCATCGCCGAGACCCAACAGAGCGCCGACGCGGCGACGATGAGGCGCAGCCATCGCACCGTCCGCGATTCGTCGGCTGTCATCGGTGAGGATTGTAGTTCCTGCTATGATGCGCCCGGAACTGAGACGATGCCGGAGACGCGTTGCACGACACGCCCACGGACCGAACCGCGGTAATCATCGGGGCGGGACCGGCCGGCCTGACCGCCGCCTACGAGCTTCTCAGTCGCACCGCCATCAAGCCGATCGTCGTCGAGGTCAGCGACTTCATGGGCGGCATCGCCCGCACGGTCAACTACAAAGGAAACCGGATCGACATCGGCGGGCACCGCTTCTTCTCGAAGTCCGACCGCGTCATGGAGTGGTGGCTGAAGATTCTGCCGCTCCAGCGATTGCCGGAAGCCAGCCGAAAGATCACGTATCAGCAGAAGAGCCGCGACATCGACGGATCCGGTGAAGGGCCGGACCCCGACACCACCGACCGCGTGATGCTGCTACGCGGACGGCGCTCGCGGATCTATTTCGGCCGCAAGTTCTTCTCCTACCCCATCGCCCTCTCCCCCCAAACCCTCCTCAACCTCGGCTTCTTACGCTCGCTGAAAATCGGGTTCTCCTATTTGCGCAGCATGCTCTTCCCGATTCGCCCCGAAGAGAATCTGGAGCAATTCTTCATCAACCGATTCGGCCGCGAGCTTTATCGAACGTTCTTCAAGTCGTATACGGAAAAGGTGTGGGGAATCGAGTGCGCGCAAATCAGCGCGGAATGGGGCGCGCAGCGCATCAAGGGACTGTCGATCACGAAAGCGATTGCGCATTTCGTCGGGAGACTCTTTCGCCGAAAGGGCGACGTTGCGCAAAAAGGCACGGAGACATCGCTCATTGAACAATTCCTTTATCCCAAGCTCGGTCCTGGACAAATGTGGGACGAAGTCGCGCGCGTTGTGCGCGAGCGCGGCGGCACGATTCTCGAAAAGCATCGCGTCATTCGCATTCATACGGATGCTTCGACGAAACAAATGCGCAGCGTCGTCGCAGTGGATCAGAACGGCGTCGAGACGCTGCTTCCCGCAGACTACGTTTTCTCATCGATGCCGATTCGGCATCTCATCCGCGCGCTCGACGCGCCCGTTCCCGAGCCCATCAAGCAGATCTCGGAAGGACTCGTGTACCGAGACTTCATCACCGTCGGCCTCTTATTGAAACAATTACGCGTCCACGAGCCGGACGGATCGCCGATTCGCGATAATTGGATCTACATTCAGGAACCAGACGTACTCGTCGGACGGATGCAGGTCTTCAACAACTGGAGCCCGTACATGGTCGCCGATCCGTCGAAGACGTGGATCGGCCTCGAATACTTTTGCTACTCGACCGACCCGATGTGGCGCTGGTCCGACGAAAAGATGTCCAGCCTTGCTGTCGAGGAGATGGCGCGCATCGGAATCATCAACACCGAGGATGTTCTCGACTCCGTCGTGATCCGGATGCCGAAAACCTATCCGGCCTACTTTGGAACGTACGACAAATTCTCGGCCGTCAAGGAGTTCGTCGACGAATTTCCGAACCTGTTCCTCATCGGCCGCAATGGAATGCACCGCTACAACAATCAGGATCACTCGATGCTGGCGGCGATGGTCGCGGTGGACAACATCCTCGAAGGCCGAGTGGACAAATCGAACCTCTGGGAATTGAATACGGAAGAAGAGTACCTGGAAGAGAAGTGACGACGACGCCGGAAAACGACTCCGTCTCTCCTCCGCGCTGGCCTCGTGGCTTGGCGATCGCGTCGTTCGCCTTGGCGGCTGCGCTCTGCATCCATTACGCGCTCACGCGCCTCCCGTTCGGCGCGCAACTCGCGTTCGGCCTTGTCGATCGCGCACGCGATCTTGCGGTGCTACTGGCGATGATCGCCGGCGCGTGGGGAGCCGGAACATTCCTTCTGCGGCGATTGAACGCCAGCATCGAGCCCGGCGCGTATCACGCGACGATCGCGATCGGACTCGGGTTCTTGTGGCACATGTCCGCCGTCATCCTGCTCGCGATCGCGCAAGGACTCCGCGCCTGGTCGCTTCTCATCGTGCTCGTTCTACCGCTCGTGATGACATGGCTGGAGCGCGACACGCTTCGAGCAACGCTCAACACGATCCGCTCGGCGTCCGTGAGGCCCGGCTTCCTCGTATGGGCTGTCGCATTGCCAATGGCAGCTCTCTATGTCGTCGTGGCACTCGGTCCTCCGGTCTGGACGGACCCGCTCACATACCATCTCGCCATTCCAAAGGAGTACATCCAGCACGGCGGCGTCCCGACGGACCACGGCAACTTCTTCAACAACTTCCCGACCGCATTCTCGATGCTCTATCTGATGCTCATGGACCTGGGCTCGGATCTCGTGCCCAAGCTTCTGCATCTGTTGTTCATTCCGATGACGGCGGTCGTCGCATACCATCACTTTCGCCGTGCATCGTCGTCGTGGGTGGCCACGTGGTCCGTTCTGCTGTTCGCGGGACAATGGACGATCTTTCACGGCGTGCAGCGCGAGAATGTCGATTTCCAATTCGCCTTTTATGGCCTCACTGCGTTCTTACTGCTCGTCGAGTCGCTTGACTCCGAGGATCGTGCGTGGCCGGTCATTTGCGGTCTTCTCCTGGGCGCGACTGTCGCCGGCAAAGTGCACGGCGTCGCCTGCGTCGCCGGAATGGCCGCCGTTCTCATCGTCGGACTCCGCCAGAAGCGTGTGAGCTGGCGTCAATGCGCGATCTTCGCCGGTGCGGCGTTTCTCGCGTATGTTCCGACCTTACTGCGGAATCTGATCTATTCATTCGATCCGTTTCTCTTCTGGATCACCGATCCGTTCGGATTCCATTGGGGCGCGGCGGCGCTCGAGGTGGCGCGATGGCACGGGCTGGCGGACGTGCGGCCGGTCTTCATGACGCGTCCGTCCGTAATCACGTTCCTGCTTTCCCCGATTTTCGTCTACACGGATGGTTTCTTTCCGACGACGACGTTTGACGGATTCGTCGATCCGCTCTATCTCATCGGCATTCCGCTTTGCATCCTTCTCTTGCGCCACAATCCCTTCGTTCGGCGAGTCCTAACTTATCTCTTCGGCTTCTATTGCGGATGGCTCGTCACGACGCCGCTGACACGTTATGCGATCCCGGTGATGCCGCTCGTATGCTTCCTGACGCTCGCATCGTTCGATCGTCTCTATGAGCTCGGCGTCACTGGAATGCGCCGTGCCGTCGCGATTCTCGTTGCCGCTCTCTGCCTATTTAACGTCATCGACTTCGCGGCCGAGTCTTCGTTCCTGGTTGGCTTCAGCGTGCCGGCGTTTCTCGATCTGACACCGCGGCGCGCATTCGTAGCGCAGACACGAGCGATCGACACGTTCATCGCCGGCGAATCGATTCGCGCGCTCGAAGCGCGCGAAGGACGCACGACACGAGCGACGCGACGCGGCGTCTTCATGATCCTCGCGAGCGAGTCTTACTACCTCGACACGCGCTACTACAACGATCCGTTCTATGTGAATCTTGGGCTGTTGGAGACCGTTGTGCGCGGCGGCGGCGATCCGATCCGATGGTTGCACGATCAAGGCTACGAATACGTCCTCTTCGAGCAGGCGCGGATTCCGTGGCTGTTCGGAAAGCGCCACCACAATCCGTTCCTCAATCCGTATCCCGCCGGTCTGGGCGTGCTCGCGGAACGTCTCGATTTCTTCCGCGGCACCATCGAGCCGCGGCTGCAGCTTCTTCAGCGCGAGCCGCGCGTGACGCTCTACCGAATCCCCGCTACGCCAGCAGCAACGTCTCGGCCTCCGGCGTAAACGTCCGCTGAAGGCGGTGCGACGCCATCGCGCGGATGTGCTCCACCGTCGCGTCGCCAAACACAGTCTCGACGCGCGACAAATACGCGGCGTCGGAGAAGTAGCGATCGAATGCGCCGTCGCGAAAGCGCAAGACGTCCGCAGCGGTCACGTGGCGCGTTGGGAGCGGCGAGGTATCCACCGAGTGCTGCGAGTAACCGCTCCATCGCTTCGGCAGCGGCCACTGTCGCTCCATCGCCATCGCATACAGCGGCGAGCCGGGATACGCCATCGTCGCGTAGAAATTCGCGAACTCGGAATTGAGATCGAGCGCGAGCTGCAGCGTCTTCTGCATCGACTCCTGCGTGTCCTCTGGAAGTCCGAAGATGTAATTCGCGATCACGTAAATGCCGGCGTCGCGCACTTTCTGCAGCGTCGCGAAAATCTCATCCTGACCGAAGCCTTTGTCGACGTCGTCGCGAACGGCTTCGTCGGCCGCCTCGATCCCGAACGCGAGCCAGCGGAATCCGGCGCGGCGCAGCTTGTCGAGCATGCTGTCGCGAACCGTATCGACGCGCGCATACGCCCAGATGTTCAAGTCGTAGCCTCGCTCGATGATGCCGTCGCAAATCGTCTCGACGTGCCGCGGATTGAGCACGAACATCTCGTCCGCGATCTTGAGATTGCGCACGCCGTAACGCGTGACGAGCGTGTCGATCTGCGCGAGCACCGCATTCGCGCTCCACATGCGGTAACTGTTCACGTTCTCGCGCGCCTGTCCCGATTTGAAGGGCGACTGAATGCAGCAGAACGTGCAGTGATACGGGCAGCCGAGGGTCGTGTAGATCGCGGCGTAAGGCTGGCGTTCGAGATGACTGAAGCAATGCCAGTTGTGCGCGCGATAGCGCTCCATCGGCAGGAGGTCCCACGCCAGTCCCGGCATTTCGCTGTCGAGCTGCATCAAGAGCGGCGCCGGCGCGTTGATGTGAGCGCCCTCCGCGTCGCGATATCCGAGCCCGCGCACGTTCTTCAGCTGCGGATCGTCGGAACGCAATGCGTCGAGCAACTCGACCAGCGTGTAAAGACCTTCGCCCGTCGCGATGAAGTCGGCGTTCTCTTCGGCGAGCGTACGCTCCGGCAACGACGCCACGTGACCGCCGAGGAGGATCACGCGCTGATCGGGCGTGATGTTCTTGATCGCCGATGCCGTCGCGCCGGCAGCGGGCATGTTCTGCGTCGATGCGGACGGCTGGTGTCCGTAAACGACGACCGCGGCGAGTCGCGGCTGCGCGTCCTGAACGCGCGACGCCACCTGCTCCGGCGTCAGATGCTCCGCCTCGGCGTCGACGATCTCGACCGAGTATCCGCGCAGCCGCACGAACGACGCCATCATCCCCGCCCACACCGGCGGCTCGATCGCGGCGAGCTCGTTGCCGAGGGATTGGTAGACCTGTTTGCGGCTGCCGGGATTGATGAGGAGAAGATCGAGAGCCATGGGGAGCGCCGATTCTACAGGAGCGAATTCAGGAGCTCGCAGAGGCGATCGATTTTCTCGCCCTCGAGGCTCGGATAGTTGCCGATGTAGAAGCCGAAAAAGTGAACGTGATCGACGACGGGAAACGCCCGCGGATCGAGCGCGAGATGTCGCAGATACGGTTGGCGCAGCTGGTTGCCGCCGCCGGATGTTCCGCGCCGGAACTCGACGCGCGCTTCGCGCAGCGCGCTCATCACGCGATCGCGCAGCGCTTCATCAGGTTTGCGAAGGACGAGCGTGAGCGCGTAGTTGCAACTTCCCTCGACCGCGAAATCGGTCTGATACGCCTCGCCATCGAGCTTGGCGAGGAA